>Ga0056128_1006465_pt1 | contig 14788 bp, 7 predicted proteins | sample WorMetLIZISLAND2_FD_71113 | JGI IMG/M metagenome (GOLD analysis project Ga0056128, IMG submission 71113) | Marine gutless worms symbiont microbial communities from Max Planck institute for Marine Microbiology, Germany - Olavius geniculatus... ...
AAATGGCTGGAGATAGACCAAGACAACCTGCATATGAAATTTTCAGCATGGAATGTAGATTTTAGCAGTCCAAGTCCGGACCCTCTAGATTCAAGCAGGCCTGCGCACGTGGGTGTCAAAGAGGGGTACCCCTGTAAAAACTAAAAAGTGGTTATTATCCTCTGTTGGCTTGTCTAGCGTGTAAATGGTTGCAGATAGGCACAGCAATGCTGCTTATCATAACAAGCACTGACGACGAGCTTCGTACAAATGTCAACATCGATGATCTTGAATGACCTTGAACGCTAAAATATTGATTTTAAGTGATTTTTTGGCGATTTTTAGCTGCAAAAGAGTGAACTGCGACGAAATGGACGGAGATAGACTAAGATTACCTGCGAACAGGAACTGCTATAGGCATTCGCGCGTTTCGTGAGCATTAGCTCAAATTTCTTGTTTAAATTCTTTCACTGTCACATACTGTGGACAATTAGCAACAAAGTAGTTGTTAAATATCCGACCACACTTTAACTGCATTGCTATATACTACCATGTGAAACATAAATTTTCAAAAAAATCACTAAAATCATTATAATACATATGCAAAAAAATCATCTTCTGGAACAATTTTTACTAATTTTTATGCAAAAATTAATTTATGTTTAATGTTACATTTGTTATGTTTGTAAACAAAAGCAGATGATATTGTCGTAAATAATAATTTTTAATGCACTGACGATATACCAGTGATGTAATGTGCCGATTAGCAGTGGAGACAAAGCTCTGATAAAGAACTTGTACCGGTTCAAAAACTAGTTTTTGAAGAATACTGGCGAAATTTTTGAAGATGAACTGCAACGGCAAAAAGATTGGAATGTTATTAACAGAAATTTGGGAAACATGCAGCACCGACCAAAGGCAGGCATCATGAAACCAGCAGACTGAAGGATATGCGTACTGGAGAGAACACGATCACTGTAAATGAAATGGTAGGCTTGCTAAACTGCAAAAGCCAGAAACAAACGTATCGTTCAATATGCCAGATATCCAAAGAAACAGATCTAACAAAGTCTAGCATCGTACAGATCATTCACTGCAGTTTTGGCTGGAAGTATATTTTGTTTACCAGCACGCTTGCTGTCTATGATTGCTAGTTTTTTTGCATTTATATTTCACAAGGTAGTGTAGCGACATAGTTAGCGTGCGGCGGGATAATTAATAATTACTTTATTGCTAATTGTCCACACAATGTACCAGTGGAAGAATTTTGGAAATCGGTTAATATTTGGCGAAGATATAGACAACCACAAAGTGGGACGTTTTTGGGACACAGTGTACAGACTGTAAGCTAGGCTGACTGCAGTTTACATTCTACGGCAATCTGTGTAAAAAATGTGAGCATTGTTGTAGGTTTTCCGTCGTTGCGTGTTGCTGGACACTAAATGAAGACGAGCGACCGCGGTTCACTCAGCTGTTAGCCTGTCTTCAAGACTTCTACACGACTCTTGGCAGATTCGTCTGATGCCGCCGCCATGTTTTCTGTGACACTCTGCGTGTGTCTTCATCATTATAGGCTTAGTAATTATGACAAGGACAGTTGCGTTTCTCTGCGGTATACATGTATTTGCATGTAAGATGTGCCGAATCATTGGTGGGCTATTTCGCTGCTTTTATATGTATATATTAGAAAGTAAAATACGTTTTGCGTTTTTCCATATAAGTAATTTGTAAATATTTTCTTCCCAAGCGGCTGGATTTAGAGAATCACCAAGCATTTTGTCATTTTTGTGTTTTACACATGATAAATTTAATGAAGAAATTTGTGCAGTGACTCCGCATTTCTGTATTGGTTATTATTAGCAGCATGTTCAAAATAAATAATAATATATTTTCGCTAATTATTCTCCTGTTTACTGATTTAGCCAGGTTTGGCTCTTCCTGCAAATTGGCTCCATTTCTTCCATTTTTTCATGCGTTTTCTCAAGCCAAGAATAAAATCTTCTATAGAAATTATAGTTAAGACGAATTTTGCCCGTGACAGTGACAACACAGTGTAACTTATAAATGAACTTGTTTTGACGTCAGTATGTAGAAGCTAAAAGTGCAGTTTATTTATAGTTTATGCATACAATCGGGCTACAGACTGCTCAAATAGAAAAGAGCCATCTTGTGGTTACAATATCAGTCAGACAGTTAATTAATCAAACAAAATGCATTGTAATTATATAGCAACATACATGCATGTGCAAACTCGAACGAAGTACCATGTACGTAAATTTTGCTCCACAACTATACAGAAAATTTCCCAAGACTTAATTATTGACATAATTAAGCCATTAATTCAATTAGGCATTAAGAAGCATTAACAAGCTGAGTGGGCCGACTGGACTGCACGGCACGCCGTCCACTATTCAGTTATCAGCAACACGAATAGCGCCATCTCTCAACTTGCGTCGAGATATGTAGCCTATCGGACATTTCAAACATCTTGTGTAGCGTTTAACGGTTTAAGTGAACTAAAGCTTTCGTGAGAAGTAAACTGCTTCAGCGCTATACAAATTGACGACCTTTACCTTTTTTCCCTTTACTTCTGACGCGTCGCATTTTTCCCCACGGCGCAGCATGGCAGTTTTTCGACGGCAATTGCAACGCGGGAGGCGGAATTTTAAAATTTTGAGAGTGATACCTATAAGCTTACCCCACATCTCGAAAAAGAGGGAAATGTTTGAAGTAGACCCCACCCATCGTTTCGTCATCTTCATCCTTCTCCCCCAAGACGCCAAGAGTCTCTCATTTCCAAACTTAAGACAACTTTGAAATATCCTAATAAAATGAACACTGAAAAAATTCAGTGACTGTGTCAAAAAACCGGACATCAAATGCGATAGCGGCGGCGCGGGAAAAAATCGACGGTGACGCGTGACTGGCCAGTTGACGACTTCGACGCCATGAAAATTCGACGCGACAATTATGTCGACAAAATTCTACTGGGCCGGTGTCTGAATAAGCCTACAATGCCTAGACATAGGCCTAGGCTACAATTTTGCCACAAAGCTCGATCGTCGATAGCATGCAAACATTTTAACTTTGCGGTAGGCATATCGTAAGCCGTAGGCCTAGGGGCCTAACTTTTAAGGTCAAGAGGTCGGTATCAAATATATCATATCAGTGCACCACAAATTAATCAGCAAAACTCATCGTATAGGCATATATACCTATGCTCGTAAACCTATTCAAAATTTCGTGTCATTGTAAGCCCTGTTTATAGGGAACGAACTGAACTGAACTGAACTGCAGGCTGTCGAACGCGGATTGGTTGAAGACGAACGCATATGGCATATAGTGGTCAAAAGTTCAGAACTCGTTTGCATGTTAGTTCAGTTCAGTTCAGTGGTGTTGGTTTGTACACTCTTTCAATGACACCATTTAAAGGTTTATAGGCTAACTTTATAGGCCTACTGCATCAAGACTGAAATTAGGCTCCCTAAAAGAAGCTCAGAAAAAGAGAAGCGGAAAAGAAAGCCTTTCAGTTAGAAAAACTTTAATGTAAGAAAGAGTAAAAGTATAGGGCTTATAGCTGAAAGAGAAAAAGAAAAAAGGAAAGGAAGTTCGGGAAAAAAAGACTTGACAAGGATAGGCTTGGGTAGGCCTACAATAGGCCTACACTAAATTCGATCTCGGCACTAGGAGATCTTACGATGTTCCCCATCCTCTAATAGGTCTCGGGAGAGAAATGCGCCTCACATTCCCCATTCCATTCGACGCCACACTTTCTTCCCTTTTAGAAAATTTTCTACGGGCACCCATGCCTGTCATTGGGGGAACGCAGCATTGGACTAATTATTTGATGCGCGAGGAGTTCGAATCGAATCGACCATGGGCGGCGATTCAGGGGGTGGGAGATAAAAGACAAAGGATATATATCCCCTTTAATATTTGGACAAGGGGACAACACAGAGGCTGTCCCTTCAACAAACGATCAAGTTTTAGTTTTACGTTGTAACCGTGCATTTCAAGTTAGTTTAATGCGACGTCTTTGCATACAACAGCTCATTTTTTCTGCTAGCTTCGCTCGCAGTAGCTTTAGGCTATTTTAAATATGTAGCGCCACCCTTGTTTGCCCTTATTGTTTAAATTGCACTGAATTTGATTAAGCGACTGTCTAAACATCTCAATGCAAAAATGGCTTTTAAACTGTTTAGCCTTTTATTTAAAAGGTTCAGCTTTTGGGGGCTTTGCCTCCGAACCCTCACCAGGGGCTTAGCCCCTGTTGGGGGCCCCTATACATCCCCAATGCTCACAGAAAATCACCGCTTTTGAATTTGGCGTTGAGGGGTGATGGTTGACGTTGAAGGAGGGGGGCTTGCGTAGTGTGCCGAAGGGGGAATAGACGCCCCTGCATAGATGGATGCAAAATGTTCTTTTAGGCCTATGCATTATTGAATTTTGCAATGGCTGGGTCCACTCGACAAAAGACTTCGTCCTCGATCTCTGATGACCTGTCGCTCTGGTCCACTCGCTCCAAACGGCGCCACAGATTAACATAGGCCTACGGGATATGTCGGCTGATGATTGCAGTGACCGTAAACGAGGCACTAAAGTTCACACAGCAACCTACAGGCCCAGGAACAGCACCTACGTCATAATGATCTATGAAGCAAGTGCAACATGCAGCTATAGGTCTTGAGCGCCGAAAACATGCTCGGCCAAACAGCTGATAACTCGGAGCTGGCCGTCGACCGTCAGTTGCGCACTACGGCTGCAGCGGCTGCTGCTGCTGCGGTAGCCTAAGCTTAGTCCTGCTAGCCGCATCCCGCATCAACCCATGTAGGCCGCCGCTAGCCGCGGCCGCCTTCGCATCTGCAGACAAGAGTAACCTGAAAAGTTAGTTGCTCGTTGTCGTACAGTCGCGGAAGAACGTGTTTTTTCTGGCCATTGGACGGCGACCTGGAAGCTGGGACGACATGGCGGACGAGCACAGCATGAACGTTAAGAATCTGATTCAGCCGGTAGGCATCCTGTTTCAGCTGCATGTAGTTCTACTGCATGTCGCGTGTGGTGCGATGTGGTAAGCCGACTGCACGAGAGGGGCCTATGATACGCTAAAACGTTTTGCCGTATGTTGTATCAGCTCTAGGTCGTCTTATAATACACTGTGTCTCAAAAAACAAGCCAGTTTTATTTCTGGATTAGCTCCACGAAACATTGGCCGATCTTGTACACCACTACCTTGTGAAATGCAGACGTCGCATAGTTTGGCCGTATAACAATGATTTCGTACTGGAGTAGCGCATGCGTTGGCTCCGAAAATCAGTGACACTGCAAATCGTTGAAAAATGAAAATTTGTTACTTATTCACAGTGGCGTAACCAAAAATTTCAGTTGGGAGGGGCGTTTTTCCTTCTTCTCTTTTTCCCTTTTTGTCCTCCCTCCCTTTCCTCCCCCTTTTACGCCTTCCCTTTCTTTCCCTTTATTCCCTTTTGCCCTTTTCTTTCTTCCCTTAGAAGTAGGACCCCCTAAAATCCAACTAGAGGGCCTGGGGGAGCGCTGTGAGCTCCCCCAGTGGGGTCTGGGGCGGAGCCCCAGCAGAAATCGAATCTGGTGCATTTTAGCTTTAAAAGATGAGATCTGGTAGCAACAGTTTTAGTAATTTTCTCGAGAATGAATTGACCAAATTGGAAAATTTAGTGCAGTTTAAACGTATGCTTATGCTTTGTCTGGAGGATTGCGGGGGGCTGGGCCCCTGCCCTTTTTCTTCGTTGTCTACGCCACTGCTTATTTAACACTAATCGTATGCATTTTAAGATCGTACGTCAACTAACTGAAACGACACATCAACAGCCAGTGCGTCGCTCTAAGTCAGGCGGTTATTGAACGTGCTGCTGGTGAGTAGCGTCAACGTCTACGCGCTGAAGCCGTGATAGGCACTTTGTGGTGGTTATTATCAGTTGTAATCGTATTGAGTGTGTTTTTGGTTTCCTTGCAGATGTCATATCAGCCGCCTGAGTTCGACTATCAACAGCATCTCGCCGAAAATTGTGCTGTCGATGGTAAAGTTTTTGCCGGTTATAGTGACATTAATAATTGTGTATTTTCGCTCGACACCAGTCACTCTCATGGCTCAGTTATTAATTTAAGATCACTTTTATTTTTCTGACTATGCAGATGGCCTTTTTTGAGTTACAATTACCGACTATACTTAACTTGCTGACGCTGTTGCGTTTAGTTTCAGTCTCAGTCATTTCCGTTTTTTATCGACTTTAATGCAAAATATTTCAGCAGATAATTACTACCCGGTATGACATTGAGAGCACATTTGTGAGGATTGTCTGTGGTGACTTTAATCTGACAGTTAGGAGTAAATTGCTGATGTCTGATCGCTATCTGTTGTCGTCATGTACAGGGTTTGTCACTGTCGTTATGAGATTTGTGGATGTGTATTGCAGGCCAGACTATGGCTGGAGTTCAACAGTTCACCGTGGGACCAGCGCCTCCGCCGCCACCGCCACTACAACTGCCTTACATTGATCAGTCCGTTCCACACTTTACACAGATCCCCCAAATGTTTCAGCTCTATTATCAAGGTGCGCGTGTGGTGTGACATATCGTTCTCTTGTAAGCTTATACCAATGAAGAGAAAATACACAAACGTACAAACTGCCACTGAAACGAGCTAGCCGTACATATAAGACATGAAAGCCCAGCTGTTACTAGGGAAGACGCGTTACAGTCTATACAGTTTCTGTTGCAGTGCTGATTTTCAGGGTCATCCAAGGTCAATGATTTTTTTATGTCATTTGAAAGCCAATAATGCAGCTTCCTATTAGTGATCAGTAGCAACCTAGGCCCCATCTCGCATTGTTTAGCCATAACCACAATGCATCCATTACGGGCAGACGGACGGACGGACAGACGGACATACAATCGTGCCACAGAGACGCGCTTTACATAGCTGTAATACTAAAACCAGCACGTCCGCAGAAATTACCTACACGTCAAAGAACTGCTTGTATAGAATGCAGCACTGAACAGCTCTCATAATCTTTTTTCTTAGCCTCCAGACAATCATAACCTGTACTAAACACTTTGTGATTTTTGTCACGGGTTTGTATGTGGACAGACAAAGCGAGTTATATTCCTGCAGCTGCGGTGTCAATGCCGACAAGTCCTCATGCTGCGCCTTCTTTCCCAGGCTGCTTCCCGTCTCCAGTTGTTCTGTCGTCGCAGATGCTCAAAAACCCGCCGTTAGTAGTCCAAGGTTTGCATCCATGGCTTTAGATGCTGTATGTCTAACGTTTGACAGCTGCACTCGGCAGACTTCGTAACTTAGCGGCTATGAGCGCCTGGCTGTAGCTGCTACGCTACTGGACACTCGGCTACGGCAAGCCGCTTCGAGCCTACGTTACAGTTTAGGCCAACATCCGGGCTTCTAAGCGTTTGGATGAAAGTTGAAAATCACTGATCTAAATGTGTCACCGTACGGTATAGGTTTAAAATAACATTAATGGAAAATCGTTTTTTATTACTGTTTTTACTCCAAACTCCCCTATTACAAGCAGCAACAGCCATCTTTAGTGGACAAATATGACGCCAAGTTCGTCTGCGCTAGCCGCTAACGTAGATTGTTGTCTGACGAAAAATCGTAGTGGCTAGCAGTGTATCGCAGCCAAAATCTCGTAGCCGCTAAGTTGCTGGACGCGCCTCAGATTTTATATGCCGTTGTGTTTTCAAGAAGCATTACAAGTTTTAAAATGATCTGTTGCCTGATAGTCACTTTGTTGCATATTTGCTGCTAAGTATGCAAATTAAAGATTCGAGTGCTCTCTATATAGTTGATGATGTTATTAAATTTGGTGGTGACGTACTTTTTGTGTATGCCTACAAGCCAGTCCATGTAGGCCTAGATGTTCTGTTTATGCATGATCTCCAATCTGTAGGTCGATTTTGGTTTATCAACTTATCAGTCAGCTGATGCTTCTATATCGGTAATTACTAACGGTTTAATTGGTTTCGTTTTTGTCAGATGCTGGTTTCCAGCCATACACCTCGTTTACGTTACCGTCACAACATGCTTGTTACTCGAAGTGTGGTAAGTGCCTTCTCTTCTTCTCAATTTTCTACTGGCTGGTTGGTAGTTTTTGATAAGTTATAATTTATGTCCAATAAAAAATTGTCTGAAAAGGGGAACAGCTGCAGATCAACTTGTATAGGCCTAATGCTGTAATTTTAAGCTTTTACAGTTACAGTTTACAAACGCAACGTGTCAGCATTCAACATTTACATGCTGGAATTTTTTTTGATTTGATGACTATTTGTGATTTTCAGATGAATAGGCGGTAGTTACAGTAACCAGTAACACCCATTTATTGTTTAGTAAGCTATGTTTAAATAATTTTTACACTAAGAATATGGTTGCAATTTAATGAACCCAATGTCTCAGATTGATGAGAGTTTTTTGGGGATAAAATCGCTGCTTTTGTTGTAGGCTACGAATCAGATCACGTGACTTATGGCAGTCTACCCAGGCAGTCGGTTTCTCCGTGGTATAATTATGCCTCCGATTCTGAAGGACGACGATTCAATTCTCTTGGCAGGTACGTCACAGTGAAATTTATTTACATCAGTCTGCACTCGGGGTTTCTCCTGCCCTGATGAATTCAAGGATTGAAACAATTTTGTTTTACGCACTTTTTCGTTTTTGACTTCAGAGCTCGTATATGACACGTATGGAGAGATGGACTTGGAAGACGCATAATGCGGCCTTTAAGATAGCCGCATAGTTGACCATCGCTAAAAACACGAGTGTTGACGTTGATTAATACCCCGTTTACACGATCAAGCTGGCTCGACGAGCTAGCTCGACGAGCTGCTATATGTTAGGTGGACGAGCCTGCTCGATGTTTGCTCGATCTCGATTGTGTAAACGGGGCATATTTTATTTACTCATTGAACTCGTTGTTTCCTGGCCCCCGCCCGCGATACAATAGCAGCTTATTGTTGGGGCTTCAGTTATACGCACTCTAGGCACGAATTTCGTCATAATTTTGAACAGACTCGCAATAGCCAGAACATTCAACCCCAGCCATTTTTCTTTGCAATTCAGCCTGCTGATGACAAGTGGTGCGCTGTTAAAGATGGTGTACTGCTCTTTATAGAAAACTCATCTAAGAGCTACGGAGCGTCACCTGCCGCATGGGATTACACAGTGTTACCGCACACCCGACACCTGGTGAACGTGCCACCTTAACCCCAACCAAATAGGCCGGTACTCGATTTACATACCCCGGAGGGATGGAAGGCTGAGTTGACTTCGGTGTTGGTTATATACCTGGATGGTTTACCTGTCTACAGACAGTCACCCGTCTAAGTAGTACGTAATCGCTTGATAGCGACCCGACCGGGAGTCGAACCCACAACCTCTTGATTATAAGTCCGACACCGATCCACCTGTGTGACGCAGAGGTGAAGTTTGCGGTCGCTACTGTCAGTCGGAGTACTCTACGGACTTCGATGACGCCAGTTCCACGTTCTCATCACCACGTGAATGGGACGACGAACTGGAGGACGCCAGGACGTGTTCCAGGACGAAGCGTCGTGGAAGTCATCCGGGCGGCAGGCAGGCCGACAGAAGAAACGTTGAACCACCGCCGCCGCTCTATGACCGGAGAAGTCCTAACATCACATCACCAGGGTTTGCCTTCTGCCTTTCATAGTGAACTTGCACAACGTTTTTCACATGTAAACATTACGCTGTAAGCGTTTGAATATGCTTACTAAAATTTGAGTCATCACTTTTTCAGCTAAACAGTAAAACTCGTGACCGTTTGCGTGTCGTCAAAAGAAAAAATATAGTTAACATTCATATGCTAAAGCAGTCTTGTTGGAGCAATTAGTCAACTCGGATTACTGACAGGATAATTTTCAGGCTTCAGCTCGCAGAAGTGCCGACGTAAGTAATGTATTAGCTACAGCTTTGTCCAGTGAAAAAATTACGACCGTGACGACGTGAACCGAGAAATTGACAGACGGCGATGCATGGGTCTGTGAAATTTCGTCGTTCTTGTGTGCAGAGGTCGTAGCTGGAGCGCAGACCGCGTGCACATGGACATTGGAAGCGGTTCCAGGGAGTGGACGGGGAAAGGCGCCGTTAGGCGTCGTGTGGGGAAACAACACACAACTGGACGGAAACAGTTTTCAGCAAGAGCGGAACGAAACCAGACGGAGTATGGAAATAATCGAGGAAGTTCGAGGTGATTTGTTATAGCATGACTTCTGTCGAAATTATCTCAACTTGTTCTTAGTATTAAATGTACAAGATAACTGTCATTGCAACTTTCTGTTGAAATGATTGCAGTGGTTACTGAAACAATAGATTTCTTGGTACAGTACACTTTTTAAATAGATGTCATGGAACGTCCCAAACTGGAAATGGTATTCAGGATAATTATCTTAACTTTTCAATTTACGTGTGACATGTTATTTTGCCCCATTTTATTACTGTCGTCATTTTACACTGAATTTTTGTTCCGTTTTTCTTCCGTTTTATTCGACCGTTTGCTAGCCTAAGCGCCCAACATCTATTGTTAACTTTGCAGAACTAGTCAGATGATTGCTTTTGTTGAGCTAAAATGTAACAAATCGAGTTTGGTGTTACTCTGCTACTCAGGGGAGGTCGAGGAGTGCAGATGGGCAAAGGTCGCAGTCCGAGTGGAGGTCGTGATCGTTGTGTTGACGTAACGTGTCAAGAGCTGGACGTACCAGCACACAGTCGGTCACATGGCTCCCAGGAGCAGTCGATCCTAGCGACTTCACAGGCAATCAGCAGAAGATGGGGCAGTGATGGGCGCATGGACGAGTGGCACTCCAGCGACTGTGAAGGACCTCATCGGCATCCTGCTGCTACTGGTGCTGCCACTGGTTACAGGCCGCGACGACGAATGTCGGACGTTGGCAGAATGACTGAATGGTCAACGTCGACACAGCCTTCTAGCGAAAAATCAGAGAGGTTGTGCCACACGTGCTGGTTTCTTCAGCTAGTTTATAGTGATAGTATTTGAGCTTTTTTGATAATTTTGCCCGGAATATTTTCAACAAAATTTATTAATATGAGCACTGTCTAAACATTTTCTTACCTGGCGAGAAAAACTCCAGCCTATTAAGCGTTACGTCCTGTTGTTGTTGTTGTTGTTGTTGTAGTAGCCCGCTCTCCAGACCCGTGGGCCTCGGCTGGTCCATCTTTTGCATTTACGTTTGTTTCATGCAGTAGAAGATTAACTTACTTACTTGCTTGGTTACATCCAAACTGAGTATTTAGTTTAGATAATGATATGTGATTTTTACGGCTCCTCCCCACACCGCTTTGCATGCCCCCACTCCATAACAGTTTTGCTGTCACTGGTTACTGTTGTTCAGTTGTTGCCAGAAATGTAATGGCCAATTCACACTAGGGCATACTATGTGTGAAGGATGTTTTGGTGCTTCCTATTTCTCTTTAGTCTCGCTTGGCTAGCCTATGAGAGAGATGACGGGCCGTGAGACATAAAGAATAAGACTGACACAGTCGTTCACAAAGAAGTGCGGTGCTCACATTTATTCACTTATTCATTTATTCGTCTTATTCACTTGCAAGATCAGAGCGGCAACTGACAACAGGTCGACGATATTCAGCTGCTGCGTTGCGTCGGCCCAGCTGCTGTCTAGCTGCTAGCTGCTATTAACTCTAGCTGACGTTAACTTATACATTTTCCCTCCCCCTAGGAAATAAAATATAAAGAGGTAAATTTTATTTTTAATTTGAAAGATTACTGAATTTCGAAAAGTCCAAGTTCGAAAATTCAAATGATTTTAGCCCGTATTCTCCACCAGGTATGAGGGATGGTTTGGTACTCACACTAACTCAACTCAAATGTTGAGTGAGTTGCAGTGACATCGTTAGCATTGTGACGTCACACTGCTGTGCGCAGACCACGTCGTGGCTGAGCAGTTGAGTTGAGTTGAATCGCGTCGGCGTTGTAAGTGTGAAAATTGGCCATAAAAGTACATGTTGTTTTGAGATGCGTTTGTGACGTTGGACTGCAGCGATCTGTTCGGAGTGAACAACACCGGTATCAACTTTGACAAATACGATGATATACCAGTAGAAGTTAGCGGAGAAAACTGTCCAGGACACATCGACAGTGTACGTATTAAACACTGCCGGTTTATTACCTGTACTTCCAAGTTTTTTTTTTTTTTTAAATTATCTTCTATAGGGAGATGTCAAAGGATGTCTTGAATTTTACTTCTGTTCCATTGCTTTGTATATTTTTAATGTCTGTTGTTCTGTTGTCATCTGAAATCGAATAAATGATTTAATGGTTGATGATGATAACCACAAAACATCTCTGGTATTTGCAGCTCTCAGACTCCATGCATTTTTGCGTTATCTTTTGTGCAGTGATGCAAAGGTTCTGTTTGGTGATCAATAGATTCTGCTTTTGACACCTGGCTGCTGAGTTAGCGGCTCAGCAGTAATTTAAAAATAATTACCTCCGCCAAGGAGGTAATGTTTTTGCCAAACTTTGTTTGTTTGTCTGTCTGTCTGTTAGCAAGATAACCCAAAAAGTTATGGACGGATCTTTCTGAAATTTTGAGGGTATGTCGGGCATGGCACAAACTAGCAGTGATTCAATTTTGGGGGTGATCCGAAAGGAATCCTAGATTCTGGATCACTTTGAAATTTTTGTTACCCTTGCTTTCAATGGGGCATAAGGGAAACCGCTGCAAAATCGAAGATGGTGCTGCCACATAGCGAACAACATTACCTTGGCGGAGGTGTACGGGCTCTGACTGCTTTCTAGTTATTATTACTTTTTATGCGGTCGTCCCGTAGGCCTCATTAAGCATCTTGCACGTCCGTCCGTCCGTCCGTTCATCCGTTCGTTCTGCTGTCTGTCCTTCTGTCCAGTATGCTCTTCTAACTCAAAAACAAAGCGGTGTGAAAATGACAATAGGCCTATAAAAGTTTTAGCTTCGCATGGCAGGTGTTACGGGCATGCCAATTTCTACTTCAAAACATCAAAGTTATAGGTCACCAGACAGTCACTGAAAACCTCCAGTAAATGATGTATACGTTGGATGTGGATGTTCACGCTTTGTCCGGTCAGGCGCGTCAGGGGCCTCGGGTGCCAACTGCAAGCGAGGCGTAACTGTGGCTAGCCCTATACTTAACAGTCAGTGTCAGTGAGTAATATCCCGTTAACACGATCGAGCAAACATCGAGCAAATATGAAGCATGCATAAGGCATAGCCCACACGAAGCAATCATCAAGCAAACATCGAGCTGGCTCGTTCAGCTAACATATAGCAGCTCGTTGAGCCAGCTTGATCGTGTAAACAGGATATAACTGAGTGAGTGAACACTGGACAATTGGACGGACGGACGACCGCATACATGACTGCACTCGACGCCGACATTTTCGCTCGTCATTTGCAGTCTTCTTACGTGCATAGATATTTCATTTCACTGTTGTGTTTATAGTTCAGTCATATCGACTTCGGCGACGTGATTGGGCGGAATATCAAGCTATCGAGGTACGAACGTCCGACACCGATACAGAAGCACGCCATACCGTCAGTCATGTGTCAGCGTGACGTCATGGCATGTGCGCAGACAGGTAACTTGAGTGATTAACGTCTGTTGTCAAGGTGTAATGTCAACTAATTTGACAGTGTCAGTCTCAGCTTGTTGCTGTATCACCGATTTAGATTTATTTTGTTGTAGTATATCGACATTGTTAGAAACAGGAATATTTAAGAGACAACATGCAAAGATAGACTAACTAAACAGCCATATAGCCTATCCGTGTGCTAGTGGATGGATGCTAATTTAACGAATAGCTAATAGGTTGCTGTTATTGTAGGAAAAGTATTCTCAAAGGTCGTTTGGTGCTGGATGTTTGGTATAGCGAGGCGTCCTGGCTGTTGGGACGTCAGCTGCTTATAAAAAATATTTACTTTGGACTTTTCCTAGCTGTCTGAGCTTTGCTAAGGTGAAGGTCATGGCTAAACTTAGTTCCTGGTGGTAGCCTGGGGAAGAAATTGAATATTAAGTAGCAGTAGGCTAAGGCTACGAACGGTATCGTTGTAGTTCCTTAAAAGGCTTCCTCTGAGTCTTGTGTTGGCCTGGAGGTGGAGCCTAAGAGTGTGTTTACATTTTTGGGGCTACAGCTTGTAGCCAGGAAATCGCTATGACCTAAGTTCAGTTAGGCCCAAGAGATCCACGCCTCTTGACGTCACTCTAGGCTACTGAGTTTTCTGACAGCTAATGGACGCTCTTCGTTTTCTGAGTTCTGTTCGAATAATATCGCTGTAATAAAATCGAGGAAAAATCTACAGAAAACGCTTATAACTGTCTACAGAAGCTGCCATACACTAGCATAGTCTGTGGTTTCCTGTTCAATACGCTGTTTAAATTATTTCATCGGTAGGGTCTATCTGTGACATCTGCCACATCACTGACATTTTTATTCCGTCGATCATTATGGCGTGTGACGGTCTGCATGGATTATCCGTGTTTTTGTCTTATCCTTTTGTTTTTTTGGTTTTCATTTTAATGTTTTTTATGTGTTTTTGTCGAGTTATAACGTGTTCTTGCAGTGCAGTTTGCACTTATACCACGTTAATCTGTTCGTGATGATGATATACAACAAATACAATACAATACAATGGAAAATTTGCACTCAAAAACTGACAAACACACTGTCAGTTTAATCTAGCACATAAACTAAAAAGAACTGAAATGTTTAAAAGAAAAATGAAATGAGAGATA
>Ga0056128_1006469_pt1 | contig 14786 bp, 12 predicted proteins | sample WorMetLIZISLAND2_FD_71113 | JGI IMG/M metagenome (GOLD analysis project Ga0056128, IMG submission 71113) | Marine gutless worms symbiont microbial communities from Max Planck institute for Marine Microbiology, Germany - Olavius geniculatus... ...
TATACAACGAAGCAAAATGAAGCAAAACTGCTCTTTCGTGGCCACTGTCCCCTCCACGCACGCCGGCGCTTCATCGGGGCTTTGGTGCCGTAGGCACCTTTAGACCATTACGGTCTGGGCTTGACCAAGCCCGCCACCTTCCTGAGGCTCCGGTCCCCCGGCCACGAAAGAGCGTGCAGTTGCATACACGAGGCGTCCCCCGCCACCCGGTATATATATATGCAACTTTTGCTGGTTCCAGCTGATGGTGTACCCCTTCTTTCTGGCTCTGGGTGTGATTAATGTTATCATTTAATACGATCGTGTTAGTTTAACCAAATACAGTGCCGTTGTGAGTTAGGAAAGTGGGATGCAAAAAATATGCTACTGGTACTTTTCTACAGACGGCTGCAACTTTTTGACAGGAGACTATGGGTGCTCATATTTATATTTATTCTCTAAATTTCTGGGTTTTTTTCACCCGGATTTTTTCTCAAATGGAGGATTTTTAGCCCCAAATTTCGTATTTAAAATTTTGTGACAATAAGACTTTTTTCATATAGGCCAAAATTTTGACAGTGGGCATTTGCCTCTTAGTCTTTCACTTCTTACCAGCGCACAACTGACCAAGTCAAGCACATGTTGGCGCCATGTTAGCTGTAAATAATTGACATGCACTGCAGCTCTGCCAATGTTTACCATATCCAGAATTCTAGCCGTCAAGCATTTTGCTGGAGTTTCGGCTTGGCCACAATTTTTGCAACTTAAGGAGTCCATCCATTGACTAGATTTACTGGATATGCTGGGGCCAAAGTCATGTGCACTTGAGATTTCTTCGAAATGATAGTGCGCTATATATGTGTTCACTTATTAATAATATTATTGTTTAATACCCTCGGTAGTTAAGGTTCCCGTGAGTTAAAAACAAAAGTTAAAAAGAAAGCTAAAATGGCTATTGGTCCAGTGGATCCATGGAAAACGAGTCATGCATAAGCTCCGAGTTGAAGCGTTGGATCGTCACAGAGATATGCTAGAATAAAACTGGGTCTCTCTCTCGTCGCCAGAAAAGTCACTAATTCTCTGACCCAGATTGCTGATGAACTCCAGTGCTGAAGCATTGTGGGGCTCCAGGTTTTCCACCGCATTAGGCTTGAAAACTCTGTAAAGTCAGCATACTTATCAGCCTTTTTGTCAGCTGCCTGGTCAGCCACCAGTCCCGCGCCTGTTGCAGTAATATCTGCATATGATGCAGCCAACGTACTGGCAACTGTGACATCCCATATAAGAAATTTTCCACCTTGCCACGGGATTAGAGTCAGCCCATCTGGACGCTTGCCGCCCCGCTTGTTTAAGCCTGATGGCTCCTTGGTTGCAAATATTCCAGCCACGTTGAGGGCCCACCAGATAACGTCGTTAAGCCCCTGGTGTCTAGCAATCTTACCAGGAACTTTCTTGCAGACCATGGCGTGACGACCTTGGGCGTCTACGTCAGACCCACACTGGCATCTGTGCAGAATGCACAAGTCGAGTCTCAGTCGCATGCCAACGGCCACCCGCACAGCCTCGTCTTCCGGCCTCAGTCTGCAGTTAGCGATGGGCCAAGCTTTTTTATTCTAATTTTTTTGGACCCTTGGTACTCCGTTCCTGAGGGAGCCTAAAAATTAACTACGCAATACAAAGGTGGGCACGATTGTCAGTCCGTGCAGTCAGCGGCTGCCAAACTGTTGTGCAACAAAACAGCATTGAAGCGCTGCACCAGAACAGAAATTATCATTATTATTATTATTAAGGAGTGACGGAGCGTACAGAGTGACAGATCTGAAATGAACTGACAGATGTATGCTAGTTTCACTTTAGTAGAGTTCTGTCGCTTTGTATGCTCTTTTATGCTTAATTGCTTACCCCTTGATGTCTGTTCAATGCAGTGCATAGTGTTGGACAAGTACAAAATCACCTGAGCGTTCGTCCGTGCATCCAACGTTTGAGGTGCCATAACGTTGCAAGATAGATGCGTGGTCACAATGGACCACCCATAGGAATCGGCCCACCGTGAGTCGAATGGTCACGTGACCGATGACGTCACGTGACTCCAACAGGTCAAGGTTGTGATCCCATTATCATTGAGGCACCATATCTTCATAACGGTTCTCTGATTTAATTTATACATATTTAACTGTAAGCTGTGGAGATGCATTTCACAGACTCTGTGTTCTTTTCACCTTATCTCGTTGCAACTAAAGGCATGCAGAAAGCAACTGATCTGAACTTTACTGAACTTCCAGTTCAGGACGAGGACAAGGCCAGTCAGGCGCCCGTGACAGCAGTGGCGTCGAAATCAGCAACGACGCCAGCTGCATCAGCCTCTGATGACTGCTGTGAAGTGTGCCTCGTGGCGTGGTTCTGTGAAGCTTGTGCTATGCACGTATCAGATATGGCTGCGGAATGCACAGATAACAAAAAACACTATTACAGGCTGACAGATACAGTTCATGTAATTGTTTGCAGTAAAAAACTTGAATTGGGCCTCCATGAATTGAATTGAATTGGACTTCCATGTTAAAACAAGTCTTGCAATGTCCTTTTCTGCTATCTGGTGTTACGTTGTCGGGTCTTGCAAAGCAGTTGTGTATGATTAAAAAAACGACTGTTAACCGGAAAATGGAATATGCAACTAAGGAAAAGAATACGGTAGTAAAGTGTTACATATATTGTGCAGCATTGTTCTCTATGATGCCGAGACATCTGAGCTGATAGAGAAATGCAATTGGCTTTTGAAATGTGGGTCTGGAGAAAAACGGAGAAGTTAGCTGAGTTGACAGGGTAACGAATTATGAAGTCCTGCAGACAATCCAAAAAACAGGAACATCTTGGATACAGTACAGCAACGCAAGCGTGATTCACTGTTATGGGACAGAATGCAGGGTTGGATGGTGGACAAAGCAACAAGAGGATGAAAGCGCTTGCAAATGCCCAGCGATATCACAGGCAAAGACAGCGTCGCCCTGAAGAGAGGTGCAGAAGACAGAAGTAGCTGGCAGAAGGGTTTGTCATAAACCTACTGTACAACAGAAGATCAGAGAGAGAGAGAGAGAGACATACAGATAGGGTTGAAAGAAATTTGAATCGTACTCAGTTCACCAAGTGTCTGAATCAGCAGACTGTTTAGAGCGTTGATGTTTGCAATATATCTCATTGATGTCAATGTTTTCTGCACTTTTTCACGTTTATTTTATGCCGACAAAAATTACCTTGTGAAGTTACCTAGTGTATACAAATACAATATTGTAGCCGTCTTACCATTTGGTAAGATCAAGGCTGTTAATCAAGTATAAAAACAATGTTATATATAATGGTAAATGTTTATGTCTTTAATAAAGGCATTGTTTATGTTTTGAGATTCAGCATCTACAAAGAGTTCTTTTAGTGTATTAAATATCCCAGACGGGTCTGTGGAGGGTATCATTGCTAGAAAAACTATGAAAATATAGATCCAAATCTGTGCATTATGGGGATAAAACTGTGAAACATGCAAAACGTTCAATGTTGTTTTTAATTCAGATTTTGAGAAACCAGTTTGATGACGTTAGGACACCAAAAGTGGCACATGGAAAATCGATGCTTTTTTGTGCCACTTTTAAAAGTGGCACAGTGAAAGTTACTGTGTATATTCCGCTGATTTGTGGAAAATTTTCCATGGGTGTACACTGTAGAAGATGATTCTGTGACTGTGAATTTAGAGGTGGATGTAAGCATGTTTGGCTGAACATGTGCCCTGATTCTATTCTGAGATTTTGGCGCTATATAAATTGGTACTTACTTGTTTACTTAACAGGGGCTCCTGCAGAAGGGGTCCCCTACAGGCCAGAGAATGTTGGACTGCAACTCAACAGTTTCTGGCATGTTGCCCTTTTTGCGGGGGACACTGTTCTTCCAAACATGCTCACAATGCCTACATCTGTTTCCGAGTTCACATTCACAGAATTGTATTTTAGACCTGTGGTAAGACATATCTGAAATCACACGTATTAGCAGCAAAACTGTGGTCATTGTAACGCTGAATTCCTGGTAAGTTTTCGTACATTAATGTCAGAAAATTCATGCGATGGCTTTTCACATTTTCACCGAACTGGGTCTAATCGGCTTTAAGTCCGGCCAACGTGTGATGATGCAATCGGATGTTTGTTCGTTGCAGGCTAAAGGAGAAAAACCAGCAACACTGTCATCATCCGCTGCTCCAGCTGCTGTTTCCAGTACTAAAGTCGCTTCTACTTCGGGTAAACCAGCCACCACAGCAGCTGGTAAGACCACTTCCACTGCCGCCGGTAAGACCACACCCGCTGGTAAAACCACACCGGCGTCAGAGAGCTCACCAGAGGCAGTGCGTGCTCGGCTGATGAGGCTGGAACCGAAGGAACTCATGAAGGAGATCATCAGTGGTCACGTGCCTCTGAGTCTGGTGAACCAGGTGGCTAGCCGGCTGCCGGCAGAGATGCTCCAGGAGGCTGTGGACTTCCTTTCAAAGGCTGGTGATGATGACGTTGATGATTATGCATCCTCAGCATCCACTCAGCCTTGTGAGTCATCATCGTCATATACATTATAAAGCTAAGGTAAAGGGGCCATACCCTGAGAGATTTAGGTGGTGTGCTTATTTTCCAGATGTTGGCTGTTGAGCCTGGAAGTGGCTAGACCAATGAGTTCGTGATGCATGGCCAGTGCAACACCAGACCTATGGTTAGCCGGTTAGCTTCCCAGCCACAGAGCATCGTCGCTCTTTGGCCAGTACCAAATTATATTGCTCGGTGAACAGAGGCACGTGTGTGCACAATAGCAACAGTTAGTGATAGGAAGGTGTTTGATATGTCAAAACTTTCAGAATTATTTTGTCTTTAAAATTTTAGAACTTGTGTTGAATTTGAATGCACTGACATGCAAGTTCTACAATTTTTCTAGTCAGAATTAGGAAAATTTCGAGTTGACATATCACACGCTTTTCTATCACCAACGGTTGCTAAGTTGCTTCTGTCTGTAACTCTCAGTCTTCACACATCATCTCAAGACTTTTCTTTGGTCGTTCATTTCAAGACCTACTTATCTGACACTTTACTGACATGGTCCTAGCAGTGGTACTCATTGTTCAGGCCACAAGAAACCCCTCTATAAGATGATAATGATGATATTGACTGGGTTAAACAACTTTAGGTTAGGTCAGAGAGTTGTATTTTACTGATAGACAATTGCAACATTCCAACAGAGGAGATTATTGGTGCTCAGAGTGTTAATTTTGCCACTCAATTTTTCCATAATGGGGATTTTTAGCCCCAAGTTTTGTAATTTTAGAAGAGAATTTTTGGACAAGAAGAAAATTCAGGAGGGAATTATACCCAGTGGCGTCGTGGCTGGGGGAAAGGAGGCAATTGAATTTTTGCTGTCAGAAAACTGTCACAAAATCTTCCTGTCTGAAAATTTTGTCCAAAATGCAAATTCCGAGATGAAAGATTTTATTTTGGGGGAAATTTAGGGGCACCGTTGAAATTTTGAGCACTCATAATCCCTTCTGTCAGAAATTTGTCGGGTTTCTGTCAGAAATTTGGAATGTTTGTGGGAAAATTGCAACTTCCTGTCCTGCCTACTTTTTTTGACCCACAATGCTGTCTATTGTACCCTTGCCCCTTTATCATGACGCTGCTGGATGATGGTGATAGTGTGTGTATGTGTTGATAGCTGGAGTGTCAGGAGCACAGAGCAAAACTATGAAACCTCCCACGACGTCTACCACGAGTTCATCGTCAGTGCCCAACACGTCAGTGGTCTCAACACCTTCGCGTGCTGCCAAGCCCACAACTACAACACCTGCCACTACTACTACTACAACAACAACTACTACTACATCAGCAGCCGCAGCAGAGTCGTATGAATCGGCTGTTAAGAAGCTGGAGAAACTTAATTCTGTTGAGGTATTGTCCACTTGCTCTGCTTATTGTAGTCTCTGTGGAGAGTTATTGTACAGCTTTGTCTTAATCCACAACATTGCGGGTCTTGCTCATCTGTCCATCTTTTTCTGTGTTCTGTCTGGGCTCCTATCTGAAAAACTAAGAGGCACAGAAAAACTGAAATTGATGTGAACATTACCATAGGCAAGAATATCCACTGGGCCATTTTTCACTTACAGGATTTATTTTTACGTGTGAAAGCTAGCATAGCTAGCTATAGCGTGTATTAGCTATGGTAATTCTGTCTGTCCGTTCGTCTGTCCGTCTGTTCGTCTGTCTGTCTATCTGTCTGTCACAACCTGGTACCGTTTCAAGGCTGTACCAGTCGCTTCTTGACTTCACAAACATTCCTAAACTTCATCTGGTAGATACACTGCTGCATGACAGTCAAATCTTGTAATAGACTGGCTGTTGGGGCCCACAGATTAAGATAGATGGAATTTATTGACATTTTTTCGTTCATTTCAACACGTATTATGCTTGGTCTGCTTTTTCTAGGTAGTGCAAAAGCAGACGTTGGGTGAGGTGAAAACTAAAACACTTATTTAATTGCCAGTTGCATCAAAAATATTTCTGCCAAAAATTATTAAAATCTGCTAATTCTTATTCAAGTTTTGATTTTTAATGTTGGGGATTTTTTTCACATTTTCTGTTTATTTCAGCACATATTTCACTTGATCTGCTTTCCCTAGGTAGTGCAGAAGCTTACATTGCGTGAGGTGGGAAGTTGTGTCAGGAATATTTCTACCAGAAATCATCAAAATTTGTTAATTGGTTTTCAAGTTACAGTCGGAAATATCGTGGATGCTTTTTGGGGGACACAGTGTATGGTAACACTTGTTAAGTGTTACCATACACTGTGTTATGTTAAGTGGTAACAACTTGACTGTGATGCAATCGGGAGTCAAACCAGTGACCTCTTGATCACAAGTTCAACGTCCTTACCGTTGCATTACCACGCATCTGTGTACAGTGGAGTTGATTGATCGGTTTGATTGACAGCTGGAGAAGATGAGCACAGATGAGATGGTGCCGTTGTTTCAACAGATTCTTCACGATGTCGTTGGCCAGATGTTTAAACCCGACAAGGTCTGATACGCTCCTTGGATTTATGCCGAATAGTATTGTACTCACAAAGTTCTGCGTTTTGCCAAGGAATGTGTCATTATATTGCTGATATATTGTATGATGCTGTTTGTGTATTTTTTTGAGTTTTTGCATATTATCAGCTTTTTCTTTCATTTCATTCCATTTGCTGTATGCACTTGGCATGCAGAAATAAATGATACTTAATTACTTACTTACTGATATAGTCTTAGCAGCTACATGTTCGTCACTATACCAAAGTTACTCGTTATATCTTCACTGTTAATGTTATTAAGTGCCACTTTCGTGGCTAATTATACCGAGACACTGCTGCATTGAAATGTTTCCGGACATAACTAAGAGCAGTCTCTAAAATTGCAGAGTTCTTTCTCATCTTGTTGCCATTTTTTGTTAATGTTTCATCTCCACTTGATGCAATGAATGCATTCCACCTTAGCCCCAACCAAGCAGGCCAGTACTTGATTTGCCTACCCTGGATGGTTGGAAGGCTGAGTTGTGCTTTTTGGTTGGTTATATACCGAGATGGTCTACCTGTCTGCAGACAGTCACCCATCTAAGTAGTAAATAAATTGGTAGTGATCTCATCATGAGTGACCGAACTGAAAACCTCGTGATTGTCAGTTTGATGCCCTAATTGTTACGTCACCGAGCCATCTATAGTTGTTGTTGTTGCTGTGTTGCAGTCGTCTCCAGGCAAGCCTGCAACAACTGTGACTATTGGCGGTGGTCGTCTGACTCGCGATGACGAGGATTTTGCCTCAGAGCTACAGAAGATGTACAAGGTCGACAACAAGTCAAAGATCATCCGAGCTCTTCAGTTGCTTCGCGCTCTGGAGCTGTCTGTTGTGCAGGTCAGTTTTGGCCAAATTCGAATCACGATCCAATTTGAATTGCGATTGAATGACGCAAGGCAGTTTGATTCCAGGAATGAGGACTCGATCTGAAACATTGTGATTCAGTTTGAGATTTGATTCCAGATTGGATTCAGGGAATCCGCTATTTTATTTAAATTTTTCAAATTACAAATCATTCGTTCATTACTCACAGGCTGTCATTGAAGCCCTCCAATTTTGCGTGGAGAATAGTGCTGAGTTAAACAACATCGAGTGACTGACAGCAACAGCCTTTGATGAACATTTGTTTGAGTTGTTAGATTTTCAGTGTGGTGTATGCATTAATACAGCGATCAACCATTGAACTAAAAAGATACACTTGTATGTTAAGTTATTAAAAGATTTGGAATTTGGTTTAAGATTTTCACAGAAGATTTGACATCAGGAGAAAAAAGTGATTTAAGATTTGGCCTAGTGATGATTTAGTTTAGGTCTGAGATCTGAGCTAATTATTTGGTTTGAGATGTGCTTGGCGCTCCTGCAGGTGCTGCGTCAGTTGGATGCGGTAGTGATTCGTCGCTGCATGGCCAGTGTGAACACCGAGGCCGAGCGCGTGGGAGAACGCGTCCTGCGACGACTTACTGACTATGTCGTCAACAGCAGCCGGAAAACCCAGTTGACGTCCGGTAAAACTCCCGCTGCTTCGGTGGGTCCCTCACATAGTAGTGGGGCGGAGAAACGTCGGTCGGATGATGCGTCATTTCATGGGGGTGCCGGTCGACCTCTGGAGAAAGTCCCAAGACTTGCAGACAGCATGGGTCGTGGCAGCGGGTCCGGGAATTTCCAGCATCCTCCCGGGCAAACCCAGCCTGCTGGTTATGGAGCCAGCGCCCAACCGCTGATGAATGTGCCGTTGTATGGGCGCAGTGGTCGGACGGAATGGTTGGCTCCTCCGTCTGGGAGGGGTGGTGGCATGATGAGAGGGGGTGGCGGGTTTCCGATGTTCGGTTACAGACCACCCCCATCTCGATATGGGCACGATCCATACTACTGAGATGATTGATGGACAGAATGTGTAACGGATGATACGTTTTGATCGAGACAGTTTTCATTCTCCGTCTGTATATGTCATCCCTGTGAAGTTGATGACAAAAGTTAACCTTTGTTGTTAGAAGCTGTAATTGTCATGTACGTGTGCGTGCAGCGACATGCTTAGTAGCATGAGGACTAGAGTTATTATAAGTGTTAAAATGTTCGTAATGGCTTTTATGCATACAGGTTTAAATGCTGTTTTTTTCACAAGTGAGAGTTTAATTTTCTTCAGTTGTTTGAGAAATGCTGGACTGTTGTTTTGTTGGCAGAGCGTTGATTTTGAATGTTCAAATTTACCTTTAATGTTTGTAGGTGTTGTCAAAAAGTGAACTTAAATTTCATATTCTTTTTCTCAGAAAAAGTGCCCTCTGAAATTTTTAGTACACGTTATGGGTAAAAAAAAGATGGGGGAGGCAGGAAATCACAATTTTCTGACAGACAAGTGAAAATTTTTGACAAATATGTGGATAGTTAAAATTTCAATTCTTGCTTTTTGATTTCCCAAAGTGGGGCATTTCCAGCACTAGATGTTGTATTTTTGAAAGAAAATCACTGACTTGCTCACAACATTTTTTGTTTATGTGGTGGCTTATTTCATGAATTTACTCCAGTTTAGGCTCCCCGAACAGTAGGCTTACACTTTTGGCACTTTCCAAGCTGGCTGCCTTTCTTGTTGCCTAAACAATGCCATCGAACATTTGTGGATATGTGTCTCCTAGTTGAATAAATATTATGTCATCAAAACTCAGCTGTTGTACTGATATTATGTGCTATATAATTTGTGTGTACTTATTGTACTTATTGTAGCATTTAGTTCATCTAATTTCTTCTGGTACTTGTGTAGGATCGAGTATTAACTCTTTCGAGGCTGAACAATTTTTATTCCGTAGGCTTATGGGGTGGAGTACTTTCTGGGTTAACATTGTGACGTTGTGTTGTGACGTCTGTCGACACATAGCTGTCAGCTTTCTATCTCTCAGTGTCAACTTTTGTTGACATTCGCCTTCTGCCTAGTCTTGACTTTGGGCTTATCTACGAGCTGGGCTTGATGTTTGCGGTCGTCCATTTTTTTACGTAACCGTCGAATTACTGCAGTAATACAATTAGTTAAATCAACATTATAGAAGTGTTTTCCAGACCTATATTAATCAGGTGATGTGTGCAATATTACTTTGTTTGCCTATATGGCCATTTTATGGATATAAAAGGAATTTTGTGCAATATTTGTGCCAGTTATGACGTCATTATTTACGCTAGTGTCGTCTGCGTAGTTAACACCGGTAGATAGTAAGTAGTAATAAAATGCCAATAATATACCAGACGTTGCACTTTATTTTACTGGTCAAAAAGTAAATATTTCGCTCAAATAACGAACTGGGACGTCCGTTTGGTCGAGCTAAGCCATAATTGTATTGTTTTGACATTAAAAATTGCCAGCTGATTTAATTTTGATTTTGTTCTTGACTTTGGTCTTGAGACCAAAGTCAAGTCTTAGCAAAACTTGACCTCACCTAATATATATTATGCTTTAGTTTGCTGCTTTTGATTTTGTCAATGAGTCAGTGACTCAATTCACTCAGTTGACTTCCTGGACTTGGTAGCAATAACTTAGTTTATGTCTTGCTAATTTTGTATCATGATTCATGAATGTTGGTGCGGCAAATTGTTTCCAGTAAATGGCATCAGCTGATGTATTTGTGTTGTTTCTGTATTGCAATCAGGCTGAATCTGCTGATCAGCCCAGCAACCACAACAGTAAGTTGTTATTAATTTACTGGCACATTTCCACAGTTGATTCCAGTTAATATGGTTCCTATAGTCAGGGGAAGTCTGGGAATTTTAAGCAAGTCATGGAAAGTCTGGGAAAATCAATTAAGTACCAGGGTGCAAAAGTTAACAAAGGTGCAGAAAAAAGTTGGAACTATTTTACGCAGACTGCATACAACAGTTCAAAAAATTTTTTCCTTGCTTCGCTTACATATTATTTGTATCTCCACTTATAAATTTGTTCCGCTGCTTTTGTTTCTAGTGCGATTGCAAGTGCGTGTAAACAAATTAGTCAGGGAAAACCCCTGGGGAAAACGATTCATTTTCTCCTAGAAAGTCCGGTTAAAGTCGGGGGAAATGAATTCTGCAGAGTAGTAGGAACCATGAGTTGAGGCATTATTAGCTTGCAGCAGGTTGACTCAGCCTTCTGCCCTCCATAGGATCACACCAACAACCATGTTCTTTTTGTTAAGGATTGAGATACGTGTCCGTTAATTCACCTGCAGCCTAACCCAATCCCTAACCTTAACCCTGCCCTTAAGCTTAACTCTGGCAGTTAATTCGGGTGCGGGTGAATTAACGGACAAGTACCATGATTGATATTAGGAACTCAGGGAAAATAATCAAAATTGTTGCCACAATTGCACATTTTCAGGCTATATTTTTGCACGAAATTCGATTTCGGCCCCAGCCCAGACACCGCTGAGGGAGCTCACAGCGCTCCAGCAGACCCCTGGCTAGACTCAAGGGGGTCCTACTTCTAAGGGGAGAGGAGTGAAAGGGAAAGGAAAGGGGATGGAGGGTCAAGCGAGCCCCCCTCCCCCCGCTCCCTATTTACATTTCTGGCCTTGACGTAGTATGCAGTTTTTCACTCAGCGATGTTACAAGTGTATTTATAGCCTGGTAAAATTATAATAATAGGCCTATTTAAACTGTAGGAACTGTTCACTAAATATTTGAGAAGAAAGGCAGCTAGACTGAAGATTTACTTATTTTCATGGCGCACAGGCTATTGCGACGATAATCGCCAGAGGGCAGCAGCATCGTCGTCATACTGCACTGTATTCGGCTTGTAGCCACAATACATTTTATTGATATGCTATTCGACAGTATAAACAGTAACACATTTACAGCCTTTAAAATATTTTTATTTTTGTTTTGTTTGTAATTATTTCAAGTTTTTATGGCGATTATGCACCATGCATTCACTAGGTATAGTCGAAAACCAGATTTCATGAGCCCGGTTAGCTCAGTCGGTAGAGCATCAGACTTTTAAGCTCTGAATTAACTCAGCAATCTGAGGGTCAAGGGTTCGAGTCCCTTATCGGGCGACATCTTTTACAGCTCGCTATACGACAATTATATTTTAGATTCAGCAGTTGTCTGCAAATATTTTCATAAACATTCATAGGTACATATTTCTGACGTCAGGAAGACGTAGGGCTTACGTCGGACAAACTGAACTGAAACTGAAGTGTTTTGGGTGACCTCACAAAAGTCGCTGTAACTATTGTTTGCTTTGGCAAATTTAATTAAAATTTGGCATTTTGATTGGTGATGCATTGTCGTTGTACATTTTTGCCAAAATCAGATGTTGTTTGTTGGATCGAGTTACGCAAATGTAAGCCTACGTCGTCGTTAACAGATGAGTTTACTTATGTAACGTTATATTAGTAACGGAGATATTTTGTTATCGATAAGAAGTAATATTTTTAACGAAATTTGGTGGACGCTTTAGCAATTTATTGTGGATTTAGTGTACGAAAATTTATTTTGTTCCGTTCAGATTTGACATTTTTATTGCACTGTATCTAGAGGGTTACTTTTTTTCCGAACACACGTATATTCAAATTTCAAACAATCCTACAATACAATACAATACAATGGAGAATTTGCACTCAAAAACTGACAAACAAACTGTCAGTTTAATCTAGCACATAAACTAAAAAGAACTGAAACGTTTAAAAAAATGAAATGAGAGATAGGCTACTGAGAATAGAAATATGTTAAATGTAAAAATGACAAAATTCAAAAAATGACTGAAGTAAAGACAACTAAAACAAGAAAAAACTGAAAAGGTAAGAAATAAAGAATAATAATGAAAACTAAAACTCTGAAAAACTGAAAAGAGTAAACATAAAGACCGCGAGCAGGGCCGAATAGCTGTGGAATAGCTGTGTAGAATCCAAATGATTATGATGTCGCAAGCATACGCTACCCGTATCCGTAGTTCCGTACTCAACGTTTGTCGTTTGGTCTTGGAGGGCCTGTCCACAGCCCTCTAGATTATTTAGAGGGCCATGGCCTGCCCCGGAGGCAGCGGCTTGCTTGAGCCGGTTGAGCGCAACGCAACGGACGGTACATGGAAACAACGGGTGGATCCCAAAAGGCCGTACTAGTGCATTGATAGTAGAATTGAATTCAAATCGGTTTTGCGCACCAATCACCGACGAGTAGTTGACGGCTAACAAACCCGCCCACGCCTGGCAGCCACGCCCACTGAGCAGGTGCCCCCGAGTCACGTGACGACGATTTCAGCGGTCGACGCGGCGCATGAGTGACTGAATGAGTGAATCAACGTTCAACAACAACAACGAGCAACGACAGATCATTTTAAACTAGTTCGCTACTGTGTCAGTGTCACTACTCAGACAGTCTACTTGATTTTCTGTTTTCGAAATCTCGAGTTTGTCGTCATCGTCATCATCACTGTTACAATCATCAGCTGCAGAAACTGGCGCAATGTCGGCCACGGTATTAACATCATCGTGCAGTAGTAGTGACAAACGATTGACCGATGCGACTAACTTTCAGCAGGATCGTCACCGGCGCAGGTCGTTGACGGCAGCAGCGACGGCGGCAGTGCAGACGGTCGAGAAGGTGAAGAGATGTTTGTTCGGAGCTCCGGACCACCAGACGACGCGCGCCGATCTGTCACTGCTGCGTCGACAGCTGGAAGTACGGAGCCGACAGCGCTGGAACTTTGACTTCCGGTCCGGCGTGCCCCTGACGTCTACATCAGTGTCGTCGACTGGGACGGACACTTCCGGCGGCGCCGCTCGATGGGCATGGACGCGAGTCAGTGATGAGACGATGGACAGTCGCACCAGAAGTAGTACCACTACGCTAGAGGATACAGCAGCCGGTCTGCGGCGACGTCGCAGTTTCTCGAACGCATCACGCCACAGTTCTCCGCGACGTACCACCACCAGCAGCTCCAAGCGGCCCAGGATGTCCTTTACCCCGTCCGTAGAGGTCAAGGTCAAAGACACGGCGACGACGGGATCGGAGGTGAAGTCTCTGACATCACGTCGCAAGTCGGTGAACGGAGGACTGGAGCGTCGAAGACTGCTGCGCTCCACGTCCCTGCTTGGTAGTCCATCTCGTATGTAATGCTGAATTATATGCTTCCTCGTCCTTTTCTATAAAACGCTTTTTAACTCTAAAGGTTGGAATGGGGTGCTGTGTTTTTGCGTCTCGTTGCGAGATGTAAAGCATTTGCTGAAGTCACAAATCGTATCGTGAACATTTCGTCTGATTAGCCTACTAATATCGAGCGTGAGTCATTTGAAGCTTTTTGCGCGAATTTAAAATGTCTGTTTCTGTCTGCTATTAATCTGTCTCTAGCAGCTGCTCATATGTCTGTTTGTCAGTCTGATGGTTGTCTGTGTCTGTCTGCGTGCGTGTGATTAATGGATTCCGGAATTGCCTGGAGCGCACATCACAAAAGACTGGTACACTGATATAAAATAATAAAACACTACGAACGGACGGGCTACTAGATGTGGAATGGCGATCGGCAACCCCCTGCAGGAATGATGTAACTGGGCTTTTAGACCAGACAACGGGCTGGCCGCAATCCGTCTGTTTCGTATATTTAAGAGCACCTGACATTGGAACAAGTAATTTGAGCAAAGCTCATGAGACGCGCGAAAGCCTATAGCAGTTCCTGTTCGCAGGTAATCGTAGTCTATCTCCATCCATTTCGTCGCAATTCACTCTTTTGCAGCCAAAA
>Ga0056128_1006473_pt1 | contig 14781 bp, 6 predicted proteins | sample WorMetLIZISLAND2_FD_71113 | JGI IMG/M metagenome (GOLD analysis project Ga0056128, IMG submission 71113) | Marine gutless worms symbiont microbial communities from Max Planck institute for Marine Microbiology, Germany - Olavius geniculatus... ...
TATCTCTGGAACCGATGAAGATAGCGACAAAATCTAAACGGCGTTGACGAAAACGATCTTTTCGGCGTTGAACAAAAAAAAATTTGTGAAATTCGGTAAACAACGAACAAAGTTATAAGCATTCGTGTTGATCTACCTTAAGTTGACAATGCGCGTTCGGCGTATGCCAATGCATTTGAGTTCGGGGCACGTGACTTTCATGCCGGGGCAATTTTACCCCCCCTTTAATTTCCTCCAATCGGACTTAGGGCGCCGGGCGGACTCACGTTGGGCTTTGCCCCAAATTTCTAGTTAATACTGGAATACTGGCTTAGTTCTTGCATAAGCTGTTTGTTGCATATTTTATGTCATGTTGTTACTCTTGTTGATGTCATTTATGCAACAAAGTGATGATGATGTTGATGATGATGATTGATGGCATGATGATGTACATTGGCGTAGAGAGATTAATGTCTTAAATGATGTAATGTTATCATGTTGTAAGGAATAGCATGCTCACTCAATAATGTCAACCTAGTTTTGCATCACAGTGTGCCTGCACGTTGTTTTGGTTTCAACTTATTTGACATATTTGAAAATAAAAAGAACTAGAAATTTGGGGCAAAGCCCAACATGAGTCCGCCTGATTCCATAAGTCGCATTCAGGGGGAAATTCAGGCGGGTGAAATTCCTCCAGTATCAAAGTCAAGTGGCCTGAATTCAAATGCATTAGCATTCGCAGAACGCGCAATGTCGACTTAGGGTGGGTCAACATGTGTGCTTATAACTTTTTTGCTAGTGGGCCAAAGTTTACTATATTTTTTGTTTAACTCCTGGGAGACCTTGCTTGATAACGCCATTAACATCGTGTTGATATCTCTATCTGTTCCAGAGATATTTGCAGTCAAGCTTGAAAGTTGTCCTAAATCGCACCAAATTTTGGATGTTTTTGCTCACCCAAATTTTGAGGGGGCGGTGCCTCCTAAAAGTTGTACCCGCTTTATCATCCCACCTAGGGGCACGTCATGCGACAAAGTTTCGTGAGGCTACTCCCACTACCACCAAAGTTATAGGCACGCATTTACTAAATTTCAAGCCAATTTTTGACTTTGCTTTGAAAAAAATTGTAAGGGAGACCCCCATCCCATGAAGTATGCGATAGCAAGACATGACCATTCTGTAGCATGTGTAAAAATTTGGGGTGCAGCACCCCCTAGGGGCCAAAATATTCCAAAAAAGTCGATTTGGGTGTGTATGATTCCACCTCTAAATATCCGAAGTTTCTGGACCAAAGTTCAGGAAACATTTTTTATCCAATGCGGAAGGAATCGAGGTCAGTTAATTACTTGACCAATTTTGAATATCTTCATCCATTTTGGAGATATTCCCTGTCAAAGTTTGAATTCATCCGAAATTGGCCAAATTTTGCATGTTTTTGGCCCTAAAATTTTTTTGGGGAGGGCCCCAAAATTTTGGAATGGCATTATATACTTTGGCCTACTGCTGATCATTGTGCAAAACTTCATGCCAATCGGCCGACGCATCTCGGAGATCTTGTGTTGGATTAAAAAAATTTTTAAACATTTGCAGTAAAACATAAGTCCGCTCTGAAAGCTACTGCTTTTGGGCGGATTAATAAATAATAAACAGCAGTAAAATGTAAGGCTTTCCGGACTGTCATTCCGGGCGGCCTAGTAAAAAACATCTACAGTAAAACATAAGTCTGCTCCAAAAACTATCGTTTCTGGGTGGACTAACTAGTAGTAGGATATAGTCATTTCTGTTATGTCTGCTTGCTGCTTTTGTTCAGGATAACTAAAAATTTGTGATTAAATTTTATGGACGATTGGAGAGTTGCCGAAGGACTAACCACTCATATTTTGGTCATGATCTGATTTAGGATCGACAAATTTTTAGATGTCATTTTTCAGGGGGTGGTTTTCTGGTCAGCATTCATTGTATTGACCAGGTGACAGCACTGTTTTCAGCAGAGGCTTGAGATCTCTGATCACTTGTAGCATTTTCTGTGCAGTACGTTGCCCATGTGCTGTAGGTGGTGTACCGGTGTGGTGATGACTGTTTGGATGACGAGACCAGTACGCTGTACATAATGGCTCACAGCAGATCTCTGATGCTGGAATGGATTGAAGTTCTGCGTACAGGTCGGCCATTAGTGTTGTGTTACATAGTTATGAAATGAAATAGTTTTGAGTTGTTCTGGTGTTAAAAGGTTGGAAAAGATTTAACAGTGGCTATGTTTTCATAGAAATTTATCTATTAGCTATGGAAGATTGTCTGCCATGTAGGATCAGACTGTGCATGTGATCTCTCACTCTTGCTTTAACCCCAAACCAGTACTCATTGTATCCACTACTGTAGGATGGAAGGCAAATTTCTAGTTGGCGGTTTGACATATTTATAAATAACACCAGTCGTCAGGCCTTTTTAGTGCCCTCTCCCCCACTCCTTGCACATTAGAATTAACAGATTTAACACTGATATTGTGCACTCTACAAATGTACTTGCATTTAACTGGCACAGTTTATGTGTTCTGGTCAGTAAAGTTGAATTGTGTGTTCAAATGTGTAGCTTGTCTTGAGGCTGGTGCAGAATTTAATGACACGTATCATCCCGGTGTGTGGATGTCGAAAGCTGCAAAGTACAGCTGCTGCGATGCTGTTAACAAACGCTCATTGGGCTGCATTCCAATCACTCACCAAGTGCCAAAAGAACGCAGTCAGTTACTTGCATTTGCTTAGCGTTATAACACTGTAATCAGGCTAAGGCCTGCTATAGCTAACCCTCATGCTATGGCTTACACGTCACGATCCAGAATATTACATCAGCGTAATCACGCTGTCGATTACAGTGGAGATAGTTTGTGTTTTTATTTTTCTTTGTTTTAACTGAATTATCTTATTGTCTGCCTGCTATAGCCTGTAGAACTTAGCTATAATGGGCTTTTGCTAGATCGTCTCATCTCCAGAGTGTATATCACTTTATCATTTCTACATTATTGTTTGTGCTATTTTTGACATAAGATGTGCCATATAATAGATTAATCAGTGCAGTAACAGTCTCAATCTTGTAAGTCAGGCTGGCAGAATGCTGTTATCTGAACACTTGTAGTTTATGTTGCATGTGCACTTAGCTGTTAGGTTTGGATTAAGTTTATCATACCAGTATTGAAAGTATTAATCCAATCCATTTATCTGTGGATATTGTAATTGATGTGTATTTGATATTCGTAGTGGCAGTTAATGGTTCTGCTACAATGCCACCTGGCACTCATAAACGTCGCCAACTCGCAGTAAGTTGCTGCTTCTTATAATTTCAGTTTTTCTTCTTAAACACAAACAGTTTTAGTTTTAATTCCAGTAATGTTTCATTCTCAATACAGGGGTGGTAGGGTGACATTTGTTCACTAGAGGCACATGCCTAGATGACATACAAAAGTTATTAAGATTACTCAGTTATTCAGTTATTTATGTAGAAAAATTCAAAATTTTGTAATTTTAAGTGGTGTGAAATATCAAATTGTTTGTAATCTATGCATGTTGAATAAGATTTTGTCTTTAGTGAATCTACAAAACGGTTTTTGGTACATGTTTTTAATCTGAGAAGGACCTCTTGGTCGTTGTTTGCTGATGCACTGTTCATGTAGCTACCAGCTTCTGTCCTGTGCTTTTTATCCTGTTTTCTTGTAGTTTATTTTGCAGTGTTAGTAACATCACAAATATTTGTAAAACGCCATAAGGCTGTAGCGTCAGAGTTTTGTTTTTTTGTGTGTGTATTTTATTTTGTATTTATTCTGTATTTGGTATTTGGAAAGTAAGATTGACTTGATATGCAAAATTGATTGTCCATTATATTTTCAGGTTTGGTTGAATGTGAAAGTATGCAGATGATAAGCTTATTTGTGAAAATAGTATTGTAACATGTATTTTTAAGATTAATTTTTTACATTAAATACTTTAATTGTTATGCTGATGTAGTACTTGTAAGCCAAGATTGTTGGTTCTGTTTCAGAGTACAAAATTAAAGAAAAACGCAAGTATGCCAGCTCGAAACTCAAAAAGTGTGTACGTAGTGGCGCTGTATTCACACAAGCCGAGTCGCAGGGAGAGGCTAGAGCTGATCAAAGTATAATTCGAGCAAATTGCTGCTATATCATTTGTTTTGTTGAGCAGGTTGATAGTTATGATTTTTACGTAGTCAGACGTGAACACAAGTTGTATGCTGCAGTGTTGCGATCATGTGTTGACATAGTGCTAGTGTTGTGCATTTTCTGATGCTAGACCTAATATCAACTGTTCCATTTGTTGTCATGTTGTAATTGTAATTTGCGAAGGACAGTGTGCTGTTGTCATAGCATTGCCACTGCAAGAGTTCACCTGGTTTATTTGATGAATGTAGCACAAGCGCTGGGCGACCACGGACCTTTGGATGAAGCCAATCAGCTTGAGTTTTGGGATTTGCTCAAACTGCTGGTTATAGAATTTCATTTACGACAGGCATTTACTACTACTACTCCTCTGAAAGCTGATGCTGATTTTACGATCCCACAAAGGGTGATTCGGGTCCACTATTCCCAAGGTCCACTATTCCGAAGGTCCGCTATTTTGAAACTCTACTATTCCCACTAACCCTATATAAGCCTAACCCTAATACTGACCCTAACCCTATCCCTAACCTTAATCCTAATGCTAACCCTAACCTTAACCAAAACGTTAGCACTGTGGCGTGTATCTGCTCAGTGGACTTTCGGAATAGAAGACCTTCGGAAGAGTGGGCGACCAGGGCCAGTATCCAAAGGGTAATGGGCTGCTATAAGGAATGTAGAAAGATTTTGTAAAATGTACAATGTGCAGATTTAGCAAACTGATAATTTCCCAATTAATTCTTGTGATCTGCTGTAGGGTGAAGAGTATGAGCTGTTGGAGGAATATTCACCATCTGCAAATTGGCTTCAGGCTCGATCTATGAACGGGTTTGTTTTTTTCTCAACTTATGTTTTATTTATTTTTTGGCTTTTATTTGCCTTTTATTTCAGTGATGTTGTGAAATAAGTTGTTGCAAATATTTTATGTGCATTTTATGGACATCATTATACAATAGATAAACTATACATTAGGGTCTACTCAGTTATCCTTGCCAAAGAACTTCACTATTTATTTATTTCTTATGAAAATCATACATGCAGTACACATAAACAGAAATAAGATAGTTCTGAGTTAATTGGCATACATACAGGGTGGGCCAAAAAGTGACCCAGCTTGTTTTTGTCAGAACTTCATCAAATTTCCACAAAATTTGATAATTTTTGGCACACCGATAGCCAAGAATTATGTGAAGTGCACTCATTGTCCATTTTACCTAATTTATATCAACACACTGCCGTGCGAAACGCAGATGCTCCAAATTTTTATATTATGCGGTGATTATCGGCATCAGATTGCTCATTTTTTCATTATTAATTTGACAGAGGGCGCCACGTGATATAATAATTTTGTGGCATTAAATATTTTGCGCTGAAAATAGTAGACAACAAAATAGCTGAATGTTGAGCTCCAAACACATCTAATCCATGAATGAGTGCTGTGATATTGATCAGTTGATCGTTAATGCCACTATCAGCTGTGGCATCCCGTCTAAGCCATTGTGTACATTTTAGGCCTTGCCTTCGGGGTGGGCAGGCTCTTACACCTGCCCAGCGCTGAGGCCGTATCAGTTCGGCCCAATGCGCGTCCCCAAAAGTAACCACAGGTTACAAGTAACGGCTATAAAGTTGTAGACGGCTGTGAAGCTGTAAATAACGGCTGTGAGGCCGTAAGTAAACGGCTATAAAGCTGTGGTCGGCTATAAAGCCGAAACCAGCACAAAAGCCCTGGTAACGTGTAGTAAATGTTCTCACGTATTTGGTCGGCTCTTAGTACGCTCCTATCCTCCAGATAGTAGAAATCTTTTCGGGTCATCGGAGCAAAGCCCCACCACCACGTCAAGGTGGCTGACCTCGGTGGGGTACATTTTAGGCATAAGCTCTAAAAATTTGGAAGCATGTTGTTTCACAAACTTAAATTCTGCTAAATAAATAACATTTTAGTTTATTGTGCGCTTAATTAAGTTGTTAGAACTTTTACGGTGACAACGACTAAGCATTATGCAACAATTTGGAGCATCTGCCTTTAACATGGTAGTGCACTGACACAAATTAGGTGAGATGGACAATGAGTGTATCTACGTAATTTTATCATCTTGGCTATTTGTATGCCAAAAATTAGCAAATTTGGTGGAGTTTGATGAAGTTCTGACAAAAACAAGTTGGGTCATTATTTGGCCCACCCTGTATTTCTGCCTGTTATGTGTTGTTACCTCCACCAAGGAGGTTATGTTTTTGTCGGACTTTGTCTGTTTGTCTGTCTGTGTGTGAGCAAGATAACTCAAAAAGTTATTGACGGATCTTTCTGAAATTTTGAGGGCATGGTGGGCATGGCATAAACCACCAGTGATTCAATTTTGGGCGTGATCCGGCAGAAATCCTGGATTCTGGATCACTTTGAAATTTTCGTTACCATTGCGTTAAAGGGGGTATAAGAGAACCGCTGGCAAAGTGAAGATGGTGACGCCACCTGGCGATAGCTTTGCCTTGGCGGAGGTACCTGCGGGCTATGACTGCGTTATCTAGATACTGCATTGTGTCATTGTTTGCTGTCCAGTGCTGTCGGCCAGATTCCTGCAAACTATGTTCAGCTGGTCAACAGCCAAAACATGGAGCAATATGAGTGAGTTTGGAATTATGCAAATTCGTAGGTTATAAGTGTCTTCATTAATGAAAGTTCAAGTTTCTGAACTACATAGGTGAACTGGTACAAGATTTATCATGAAGTCAGTCAGTTACTTTCACGTTGTGAGACTGTTATTTTTTATTAGCATTTTTCACTGTTTTACGTACGTAAGTAAGTAAGTAAATGATTTATAAAGCGCCAAAGTCTCAGAAAGAATCATGGCGCATAGGATGATGGACGCTAGGTGGCAGAAAAGGCTGACTGAAAGTAGTGGCGTCTGAAGGTAGCCAAGTGACGTCTGAGGTAGCCAAGACTGACGAATTTGAGGAGTTAAGGAAAATCAAATTTTCGGTGCAGAAACACGAAAAGAACGAGAACCAAAGGATAAGTTATGCCGTGGAATTGCAAGTAACTGACTGGTAGAAGAGCGCATGGACACTGAGGATTTATGATACTGCTGAAGGTCAGTAAGGTATAAGGTGGATGGCCAGTGTGCAGTGTCTTATAAGTTGAGGTGGCAAGTTTTGTTCCATTTTCTATTAACCTTTGCATTTTGCTCATATTACAAGTGACTTCTGATATCTTTATTGTGTACTTCATTGTGTTTTTTATTTGGTTTACGTCATATATAACTCTCTCTGCTGTTAATGTATACACTTGAATTTTTTATGCTTATGTAAAACATGACTGAACAACTAGTAAGTGAATATAGACATTGAGTAACACAAATGTTTTTCCAATAGATGAACAGAACAAAAGGATATCTTGCTTTAAGTTTTTTTATATGCTTGCAGTTGGTTCTATGCGAACACATCACGCAATGAGAGTGAAGCAATTGTGGAGAGTGACGGGCGCGACGGTTGCTTCATGGTCCGAGACTCAAGTCGACCCGGTGCTTACACACTGACCATACTCATGAAAGCTGCAGGGTCAGTCTACTAACTGATGTTGCTACTCCCACTACCACTCTAATGATTTCTGTGAAACTGGTTTAATGCACTTATTCCATGGTTGTCAACTGTCAATCGTGAGTCTGAACTGGCATTCGTTTGGTCATCTGTGGAGTTATCGAGCTGTTATACCACTGCAGACATAGTGCTTTTCGGTATGAGCGGGATCGTGGAATAAGACTCGTTATAGCTGTAATCAAATATTGCATTATTTGGTACGCACAACATTTCTGTATCTTGATATATTACCCTGCTGAATTACATGTGATGTATTATATGATGTGATATGGCTAGGAGTTTTACACCGAAGCATTACCATATCAAACGGACGAGTCCAGAAGGACGGTACTATCTCGTTGACAAGTATGCGTTCAGCACAATCCAGGAACTTATCCATTATCACAGGCATAATGCTGCCGGTCTGTAGGAGCAAATTGCTTCACTGAGTGATTATCGAGTAATTTGATTGTTTTCAATCAATGCTAGTAAAAAGTTAGGTCGTTGACTGTGGTTGTGGTCTGCATCAAAATAAGACTGTTTGACTTTTCCGGTCTTTAGGTACCACTCCGAAACTTAATGTTTTCAGTCGGTCATACACAGTAGTATCTATTTTCTGTGCATTATATTTTGTTCATCATATAACCACTGGACTGCCTTCGCGAATTGCTGGACTATTTTTCTAACTCTTTGACGTCATTTTTTGGTTTTCTTGTAGTTATTTTATTTGTTAACTTTTTTTGTTCTTTATGGTAAAGTGAGGTGGCTGCTGTCTGTTTTTCGGCACACAATATGTTTTACATGTCATATGGAACCATGCAGTTTAGTTTATACATGGCATAAAAAGCAATTATCTTACTCATGGCCTAATGTGGTTGATAGTCAGTTATATCTTTTCACTTGGCTGGTGTGAAGTTAATTGGCTACTGTGTCTGCTGTAGGTCTAATTGCTCGACTTCGTTATCCGCCGTCAGATCGAGTTAAGCCATCGCTTGTGATAGGTTTGTTATATCAGCTGTGTAATTACGATATAATTGTTTTTGCCACTGCTTGGCAATAAACGTTTCTGTGCAATTTACCTGGTAATTAATTTAAAGTTAAATCATTTCATAGTAAACAATATACATGCAGTTAAGCTATGGTGACACATTTATTGTTTACATATTAAATCAAAAGTAACATAATTGATCATAATTATTTTTGCTATGGCATGATCTGTACTTGTCTGATTTATTAGCCAACTGTACTTAAGCCTATGGTACGAGTTGTCATTTGTCTGTCTGTTCGTCGTCTGTATAGTGAAAACTGGCCATATCTTGGAAACGGTGAGAGATTTGGCCATGGTTACTATTAATCACTAGAAGGAACTGGCATACGCCCTTTCAGATGAAATGAAAATCATTGACTTTGGATGATTTTGACGGTCAGTTGCAACCAGTATGGTCAACTATCCTAGTAACAGCTTGGCTTCTTGTTAATCAATACTTAGGCCTATATCCAAGACATAACAACTATAAACAGGGTTTTATTGTTATTGTGCCTGTAGTTTTTAAACATAAAATAATTGCTTAAGGCTTGTACTGTAAATTACGGCATAAGTTTGTGCGTGACTAGAAATTCAGTTTATCTGCTATCTGCTTCTGTTTGCCAGCTGGTATTAGTTATTGCATTTGGTTCATCGTATCAGGATAACGCTAGCATGCTGTTTATGTGTTATTGTTAAACTTGATATTTACTGATTGGTGTTCTTAGATGCAAAGGAGATTGATCCATCTGATATTGAGATGAAAGAGCGGCTTGGTGCAGGCCAGTTTGGGGTGGGTCTTTTCAGTCATTTTTTCCAGTAATTACCTCCGTCAAGGAGGTTATGTTTTTGCCAGAGTTTGTTTGTTTGTTTGTTTGTCTGCTAGCAAGATAACTCAAAAAGTTATGGACGGATCTTTCTGAAATTTTCAGGGAATGTCGGGAATGGCAAAAGCTACAAGTGATTCAATTTTGGGTTGATCCGGAAATTTGAGCTAATGCTCACAAGACGCGCAGTTAGCATGCTTGGCGGAGGTCTGCGCTCTTCGAGTGCTTTTCTAGTTTTTGTATTTGTTCTTTGTTCTCATCACTGTAGCAGTGCTTTGTCACAAAAGACCACACATTTTTTACCGTGATGACTGTTTTTTTCCCTGAGACATATACGAAAGATATGGTGCCACTAGGGTAGGAGCAGCTTTCTATTTCTGCTAATGGCTGCTGTTGCTGCTTACAGTTTTTGTTGAACCAACAGCAATCTTTTCAGAGTTGCTGTGCATTTGGCTGGGCAGTCAATGGCAGTATTTTGGCACAGTTGTTAATACAGCATTAATTTAATAATGCTTTCCCCGTCACTCAACCAACAGCATCAAAGGACTGCATGGGTCATGTTGTAGAATGTTTGTTGTAGGAAGTGACAAAGGGCATATACAAGCATGACCAAGAGGTTGCCATTAAGACCATGAAGGACGGCACGATGTCCGAAGACGATTTTATTGACGAGGCAAAGGTCATGGTGTAAGTATGTCTATTGTTTTTGTTAAAATATTAATACTCATTTCTATTACTTATTGTTAATTTCTAAAGCAGCATCACTCAAACTATGTGATGCTGGCTGCTGTGGCAATAGATATTGCCATGCCTTTCTGTCACCAAACCACGCTGCATTACCATAGTCATATTATCGATCATATTATGATATTGTATCATGATATCAAGATATATCATGTCATGGGTTAGTAACACTGCGATGGTTTTCTTTGCCTCATTTGTCATGACTTTCACATGTGCTTTTGTATTGTGACTTGTTACAGAAAACTTCAGCACAAGAACCTTGTTAAACTCTGGGGCGTTTGTACGAAAAAGAAACCGATCATGATTGTCACTGAGTACATGAGAAACGGTTTGAGTTTTTGCAGCTGATATAATCTGTTTTATGACTTGCATCTAGTTACTTATTTTTCTTGTATAATGCATAGTACCAGTAGAAGTATTGACTTACGCTGCATAGGGATGCTGGTTGTATGCGAATATGTGATTGCATATGCAACTTTGTTTTGCCAAAACCCACATATCGCATATTTTTGTCTGTCCAGTGTGCATTGGACAGAGTATAAAATCACCTTTGCGTCCGTGCATCCGTGCGTCCGTGCTTGCATCCATGCGTCCTACATTTCTTAAGCTATCTTCCTTCCACCTTCCCTTTTCCTTCCCTTTTTCCTTCCCCTTTTCCTCCCCCTTCCCCTTGTCCTTTCCCCTTGTTCTTTTCCCTTTCCCTTTCCCCATTTTCCTTCCCTCTTTCTTTCCCCTTCTCCATCTCTTTTTCCTTTCCCTTGCCCTTTCCTCTTCCCCTTTTTCATTTCCCTTCCCCTTTTCCTTCCTTTTCCCCTTCCACTTTCCTTTTTCCTTCCTTACCCCTCCCCCTTCCTTTTTTTCCTTCTTCCATCTTTCTTTCTGTGACTGATGACGTCACGTGACCCCTAAAGGTCAAACTCGTGACCCCATTATCTTTGAGGCGCCATATCTCCGTAATGGTGCCAGATAGATGCGTGATCACTATGGACCACCCATAGGAACTCGACCCCCGGGAGTCGAACAGTCACGTGACCGATGACGTCACGTGACCCCAAAAGGTCAAACTCTTGACCCCGTTATCTTTGAGGCGCCATATCTCCGTAAGGGTGCCAGATAGACACATGGTGACGATGGACCATTTATAGTAGAGCACTAGTGACGAATCGAATTGTCTCGTGACTGACAATATCTGTTGTTTAGTTAAAACAATATAGAATGATGAAAGGATTATTGCTGCTGTACAATTTGAAATTCAACTGTTTGATTTTTTCTACTGGTCTAAACGGCTCACTGATTATATTTATATAGACATATACTGTAAACTATCGATATGCATTGGACAGACTTCGTGTTCGTATGAACATTATTTTGTTCTGCATATAATGGCATTTTCAGAATTGCATATGCAAAAATTATGATGAATATGCAAAAAGTCGCATATATTTGCATATATGCTGCGTATTTCTGCATATGTGATCGCATTTTTCAGCATTTTCCTTGTCCAATGTTGTTTTAAAACCGCTAAATATTTTGGCGGCAAATGATTACCAGTATTTACAATTAGACGTTGAATAAATTGAAGTTGAAAAAGTCAAAACTGTGCAGGAAAGGCCTATTAAGGATCATGATTATGATTCTCCATCACTCGAATTTGCGTATGCCAGAAATATGCCGAGAAATATGCCGCATATATGCCACATACATGTGCCGCATATTGCGCCAGATATTTCACCAAATTCCGCATATTTTCCCTTTAAAAGTTCCGCATATTTTAAAAAAATCTCTACTATAAACTAACATCCCTAACTGCAGATTGTTTGTACTGTCTGTGGAAAACCAGGAGGATAATTCAATGTTATGGATGCCCCAGTTCAGTTTTCAAATAATTGAAATCTAAATGACAGTTTACTTTTTATTTTTTGGACTAGCCTAATGGGTATTAAAAATGAATTGGTCATAACAGTGAAATTAAGGCAGGCATGACTTACGGTTCGATGAAACACTGCACCGGACCACACCAGATGATTAGGGTTAGGGTTAACTGCAACAGCCCTACTGCACCGGACATCCATTGCGGCGTTTCATCGGACCCACGATTAATAATGCTTCTGTCACTGTAAAGGTGCATTCAAAGCGACAGATATGAAATGAACTAAACTGAACTAATCTGATGTCGTAACGTGTCATACTTCAGTTCGGTTTTGTTTATTTTATTTTGTTTCATTTTAGTTTATTTTATTTTCGTACCTTTGAGTGCATCTTTGGCATGCAGTTTGTTTGCATCGCAGGAGCGTTGGTGCATTTCTTGCGACGACAAAAGCATGTTCTCAAAGAGAAAACGAGCCAGTTGCTTGACATTTGCATCCAGGTCAAATGATAACTTGATGTCGGAATTTAAGTGTATTATATTTAGAAGGATATATTTGAATGTTCTGTTTGTTTAATCTTGATTTTTTTAACCAGTGAGTGAGTAGGGCAGGACGTTAAATTCTATTCACTCACTTTTTCACCAGCTAGTGTTCTGGAGTTACTTTGTGTTAAGTGATGTCCAGTAATGAACTAAACATTTGGAAATTGTACAGCTGTAAGCTGTTTTGGCCTGGAAGGTTTTCTGTCAGTCTATTAGGCAATACTGGGAATGAATTTTATTTTAGAGTTTATTTTGTGACTGTACTAATAAGCTATTGTATGGGTTTTTTTATCGCTGCACATCAGTCCCATATGGGCTTCTCCACTTGAGAACAAAACGCGTAAAAATTTCAAAATCAGCGTCAGAGTTCTTCAGGATGCGAGTAACCAATGTAGTGACCAATTTTCATTTTGAAAGGTCAAGGTCACAGGCTGTCAAGACTCCAAAAAAATGACTCGTGTTATGGCTCGCAGCACCATATAGTAAGCATCTACAGTGCTAAACAATGTGAAGGTGGACTTTCAGTTGTAATTTGAGCAAAGCTCACATGATGCGCGATAGAGGTCCTGCCACTTTGGCAATCAATGTAGGCCTACAGCAATAAGATTAGTGCTTCTTTAAAAAGTACTTAAATTTGAGGCCTTTATATGGAAGACTTCTTGAATTTAAAAGACTGAAACTTAGATTCTTAAAAATGTACGTTCTATGCTAAAAATGTCATATGCAGGATGTCCAGGTCCATCTTCAGCCATTTCAGTGCAGTTCATTCTTAAAATGCGTGTCAAAACAGGAAATCGCAAAAAATTCACTAAAAACCCCATATTTTGGGAGTTCAAGGTCATTCAAGGTCATCGACGTTGACACTATTAAAAAGCTTGTCATTATTGCTTGTTATGGTAACCAGCATGTGTGTGCCTATCTGCAACCATTTTCACGCTTCACAAGACAATTGCGGTAAAATAACCACTTTTCAGTGGGGGGCAGTGTTTGACGCCCGCCTGCGCCGGCCTCCTTGAACCTAGGGGATTGGGACTTGGACTGCTAAAATTTATGTTTATTGCTAAAAATTTTATACGCAGGTCGTCTTGGAATATCTGTAGCCATATCATTGCAATTCAGCGTTGAATGTGTGTCGCAGCCAGAAATTGCAAAAAATCACTAAAAACCCCTATTTTGGGAGTTCAAGGTCATTCAAGGTCATCGACGTTGACACGAATAAAAAGTTTGTCACTATTGCTTGTTACCATAAGCAGCATGTGTGTGCTATCTGCAAACTTTTTCACGCTACACGAGATAATTGCAATAAAAAACCACTTTTTAGGGGGGTAGCTGTCTTTGACGCCCACCTGCGCCGGCCTCCTTGAACCTAGGTTGTCGGGACTTGGACTGCTAAAATTCACGTTTAGTGCTGAAAATTTCGTATGCAGGTTGTCTTGGTCTATCTCCAGCCATTTTGTTGCAGTTCAGTGTTGAAATGTGCGCTGCATCCAAAAATTGCAAAAAATTTACTTAAACCCTTTTTTGGGGGTTCAAGGTCATCGATGTTGACAAATCTAAAAAGCTTGTCACTAGTGCTTGTTATGATAGGCAGCAAGTCTGTACATATCTGCAACCGTTTTCACACTATATGAGCCAATAATGGCAAAATAATGTCTTTTTGGGGGTACCCCTCTTTGACGCCCTCGTTCGAGGGGAACCCCCTCACCTAGGAGCACGAAATTTTGTCGCGAAAAACTAGAGACCTTGAGGCAGCCCGTAGTGAGGATTTCGTGATCCTAGCTTGCACCGTTTTGATACAGATCACGAGTGTGATGGATAAACGGACAGACAGACAGACGCCCAGATGATAGCTAAGACGCATGAAGCATTCTGCTATTGCACATAATAAGTAAGTGCTGTATATGTGGATGGCTGTTCCGACTGGATTTTACTTCGTGTTTGTTACGGTCACAGCAAATATGAGATTATGCATCAGATTTTTGATGATTGTTAGATGGTTACTTTGATTTTTAGCATTGCATTTTGTTCTGTAATATCTGTACTTTTTGTTCATCTTCATCATCAT
>Ga0056128_1006475_pt1 | contig 14780 bp, 9 predicted proteins | sample WorMetLIZISLAND2_FD_71113 | JGI IMG/M metagenome (GOLD analysis project Ga0056128, IMG submission 71113) | Marine gutless worms symbiont microbial communities from Max Planck institute for Marine Microbiology, Germany - Olavius geniculatus... ...
CCGATGAACCTGGGCGTCTCGTGTGCAAGCAGGGCCACTGTGTCTTGTGCTCGGTGTGCCGGCGCGCTGTCCTGCTGGAAGATGAACACTACCCAGTCAACAGTAAGCTGGTTCCCAGCCGCAATAACTTCGTAAATAAGTAAATAAATATGCACCCATGTCAATAAATGTCTAGGCTAAAAACCTGCCAAATATTATCCAATTTCGTTTATATTTGACAAAGTTATTACAAAAACAAAACAGTTCCACTTTTTATGGTTCACAGTGTATGTACTGGCAAACTATAGTAACAAGTACTGTTGCAAACCTCTCTGTGTTCAACGACGAGTAAACAATGGCTTTGAAGAACAGTGTTGGATTTTTTATGCGCGACAGCACGTAGTGCTAAGGGCGTCTTAGCCATCGTCGAACCGTCCGTCCGCCCGTCCGTCTGTCTCTCCGTCACACTGCGGTATTGTGTCAAAACGACAAAAGCTAGGATCACAAAATTTTTACTGTGTGCTGCAACAATGACTCTAATTTTTCGTGAGGAAATTTCGTGTTCCTGGTGTTTCTGGCACTTTTCATCAGACCGCGAGACTACGAAGGTTATGCCGCTGTAAATTGCCGAACGCTTGGCGGTAGCCATTGCAAAGCGTAGATCAAGTTCAGAATTCGATCACGCGAGCGGCTGCAGCTCAGTCAGTCTAACGGCGCTGACTTCGTTCAATTTCTGCCGATATGGATGAGAAGAGAGTTTAGATGCAAGCTAAATTCGCCTCGTCACGTAGTCTTACGATTACACTCCGCCTCCCGTCAATGCTATACTATACAAATCCGCCCACCGTCGCTACACCCTACTGGCACCGTTAAACCGTTTCATTAGTTGTTATTGTTATCAATAAAATACATGACGAGCAACCAGCGAATCCGCTAACGTGCCACGATAAAATGTGCTAAAATCGCAAAAGTCCATAGCCTGTGGTAGGCTATCACGATACAACAACGTTTAGAAAATTGACTTCAAAGTAACTACCTACAAATGTCACTAAACGATAACATTTAGGTCTATAAGTGTTTAGACCGCACGGAAAAGGCGCGTTGTCAGCTGGTAAGTTATACTGTATCTTTGCAGCACGACACGACAGTGGCGGATCCAAAAATTCGAAAGAGAGGGAAGCGGAAGGGTAGGGGTGGGGTCTGGGGAGTGGACTCTGCCCCTTCCCCAGAAATTTTTTAGGAAAAATGAAGCAAAAAAAGTATTTTCGGGAATTTTTTTACATGTTTTAAGATGCATCCAGTCAATAGGGAGGGGGCGGCCGCTCTCCCTTTGGCCCGCCCCCTTGGATCCGCCACTGTGGTATCGTCGAGACATCCATCTGTGTGTCTATTTGTCACACTCTGCAGCCCTATCAAAGCGGTGCAAGCTAGGATCACGAAATCTACATTGTGCGTTGCCACAAGGATTTTAGTAACAAAATTTCATGCCGCGCGCTGGGCTAGGGGGTCACGCTCGAACGGCAGCGTAAAAGAGGAGTGTCCCCTTTAAAATGTAGTTATTTTGTGCTATTGGCTCGTATAGCGTGAAAACGGTTACAGATAGGTACAGATATGCTGCATATCATAACAAGCACTGGTGACGAGCTTCATAACGATATCAACATCGATGACCTTAAACGACCATAAACTTACAAAATAAAGGGTTTTAGTAATTTTTTTGCGATTTCGGGCTGCTACATACAATTTAAGAGTGAATTGTGTCGAAATGGCTAGAGATAGATCAAAACAACCTGCGAACAAGAACTGCTAATTAAGGCTGTCGCGTTGTCGCGCGTCTCATGTGCTTTGCTCAAATTACTTGTGTTGATGGTCGCAGTATCTGTCATCACTGCGCAATCTAAAGAAGTCGAGCAAGTTAGATCTACCAAACCAAATACTAGTTTTTGTGCAAATGTCAAGCCAAAACGTAATTAATCGCCGGAGTGTTCTAGTTACGGGATTCCGTAGCTCTGGCTAGTTAAATGTGATCGTTGGCGTTTCGTAATGCAAAATGACGATAATTACTAGTTTCTATGCAGCATTTTGCGCAAGCTATTCTGTATTGTTATACCTCAACGCAAAATACTTGCACGCGATTGGTCCAACTCACGTCACGTGACGTTCACAACTACGCAATATTTACCAATCGCTCAACCAGCCGGTCAAAAAATCCCTTTAATATTGCCCTAAAGACAATATTAAAGCGATTTTTGGCAAGTCATGCTTCATTACTATTCAAGACGTCTATGACAACGCCGACGACACAAAGCTGGCTGGCTGTATTGTGGCTAAACTACGTCGTATGTTATTAGCAGATGACCATGTTGTTTGTTTACTTTATTTGAAGGGACGGTGAAATACACGCATTTTGCGTTGAGGTATAACAAAACAAATAGTAACTAGCGTCGTAGATATTATTATTGGAATTATTCCCCTCAGTGCATTAAATATTGGCCTCGGTCTTACAAACTTCGGGAAAAAATTTCCAATAATAACTTCGGCGCCAGTCACTATTTGTATACTGAAATATGCACGAGAGCAAAAAAAACGTACACCACACAAAATAATACTCGAGGTAGGTAAAATATGGATGCGGACGTGACGTAGCCATTGTTTGATCTGTTATTTACGCTGCAGATCGTGCGGCTAGTGGCGACTGCGTCGATTCATTAACGACGTCACCTTTATCGTCATCATCATCATCATCATCAGCAGCAGCAGCATCAGTAGCAGCGTCAGTTAGCGGATGGATGACGTAACAGCAATGACAGACTCACACACCTCGCCGCTAGTCAACTTCACCGAAGTCAACGCGACCAATTCGACGACGACGACGACAGAGGAGGAGGTGGAAAACGACTTCGAGTGGTTGCTGTTCAAGGTGGTGACTCCAGTCCAAAACGGCATCATCACGCTGCTAGGTGCATCGGGCAACAGTCTGGTGATCTACGTGATCTTGTCCAATCACAACATGCGAACAGTCACCAACATTCTGCTGCTGAACCTGGCCGTCTCCGACTTGTGTTTCGTCGGCATCGTGCCGCCATTCACCGCCTACCAGCACGCCACGTCTACCTGGCCGTTTGGCAACGCCGTCTGCAAACTGATGCACTACCTGGTCAACGTGACCGCCTACGTCACCGTCTACACGCTGGTTCTCGTCTCGATCATTCGCTACATGACCATCGTTCACAGTGTTCGCACGGCTGCAATACGTACTCGCGGTAACGTGCTGGCGGCAGTCGCGGCCATCTGGGTCCTGATGCTGGCAGTCAATGTACCAATCCTCTGGTCGTACGGAGTCATCGAGGGTGTAGGATGTCACCACTATTCGATGATCATCGGACAGCGGGTTTTCATCACGATGTTCACGTTCGCGTATGTCATTCCGTTGGCTGTCATAGCCGTCATCTCAGTCGCCATTCTGCGTCATATTACCGGACAGCGCGCCTCCAGCATGATCCAACAAGTAATCAGCCACTTACTATTCACTATGTTTCAGCTAGAGGCGCTGCCTACGTAACGATAAAACTACGATAAAACTAAAACACAGCTGAAACAAAGTTGCGTACGATAAGGTTAAAACTCAAAAGTTTGCTTTGGCTTTATCGCAAATGCGGGCAGTACTGTTTCAAGTTATAGGTTGTGTTTGTAAGTAGCAAACCATTTATGGCACATATCAGCATAACGTAAAGCGGTAAACATTTATATAGCTTTAAAAACTTGAAGAGACAACAAAGGAACAGTTGTAAAGTTTATAAACATAATGATGACAGATGGATTGCACTTAGCCTACTTCTGAACACCTTAGTTAATATGCACAAGTACTTCTCTTTGATCTTCGACAAATCAGCTTAGGTCGAAAAACTGTTCAGAGTTTTTTTTTGGATTTTGCAGCATAGGCCTATGACTGCAGTCTCGACCGATTGTTCTGACTGGATTGGCATACGGCACTGAAATAATGCAGACGTTAAAATAACAGATTACTATATTTTACGATATCCGTAATCAAGGAAAGTCGGCATCACCTCAGCTCAATTTCTTCTGTAATTATACATGTATTTCTCATATTAGGTAGATTTAGTTTCTGAAAATTTATTACCAACAATTTGGTGCAAAATTATTTAAGACAAACCCTATCTACTCTGTATCAATTGCTTTTTATATGCATTTTTCCTATGGTACGTTTATGTTCAACGTATGCCTACTTCACGGGCTCTGGCTGTAGATTTTTTTTTTACTTCTTTACTTTTTTACTGCTGGTACAGTTGCATTCTGTGAGGTGACTATTTTTCACTTTCTGCGTTGCAGACTGCTAAAATCCGCGCACTGCACTGACCAGTCAAAGTTATCAGTGGTTAGCAGGAAAAACTCAGCGGTATTAGCCGGTGGTCTCGAGTCAGCGATTTCTCTGTCAGATGAAAGTGTCCATGTCACTGAGACGTGTGTGTGTGTGTGCTGCGTTGTGTGTGACAGAAAAAGACACGTTCGGCTGACCGCAAACGTCAAGTCGGTCGTTTGTTGATCCTCGTGGTCGTTGTCTTCGCGCTGCTCTGGCTACCGATTCATCTTTTCCTGCTGCTCGTCTCCATCTACGGTCCGCCCGCCCAGGCCACCAACCTGTTCGACGCAGTCTACGTCTTTTGTACCGGCCTGGCATACTTCAACTCATGCGTCAACCCGATCATTTACAACCGCACGTCCAAGGACTTTCGCGACGCGTTTCGTCTGGCTGTCGGCTGTCAGAAGCGCGTCAAAGTGGACATTGAGGACGATGTGGTAGTGACGCCGCTGCAAGCCGCACAAACTCCCGCTGTATCCCCTCCCGCCGCCGCCGCCGCCGCCGGACAGCGACCGGACGAAGGACCTCATCCTGGGGCGGACGAGGGAGCGATTCACGTGGAAATGTGACGTCACCAAGATCAACCCAGTCTTCCATCAATTCGGCCGGGGTAGGCGAATTGAGAACCGACCTGCTTGGCTGGGATTAAAGTTGGGTAACTGAGAAAAAACGGCAGGTGACGCTTTGTAAATTTACGAGGGGTTTTCCATGTAGAGCGACAAGAAGTGTAAAGACGCGTTCAGAGCGACGTAACTTGACTGTACTAAACTAACATTGTTTAATTTTTGACGAACTGACCAATGGGCGAGCAGGGCGAGCCCACTGGTCATTAGTTAACGCGTACGTGAGCGTAGTAGCCACGTGGGCCAACGACGCCGTTAGACGGTGCCTACTGTAATGCATTGCTGCTTGCTCATGGTCAGTTCTTCAAAAACTAAACCATGTCAGTTTAGTTACGTCGGCGGCCTGTGCGCGCCTTAAGTCATAAGCTGCTTATTAACAAGACTTAGGTTAGATACCAATCCCAATCAGTTGCGTGACAAACAGTAGACCGAAAATGTTCGTCGGCCATATGACTTAACTGTCTCTTGTTGTCGTAACTTGAAGACACGCATGTTTGTAGTATACCGGTCAGATTTCTGTACAGCTTACTCGTATGAGATTAGGTGAGATTCGGTTAGTACACATGTAGCGTGTCTGTTGTGTGTCGACGTTTTAGCGCCAACATACACTGTAATTGTTATAAATTATTTATATCAACTACATTGTATGTAATAAATATGACTCGATCACTTACATTCGCTGATGTTTTGGTAGTCTAGCTATATGTAATTATTGTGATGTCATATGCGAAGTGTTTAGTGTACTGTCATATTGAACACTGTTTATCGTCAAAACCAAAATCAGTGCAAAACAAAAACTCATAATCGTTGAAGGCTGACTGTAATAATAGGCTCCTTTTAACTACGTCAATGTGATGCCATATAAACTGAACTGCAAAATACCGCATATTTATAATGTTTGAACAGTCAGTTAATTTAATCGTTGTGACAAAATCGCAATTTATTCGCATAAAAACAGAAGAACATGTTTACATCGGCAGACGAAGAACGACGTCATTTAATGAAACTGATACATGCGTAAGCAGAAATTGCAAATATAATGCATCTATATATACCAGAAGAGGAAACTCCAGTACCGAAAGATGTTAATTTTCTGGGCCACCGTGTACGAGTGACCAGCCGACGACTTGCCAGATCGCCGGCGTTTTGTTGCGCGTTCGATCGTGACCTATCGACTTGTGCTTTGTCCATCCAATTTCACCGAGCGACCGAGCCTGGCTTAGCGCGACGACGTCGAGAAACGACGTGATGACAGGATAGCGACGCGACGGCGACGCGACGCGACGGTCGAGTCCAATTGTTTGACGTCACAGTCCTCAGCCTCGGTGTCTGCTCGCAGGGCAGGTCACGCTCCCGACTCCCAGACACTTGCCTATCTTTCCCTCCGCACTGGCCGCGCGTACATTATACAGCCCAGTCCTGCGCCTTGTTACTTTGCTTTGCAAATTGCGGAATGGACGGCTATTTGCTGAGAGATCGTTCAGCCGAATACAGGCCGCACCGTCTGAAGTCGCTGTCCTTTCTTCGGTCTATCCATTCGCCCTAACAGCTAAATTTACGGAGGATGGCATAACGACGGCTGTTTACAGTATCAACCATAAGTCACCGTATCATATATTAAAACGTGGTATGGCGCCGTTCATCCATAGCAGAGGAGAGCTAGTACAGCTACAGAAATATTCAAGAACAAAAAAAATAAAATAAAGAAACAATACAAAACAACTTGTACTAGCGTAGAATACGCTACATGTGGGTCATGAAACGTTTCGTGGCTAGTTACACGTTGATTCTCCGCTGGGGTTACGCAGTGTCCGATAGCCTACATTAGCGATTACGTGTCATGGTTGAGATGCGTTGATGGCTGATATGTGATGGTAACAGCTACCTCTGCTGCTGCTGTGCGGTGTGCTTGATGTGTAGTGGTGCGGAATTAAAGAATGAATCTTGGCTTATAGGTGGTCACTGTCGCTGAAGTCATTCCGACTATAGCTACACAGTACAGCTCCGTACCGCGGTTTGTCGTCTGGCGTCTGTCTGTCACATTCGTGTACCCTGCTTAAACACTTCTACAAATTTAGATGCCATTTGATAGGTCAACTTTTGGGGGTAAAAGGACCCATTGTGTTACTTTGGGTTTCTGACCTTAGGAAAGATGTGGGGCTAACCCCCAGCCAAAACTTCTAATTTCTTATTCATGATTTACCAGGCAGCAGCAGCGATCCGCGATTGCGCGTTTCACCGAATTACTTTGGGCATATATCACTTTTCGCCGCGGGGTTTTCGTCAGGCAACTTAACCTACATTGTTAATTTTTAGCTGAAAAATATTATATTACAGCCTCAGCAATTTTGACGAAGAAAATTAAATTGTATAGATGTGACTGAAGTTTTGTATTCTAAATATATCTGCTGAGTTACAGGCCTATGTGGAGTTAATATTTTAGATAGTTCAAGTGCGTAAAAGCATCATCAATGCGTCGGCATCGTCCGTCGTTATTCATTGATTCGCGTTTTCGCACGCACGCGTCCGCCGGATGCCAGCTGTCGGATAAATCGGATCAACTTCGGTAGTCGAAGCTTCCGCTCAGATATTTGGGCAGATTACGTCGATGTCACGATAATGCACTAGCCAGTGAAGTCTTAATTGAGATCAAATTTCTGCACCGGTAAGTGCATAGCAGCAGCACGTGCGGAGGTGATCAGCCTAACTTCTGCCTTCCGTGGAACCGGAAGTGCCGGCTTACGGACTGAATTAATCATAAACGGCGACGAACTCGGATTAAAGCAACAGCAGCTTGTATTAGCGAACTGACGTCTAACTCTGCAGACGAGGTATATACATTAGCACCCATCTGCCATTGCTACAGTCATTTCCATTCGCCGACTCTTTAGTATGCCACCGTTCTACAGACCGCATTACGTATCTGCCCTGTCCGTGTGTCTGCCGTCTGTCACTTACGAAAAAATGGTGCAGATAGAAACCAACATTGTTGCTTACACGCTTCTCGTAGAACGTATAACCGATGGGATATTTTAAATGGTCAAGGTCATGCACCGGACGTCGAAACCTTAAAGACAAAATGACGCTGTCTCGTGTAGGCTAATCACGATCTGTGCGAGGCGTCTCAAGCGTCAGCGCTTGAGACGCAGGGCAGCTAGCCGCATGCAGTGTTGGGAAAAAACTCAGACAGAAAATGAATTGAATCAAAATCTCAAATCACGAAAACCAAATGAGTTTAAACTCAAACTGAACTCACCTACTTTGTAGTGAGTTAAATCAAACTCACCTACAAAATGAATTAACTCATAAACTTATTTGTTTTGTTACCAACTAATCAAGCACTCAATAAATGAAGTCAATAAGGCTGTTCTATAATGATAAAAAGCGGTCAATTAGCAAAAAATCACTGTTCACTGTTCCACAGAAAATATTTCTTAGCCCACTCAGTCAGACTATCACTTAGTCAATCGGTCAAGTTTACTCAAAAGATCAATGTCTTTTAAGAGCACTCGACTGACTGACTTAACTGTTTCCATTCACTGTTTATTTCCTGTGATAGCCTATTTTATGTTCGTTTTCAGCAACGGCAATTTCTAACAATTTGCATCTGAAATTTTGTTACCTCATGCCCAACACTGGCCGCATGGAATGTTGTCACTCGACACCAACATAAACGTAACGTATATCTGTTCCTGTTGACTGTGTGAAACTCTTCGATGCTGCCTAAGTCGTCCGAGTGATTTTCGTAATATAATCTTTCGTTAGTCAACGATGCGAAAGTTGGACGTTTTTTTTCTTTCCGATTTTCTCGTTATCGCTGTTGCCTTGACGTCCAGTCCTGTGGTTCTGCTTGTCGTACGTGCTACCGGTAGCGGAGTGATCGGACGCCTGAGACAGACCTGTGTCGTGCTGTGGTCTGAGCTCTAGTGATTATTCTGCGCAAAGAGAGGGGAGAGCTTGTGATATTCCCAGCAGTCTCGTTTATCAAGTCGTTAACATCGCATGATATGTGTCCGTCACGACAGCACGTCGTACGTTTTATTCCGTGAAAAAAACTTTATTTCAGGAATACAAAAACTGCACGCGATTTACGAGTGTTCTGATTTACAGTGCACGTATGATTTTGTTAAATACACCGAGTCTCAAAAAACGTGCCACTTTTGTTTTCCATATCTTCGAGGACTAACGAATTTTAAAAATTTTTTTCAGTGGTGCAATTCCGTGGACAAATTAGCAATAAAGTGATTTTTGAGTATTTTACCACACTTTAACTGCGTCGATATATACACTACCTTGTAAAATATAAATGTAAAAAGAAAACTAACAATAATAGGCAGCAAGCGTGTTGGTAAACAAAAGACACTTCGAACAAAAAAAACGCAGTGAGTGATCTGTACGATGCTACACTGTGTTAGATCCGTCTCTTTGGACAGGCCTATCTGGCGTATTGAACGATGTGTTTGTTTCTGGCATTCATGCCGTAGGCCTATGACTACTAGTTCATCAACAGTGGTCATGTTCTCTTCAGTACATGCCGCTCTTTATGGTCGGTGCTTCCTGATTTCTAAATCTTTGCTAAATCTTTGTTCCCTTTTTCAGTTTTATCTTTGAAAATTCCGTCAATATCTTCCCAAAGCTGTATGGCATGTTTTCGACCTCCAAACCTATTGTCCTTGGAGTTGGCGTTGACTTTGAACACAGAGTTCTTGATAACATCACATTACTGGCAAATTGTCTGTCGTGTTGTATCGTATCGATAGGTCGGAATGAGGTTTACGGCACCGCAATGCTAAACCGAACTGAGTAGCTGCTGAATATTAAAGCAACTTTTGTTTGATAAAGAACGATGTGCTGTGAAGTTACAGGCTTGCAAAATGTAGCCAACGATTACAAAATTTCCAATAAAAATAAACGGGATCGTTCACAGTTGGCTGCTGGGTACGTGACGAATGGCGATAATTATGCTGTCGTGAGTGTCGTCGCTGCAACTCTGTTATATATCTTACTTACTTACTGTTTGCTGTAGGCCAATAGGGCTAACCCTATAAGCTTAGCCTAGGAAGGCAACGTGCATTACGGTCGTGATATAAGACGCTATATTACGTTTATCGGAAATAGCTTTAGTGTAGCGTCGCTACAAGAATTCGTTCGCGTGATATCGTAAGCTGTTCGCAGCTGTATCGATATATATTTCAAGCCACCGGCTACAGCAGCAAATTCGGGTAAAGTATTTATCTCGCGGAAAATGTGCACGAACGGTGTCTCTAAAGGCGCGTACAGAGCGACGTAACTGAACTGAACTGAACTGAACTGACACGGATTAGTTTTTGACGAACTGCCCAATGGGCAAGCAGGGCGACCCCATCGGTCATTGGTTGACGCGCACGTGAGCGTAGTCACGTAGTTGCCGACGCCGTTACACGGTGCCTACTGTAATGCGTTACTGTGCTTGCCCATTGGTTAGTTTGTCAAAAACTAAACCGTGTCAGTTCAATTCGGTTTAGTTACGTCGGTCTGTATGCGCCTTAAACGATCACGCGGCAGCCTAAAATTCAATTCACGGCAACGGCACGACATTGTCGATGACGCTATGGACGATGTCGACGAACGCACCACAGTGTGCACCTATGAACCTTATAGGGTGTTTACACGATCCAGCAGACGTCCAGCAAACGTCCAGCAATTAGCACGTGCATTTTGAATACATTTGCTGGAAGTTTGCTGGACGCTTGCTGGATCGTGTAAACACCCTATTAAATACGGCTATTATAGTTACTATTTAGGACTAAAGGGCTATTCCTCGTTACAGACGGCGCATTCTGCCTTCAGCAACACATTGATTTGAGACTTCACTGTACGGTTTGTTCGTCATAAACTAACAGCTCGCTCAGACTGCAGGCTCGCTCGCAATAACTGCTTCGCCAGATTGTCGATATTTTGTGTCAGATAGGCCTACTACACGCAGCAAGCTGTTAGACGTGATTATTTCTGATTAATTCGCCTGTGCGCATTATCCTATGCGCCCTGATTCTTTCTGAGACTTTGGCGCTTTATAAATCATTTACTTACTTACTTACTTACTTACTTATTAACTGTCAGCGAAACACTCGGTAACCGTACGGACGTCCGCGTATCCTGTCGCCACTCGGCGTCCACGTCTCCCAATCAGTTAATCAATCAAATCAGTAATACTGTCCGCAGTAGCCACAGAAACCCTCTCATGCACACCAAGACAAAAAACATGTGACCTTGACTTTTGACCTTGATATTTAATCGGGTTTTGCGGTTGTTAAGACCTAGCTACATACAAAAATAAACTCAACCGCAATGCTGAAAACGATACTGCCATCGCTACCGCGGACAGTAAATTAACAAAAAGCCCTGCGGTCGCTAAGAGGTCCGACCGTTTTTGACATACGGCGACTAATGGGTTGAAACGTTGCATTGAAAATTGCGGCCAAACCGCTGCAGATGCAGACATGGTTTCTATTGACAGCCTATAAAACGTTGCCAGTGCCCTATCCGACGGTGCCATCGTCGATCTCCTACGACTTACCGTTTAGCCACATTATCGCACGATTGGCATAGCACAGTGCGTAATGACTCTTCAAGGTCATTTATTTCAGGTCAGTGATTTTCGTGTCATATGAAAGGGCTTATGCGACTTCCTATTAGTGATTAGCAACCTCGGCGTATTTCTCACCGTTTCCTAGATACGGCCAGTTTTCGGACGAAAAACGCACATTTTCCCTACCCTTTCTATATATTTAACTGCAAAATTTAAACATGTTTTTTCACTGCATCGCCCAAATTTTGCATGCAAATTTAGCTTTGACGCAGAGCTAATTACTAATTACTGGTGAAAGAAGTTTTCCTTAGACACCGCTTAGTCACAATACATCCGTTACAAACAAACACACATTTTTTCTACCCCAGACGACAACTCGTGCCAAATGGCTAGACCTTTAAGATTACAAATCAACGGTCGGCCCAAAATAGGTCGACTTGAACTAGGGCCTACTTGACCTTGATAAACCGACTTTTCGCACACAATTGTTTAGGCCTACTTAAGCGACCTCCGTAAACAGGGCAACGAACGTTGGTTCTAGTCAGAAAAAGAGAAACACTGTTCTATCGATGTAGGTTCTAGAGAGCTTATGTACGTAAGTGGGAGCAGAACGGCCTCAATCGCAAGCGCATTTTGATTCATTTAGATCTACAGCTCTCACAAGTAATTTGAGCAAAGCTCATGAGACGCGCAACAGCCTTAGCAGTTGCTGTTTGCAGGTTGTCCAGGTCTATCTAAAGCCATGTCGGCGCAATTCACTTATGAAATGTGCACCACAGCCGAAAATTGCAAAAAACCCACTAAAACCTTTTATTTTAAAAGTTCAAAATCATTCAAGATCATCGATGCTGACACCGTTCAAAAGCTCGTCACCAGTGCTTGTTATGATAAGCTATATGTCTGTGTTCCATCTGGAACTTTTTTCACGCTAAAGCGGTAAAATAACCACTTTTTAGTTAGGTAGCCGTCTTTGACGCTTGACTGCGATGACCTCCTTAAGCCTAGAGGATCGGGACTTGGACTTAAAATTGTCGTTCAATGCTGAAAATTTCACATGCAAGTTGTTAAGATCTATCTCCAGCCGTTTCGTCGCAATTCACGGTCGAAATGTGCGCTGCAGCCAAAAATTGTCAAAAAATTCACCCAAACCTCTCTTTTGGGGGTTCAAGGCCGTTCAAGGTCATCGATGTTGACAAATCTGAAAAACACGTTATTGCACATACGCCATTGCACTAGACAACAGGTTTGAGGCTTTAGCTGATTTACCAGATGACGTAGAATCGGCATGGTCATCAGTGCGCGACTCGTTCCGACCTGCTGCTGAAGAGACGCTCGGATTTGTAAAGCCACATAGGCGTCCCTGGCTGACTTCAAACACCCTCGAAATCCTAGAGAAGAAGTCGGCTGCATGTCGGGCTAATGACACTGCCGAGCGTAAGCGGCTAAAGGTGTTTTCCAAGCTAAAGCTAAGGCAGACCGCGAGGCATATTTCAACAGACTGGCTGATGAGACTGAAGAGGGTATGCATCACAACGATATGAAGCCTGCATACAAAGCCACCAGGCATCTGCGAGGGGATGCTGACACAGAAAAATTTTCCAGTCACGCGGAAGGATGATCAAGCATGTTCTTCTCAGCAGGAAGCCCTAGAGCGGTGGTGTGAACACTACTCTAAAGCGTTAAATCACCACACTGCTCCTGTGGTGACACACAGACGAATGCTACAGATGACACCACCATCGCAACGGATGCTCCCACGCTCAGTGAAGTCGAGTCTGCTATTAAAAAGCTCAAGTTGGGTCGAGCTCCGGGAGGTGACTGCATGCATAGCTCCAGAGATGGCGAAACTGGCTCCTGTACCTGCTGCCACTGCTCTTCATGAACTATTCAGAAAAATCTGGACCAGTGGCCATGTTCTCACCGAGTGGAAGGAAGGCATTATAATGTCGCTGTACAAAGGAAAGGGGGCAAAAACTGACTGCAGCAGCTACAGACCCATATCTATGTTATCCGTACCAGGAAAAGTTTTCACTCACGTCCTGTTAGCAAGGACTAACCCACTGTTGAAAAACCATCGTAGACCATAACAGTCTGGATTTACTGCAGGAAGGTCAACAACGGGTGCTATACTCGCTCTCCGGCTGTTATCTGAACTGCACCGGGAGTTTGATCACCCACTCCATGTAGCGTATGTAGACCTAAAGTTTGCTTTTGATTCCGTGGACAGGCAAGTTCTGTGGAAAGCTATCAGGGGTATATAGGTATGCCACAAGTACTCCTTGAACTCATAGAAGATTTGCACACCGGAACATCTGAGGTCCGTCTTGGTGGATTGATGTCTGACAGTTTCTCCACATCATCCGGTGTCCGTCAGGGGTGCATCCTCGCACCGGCCCTTTTCTGCCAAGCAATTGATTGGATTATGGAACGAACTGCTCGAGAAGCTGGGGTTCATGTTGGCAACAACTCGAACACAGACCTTGATTACGCCGATAATGTCGTGCTGATGGCTGAACAGACAGAGATGTTACGATCAGCTCTCACGAAATTCCACCAGACCGCCGAGGACCTTGGTTTGCACCTATCGTGGCAAAAAACTAAGGTACAAAACCTGGGTTCTGGTGATTCTGCTGTAGATATAACGGTTGCTAACAACACCATTGAAGAAGTTACAGAGTTCCAATACCTGGGTTCTATTCAGTCGTTATCTGGCAAATGCTAACCAGATCTACATCGACGGATTGGAGTGGCCCCCTCCGCCATGCACTCAATTTAACGCTGCTGGCGTCAAAATGGTCCAAGTCTGGACACTAAGCTAAGACTATAGCAAACTTGTGTTTTCCAAATCCTGTTGAATGGAGCTGACACACGGACCCTACTGGCAGGAGACACATGCAGATTACAATCCTACCATACATGTACGTCATGCCAACGCCAAATACTGGGTGTGAAGTGGCAGGACCATGTGAAGAACGTCGACATAGCCGACAGGACTGGTCTGCCAAGCATTGCAGATATAATCAGCATTCAGCAAGAAGCGCCAAGCACTGTTTGGTCACGTTGTTAGACTGGATGCCACTACACCTGCACACCAAGCGTTATGCCAGGTCATTGCAATGAAAGGCGGTCAGAGTCCTGGGATAAACTGGAGAAGACCTCCTGGGCATCCTCGAAAAAACCTGGATACAGCAGATCGGCAACGGAACACCGGCCAGTTGGAGACAGATGT
>Ga0056128_1006476_pt1 | contig 14778 bp, 10 predicted proteins | sample WorMetLIZISLAND2_FD_71113 | JGI IMG/M metagenome (GOLD analysis project Ga0056128, IMG submission 71113) | Marine gutless worms symbiont microbial communities from Max Planck institute for Marine Microbiology, Germany - Olavius geniculatus... ...
CGAGTAAAGGGACAGCACTTTGAACATCTGCTGTAACTTCTGACTATGATGTTGCTAATCAACAGTTCGTTCAATTTCAAACGTTGGCGTTATAACATTTAATGATTTCGTAACTGACGTCGTTGGTTCTTATTATTATTCGTTGGTTGGTTATTAGTGATTAATAGTAACCTAGGCCCTATCTCGCACCGTTACTGAGATACAGCGACTTATTGGCCAAAAATCACAAATTATGCCCACCCCTTCTCATTTAACGCCGTCGTTCGGGGTGACCCCTTTCGAATTTATGGAAAAGCTTTATGGTTCCTGAAACTAGAGTCTTCCGGATAGCCGACGGTCAAGATTTGGTGATCCTAGCTTGCACCGTTATTGACTGATCGACCTGTGTGATGGACAGATGGACATACAGACAGAATTGGGATGGCTGAGACGCGCTGAACGTGAGAGATAGTTTTCCCAGTTAGACAAATAGTAAAAGTACACGGTAGTAGGCCGGATATAGACCACGGCGCCGTCGAATTTCGTCGTCGACTTTTTCCTGGCGCCGAAGTCGTCGACCGACCAGTCACGCCGCCGTCGATTTTTTTTCTGCGCGCCGCCATGCACTGTCGCAAAAAACTCGCATTTACTGTCCCGTTTTTTTCGACGCAAGGATATTAGGATATTTTTAAGATGTTCTAAGTCTGGAAATAAGCGATTGGTCTCTTGGCGGAGGAAGGAGATAATGAAGCCAATGGCTGTGGGTCCATGCACTGGGCGATGTAACTACATTACTTCAAAAGCATGCAGCGAAAAGACACTGACTTAGGCGGGGGGGGGAACAGGGTGTAGATGCATGATTTTGTCAATGGGGAGCCTTCTCTCGGTGGTCTGTATTTTCCGAGGACTCGGCAGGGTCGATCCGAGTCGATTCCAGACTGCCGTCGATCAGTGTTCAAAATTTTGAAATACTAAAATTTCGCCCGTGCAACATCACATGTCGGTGGTGGTCTGGCCGGTTTCATGTGATATCATTGCGCGTCATAATGGTCTCATAACTTACAGGATGGGCCAAAAAATCGACCCACCTTGTTTTTGTCAGAACTTCATCAAATTTTCACCAAATTCGATAATTTTTGGCACACGTGTAGCCAAGACAATAGAATTATGTGAGGTATATACTAGTGGTCCACCTCACCTAATTTATGTCAACGCACTACCGTGTAAAACGCAGATGCTCCAAATTGTTGCATAATTCTGAGTTGTTATGCCAGTAAAAGTTCAAACAACTTAATTTAGCACACAATAAACTGAAACGTGATTTATTTAACAGAATTGTAAGTTTGTGTAGCAACTTGCTTCCAAATTATTTGAATTTATGCCCCTAGTGTACACAATGGTTTAGGCGTGATGCCACGGCTGATAGCAGCATTAACGATCAACTGATCAAACTCCACAGCACTCATTCATGGATTAGACGTGTTTTGAGCTTATCATTCAGCTATTCTGTCGTTTGCCATTTTCGGTGTGAAACATATAATACTCCAAATTATTAAATCATGTGGCACTTTTTGTCGAATTGATAATGAAAAGGTGAGCAATCTGATACTGATGATCAATGTGTATAATAATAATGTAACAATTTGCAGCATCTACGTTTTACGCGGTAATGCGTTGACATAAATTAGGTGAGGTGGAAAATGAGTGTAGCTCACATAATTCTATCGTCTCGGCCGTCCTTTTGCCAAAAATTAGCAAATTTGGTGAAGATTTGTCGAAGTTCTGACAAAAACACGTTGGGTCATTTTGTGGCCCACCCCGTATGTTGGTGCGAATTCAGCTGTATCGTGTGATGTGGGCAGGCTCGGTGACATACTTAGGGGGGAGGGGCACAGCATGCAGGTGGACCCCGAGATGGCTTAGGACAGTGTTTTTAGCGGTTTTACGACATTTGCAGCCACTAGACGCATTTTCTGGGCTGTTTAATGCGTCCGAAATGCATTTGTGGCCGGAGCTCCGACCCGAAACCCGCCGAGGAAGCTTACAACGATTCCGCATACTTCCCAGCTAGTGGGGAGGGTGACGGCCCGCCATAGCCAGGGGCCGCCATATCCACAATCCCATAGCCAACCAGGGCCGGTTAGGGTTAGGAGGACCCCACATGCCTATAGGCTTCCCATGGAATCCCCGCTTGAGGAAAGGGGTGGCCGTAGGGGGTCGCCGATGGTACGAATGGCTAGCTCCGCCACACTTTCCTATAGGCTACTAGGGTTAGGGTTAGGGCTAGTGGGGTCCTAACCTTAACCATAACCCTAACTATGGTGGACCCTGGCTATGGCGGGCCACAATCAGTGGGGAGGCCCGGAAGGGGTCTGCTGACCCTTCCGACTCGATTCCCATTGTTGGCTTTGATAGCCATAACAGTGCATTCCCATGATTCCCAAGGCAAATTGGCATTTTTGGCCACGCCGCTGAGCGAGCGAGCGGTGTATATTGATTTTCGCCCATGCCTCGACCCTGCGCGTGTACTGTACTAGTATTTTTTATCGTAAGCTATATACGTCCATGTGTTCAGGCGACATTTGACATTTGATGCGTACCGTATAGGTTCAGTCGAGCGGAATTATAAATAGCTACATTTTTTGGACCGACCGTTAAGCTGTAAGCTATACGATGTGTCTGTCGTCTGTCTGTCGTGTGTGTATTGTGGCTAGGCGGTAGGTCTTAGAGGAAATTGTTATACGAATAATTAGTCCAAATTTGGGCGATGCAACGAGAGGGGAAGGTTTTCAAATGTGGGGTTAAATTGAGGGGGTAGGAAAAATGTGCGCTTTCAACCGAAAACTGCCTGTGTCTCAGAAACAGTGATAAATAGGCCAAGGTTGCTATTAATCACTAATATATAAGAATATATAGGAAGTCGCATAAGCCCTATCACATGACACGAAAATCATTGACCTTAGATGACCTTGAAGCGTCATTACGCACTCTGATATGCAAATCGTGCAGTATTGTGGCTGAATGGTAATTCGTACGGGGTTGGCGATGGTATCTACTACCGTTGGACAGGGCGATGATGAGTTCCTGTAGGCTGTCAATAATAACCATGTCTCTATCTGCAGGGGTTTGGCCGCAATTTTTCAATGCAAGGTTTCAGCCTATTCGTCGCCGTATCTCAGAAACGGTCGGCCCTCCCTAGCGAAAGCTGGGTTTCTTGCGATGACGTCATTTAGTGCGACGTAGACAGGCGGTGATTGGGTCACGTGACGGTCGGTACTAGGCTGGTACTCGGTAGCTGCTATATGTGCGTAGTGCGCATGTATATGGCGTGATGTCGTTTTCACTTCCTGTTTACGTGAACACGTGACGACGGACGTGTATATAGCCTACGAGTATAGGGTGTTATATAAAAAGGCTCCCTTTTTGTTTCTTTTATAACTCAGTCAAATGTTGATTAATTTACATGATATTTTTACCAGATGTGACGAAAGAAATACTAATTCAAAATATTTCAACAAAATGTGGCTGATGTGATGTGGTGATTCTTCGCTAGTCGTGATGTAATGATGACGTCATAATATGCCGTGAGTACAAACTTGCTTGTCGCAACCAATGTTGTTCCTATAGTGATGTGTATGCATTGCTAGTGTTTTGCCAGCCTGTGCATGCAGAGGCGTCTACACCATATGAATCTTGGATCAAATGCTCCAAGAAAAAATAAGGGGAAGGTTGTTTTTTGGGGGGGATTAAGAGGAAGGTTGATATTAATGTCATACTGCACGTCAGCTGATTGTAAGATGCTTATCTCATGATTTATGATATCTTGCAAGCAGAAGTGTTCTGTGATGCTCACCAAATTCGTTTTTTTTGCTGGAGTGGGGACCCCGCTGGGGGAGCTCACGGCACTTCCCCAGACACTAGTCGGCTGGGGAGGGGAATATCCCCTTTCCATTCCCCATTCCCTCGACGCCTCGTTCTAGGCGCCTATATTATAGGGCTTCGTGCATCTTGAGTTAGGGGTGGAAATTGCTGCAAAGACTTACATGGGATAGACACCCCTCTATACATGTAGGCCTACATGTAGATATTTACGCGTAGGCCAGTGGCGTTACTTCGGGCCTGAAAATCATTCAGGCCCCTCCTCTCCTTTTTTTCTTTTCACGTTCCCACCCCTTCTACGATCACCTTCTTCCCTTTTCTTTCTGTCCATTTTCTCCTTACGCTTTTCCCCCTTACAAGTAGGCTTTCTCAATGTAGCTAGGACGTTTGGGGGAGTGTTTTGAGGTCCCCCAGCGGGGTAAACGTATTTTAGAGCATTTTGGGACCCCAGAAACCGCATTCGGTGACATCAAATTGTGTTTTTGCTGTGCGAAAAAATAAGCATCATAAATTTGGGCCCCTAGATCCGCTCCCCATTGCGGGTCTACGGGGTCAGTAGTTACGCCACTGGCACAGACTCAAGGATATGGGGGCGTTCTGCGTATTACTCACTCAGGCTTTATAATGTCCTGCCGCGTGCTGCTGGCAACTTCCGTTTCCACGTTATTACCACTGCAGTCAGTGGGCTACAGTGTAAATTCCGCTACTTGATGTGGCGCTTCTTACATGAGTCAGACCACGTGACCAGAGAGAAACGCTTCACATTCCTGGAAGTGGCAACCGGTTGGCTTGCTGAGCTAATGATACCACGGCGTGATATGCGGCCATCCATTGTTCGTGTCAGCGAAATTGTGGGAATAGCGGTACAGCCAGCAGCCATACCACCGCTTCAGTCAGCCACCTAGGCTGTCAGTTTACCCGTAGCCCCTAAGCCACTACACATTTCCCGTCACGCGTAGGACAGGAGGCTGAGTTGATCTGAGCACGCAGTAGGTTAGCAGCTTGTTCAAGGCTGTTTTTACGCGTGAAAGCAGCTACTGCTTTCAGCGCGTGTTAGTTATCGCAATTCTGTCTGTCCATCCGTCTGTCACAGTGGTGGATCAGTCAAAAACGGTGCAAGCTAGGATCACCAAATCTTCACCGTCGGCTGCGTGGAAGACTCTATAGTTTCAAGAACCATAAAGCTTTACCATAAATTCGAAGAGGTCACCCCGAACGGGGGCGCTAAATGAGAGGGGGTAGGGAATATCGCCATATCTCAGGAACGGTATGAGACAGGGCGTAGGTTACTATTAATCACTAATAGGAAATCGTACACTAGCTCTCGATTGGCACCGAAATCAGTGACCTTGGATAACCGTGAACGCCGAAATAGAAGTTTTTATGGATTTTTTGGCGATTTCGGGCTGCGAGACACAGATTTTAAGAGCGAATGGCGCCGAAATCAATTGAGAGAGACATGGACAAGCTGCGTACGAAATTTTCAGCACTTAACGTAAATGTCGATGGTCCAAGTCTCGATTTTCTAGGTTCAAGTAAACCTGCGCACGAGGGCATCAAAGAGCGGTACCCCCGTAAAAGTCGTTATTTTACTGTTGTTGGCCAGTCTTTCGTGAAAACGGTTGCAGATAGGCATGTGCATGCTGCCTATCACAACAAGCACTAGTGACGAGCTTTTCAGTCGTATCAACATCGATGACTCTGAAAGATTCTGAACTTCCAAAATAAGGGGTTTATTGATTTTTGCGATCTTGGGCTGCAGTGCACTCTTCAAGAATGAATTGCAACAAAATGCGAACAGGAATTGCTATAGGCTTTCGCGCGTCTCGTGAGCATCAGCTCAAATTTCTTGTTTTTGTTTGCAGTGCAAATGAGCGACCCGTCGTGATACTCTGAGAACTGCAATGTGATTGACGTTAGGTTTATACGATGCATATGTGTAGGTGCATGCAGTTCATTGATGACACAAACAGCACACAGTTCCTGCGTACAGCTGAGCCTGAGGAAAGACCCTGGATACGTAGGAAGCTTGCTTTTTGTTCGGTTCCGCCGCCATTTCCGAAAGGATGCCACGGTTAGCATTAGGGTTAGAGTTAAAGCGCGTAAACTACAGAGCAACGTAACTGAACTGAACTGAACTGGCATGGTTTAGCTTTTGACGAACTGACCAATGGGCAAGCAGTATTGCATTACGGTAGGCACCGTCTAACGGCATCGATGACTACGTGACTACGCACACGCACTGATGGAGCCCATCAAGGTTAGGTCGTCAGAAACTAAACCGTTTCAGTTCAGTTCAGTTACGTCGCTCTATACGCGTCTTTAGGGTTAGGGTCAGTAGTTAGTGTAGCGTTTAATAAGTACGGTTTTGACGTCGTCCAAAACAGGTTTTTTTTGGCGATCCTTCGTAATGGCGGACCCGAATCGTTTTTTCCTACTAATCTGTTTTCGACTGCAATTCACCGGAATACATAAATTTGTCACACAAATGCGTTTTTGTGAGCAGTACATGATAAAGATGCCTTGAGATAAATTTGTGTTTATACAGGGTGGGCCAAAAATGTGCCACTTTACTTTTGTCCATATCTTCGCCAATTATTGACCGATTTTTAAATTTTTTTTCACTGGCACACTCTGCAGACAGTTTGCAATAATGTGGTTATTGTATATCCCACCAATCGGTAAGTGCGTTTCTAGTTCTACACTACCTTGTGAAATGTAAATGTCATCAAAAACTAATGATAATAACAAAAGTTTAGGTAAATGAAAAACGCTGCAGACCAACGTTGTGATGAATGATCCGTACGACACTAGACTGTGTTAGACCCACACAGTCTAGTGTCATACAGACCATTCACTGCAATGTTGGTTTGAAGTGTTTTTTAAAAAAATTTACTAAAATGTTTGTTATTATCTTTATGTATGCTTATTTCATTGATATTTCACAAGGTAGTGTAAACACGGATTTATGGTGTGCTGGGATCTATAATAATCACATTATCGCAAATTGTCTGCAGAGTGTGCCATGAGTGAAAGAATTTTGAGAATCAGTCAATAATTGGCGAAGATATGAACAAAAGTAAAGTGGCACGTTTTTTGGTCCACTCTGTATGTACTGAACATTATTTTCTTTTGATCAACTGTGTGTAAACTCTGTGTACAAAGGCGTGGTGATGGATTGATTTCTCTGCATGTTCCAGTTCTGCCATGCTCCACAGTGCAGGGGCGTAGGGAAGGGGAGGGTGTATAGGTTGGAGTGGGGAGTGGGGTTGACCAAGCCATGGTTTGCCTGACCGACCGCGGGTATACGTCTCAGTGGTCTATTCATGTAATGTGATCAATATCTATGTACGCGTGCTATTGCAAGCTATGCTACGCGGGGTAGCTAGCTATTGATGGTTGATGGTATTCAATAAGGTGACTGTCTGCGGGCAGGTAAACCATCTCGGTATGTAACCAGCCGACTAGGTCAACTCACTCACCGTGTCGGGTGGCAGGTAACATTGTGTGATTCCATACGGCGGGTGACGCTCCGTAGCTTTGAGATGGGTTTCATATGAAGAATTGTAGCATTTAACCTTAATCCGACACTGCATACACACAGTCATTCATCTCGTGCAACTGTAGTCCGGCCTGCTGTTTTGGAAGTAGCCGTTGCAGTGTTGAGGGAAATCCTGGAGGCGTCCAACCAGTTCCCAGGGCAGTGGATCTGCGCTAGCCTAGTTGTGTGATGATGATGATGATGGGATGCTGATGATGATTGCCTCAGCCGGGGCCGGATGCGTGTGCACAGACAGACGGACACTACTGACGTAGCTATGGGGGGCACTGGAGTACGTGCCGCCACCCCAGGGGCCTACTCAGTCACCGAAAATAGTCCCACAGTGCAGCAAAACACTTCATTTTCACAGAATAAAATGAATAAAAGTTTCTGCGGAGAGAGCACAGGCTTTTCTCCAGACCGCTTCCTCGGTGGGGACTTGGGAGGGAGCACCCCTCCCTACGCCTCACCCCTCAAGTGTTTTTCCTTACATCTGGATTTTGGCTATACGCCACTGACGGACGCATGGGAGCAAACGGACAGATAGACAATTAAACAGACATACGAAGAAGGACAGTTGGGTACACACAGCTTATAGGGAAGTGTCCGATCTTTTCTAATTGGCAGTGCAGCTTTCAGTGGAGTCGGCACGAGTGACTTGAGTTCAACATCATTTGACGCATCCAGTGAATAGTTTAATCAATGAATCTTTATTTAGCCCACCTCTACGGCAGAGCAATGCAGTGGTATCTGACAAACGTGGCAGGTGAACAGGACAGAAAGGCGGCCTGGTTGCTGCTCTTAAAACTGTCCCTTATCTGTATCTATAGCAGTTCTTGTTCGCAGACTGTCAGTCTATCTCCAGCCATTTCATCGCAGTTAATTCTTGGAGTGTGCGTTGCAGCCGAAAATCGCAAAAATCAACAAAACCCCTTATTTTGGAAGTTCAGGGTCTTTCAAAGTCATCGAGCTTGATACGACTGAAAAGCTCGTCACTAATGCTTGTTGTGATAGGCAGCATGCCCATGCCTATCTGCAACCGTTTTCACGAAAGACTGGCCGACAACGGTAAAATAACGACTTTTACGGGGGTACCGCATTTGATGCCCTCGTGCGCAGGTTTTCTTGAACCTAGAAAATTGAGACTTGAACCGTCGAAATCTACGTTCAATGCTGAAAATTTCGTATGCAGCTTCTTCATGTCTATTTCAATTGATTTCGGGGCAATTCGCTCTTTGAAATGTGTCTAGCAGCCCAAAATCGCCAAAAAATCCATAAACCCCCTATTTTAGCGTTTACAGTTATTCAAGGTCATTGAATTCGGTAGCAATCGAGAGCCAGTGTACGACTTCTTATTAGTGGTTAATAGTAACCTAGGTCCTATCTCGCACCGTTACTGAGATGCAGTGACTTATTGGCTAAAATCGCAATTTTTTTCTACCCCCCCCTTCATTTATCACTCTCGTTCGGGGTGATCCTAGCTTGCACCGTTTTCGACTGATCCACTCGTGTGATGGATAGACGGGCAGAATTGCGATGGCTAATACGTGCTGAAAACAGTAGTTGCTTTCGCGCGTGAAACAGAGATTCATGCAGCCAGAGACCCCGGGTGTGGAAGCAGGCGAGGGAGTATACTTCTAAAAATGTGCATAAATCGGATGAAATTGATAAATCCGATGGATCGCTGCTGGAAAGTCTCGTGATGAAGGACTTCAGTTGCATAACAGAATGATTTTTTATGCAGAGTGCAGTGAAATAAATTCGACCAGATATATCAGTCGTTATTGCGTGAAAACTGTCGGAAGTTGCCCTTATTTCAGGACGGACGGACGGTGCTCTATTAGTCCGGTTTCTGTCCGATCTATACACCGTGGTCCATAAAAAACGTGCCACTTTTATTTTTTGAACAGCTCCGTGAAGCATTGGCCAATTTTAATAATTTTTGGCCTGCACATCACGAAAAAAAACTTGACGCAAATGACTTTAGTTTTGGCCACCTCACTTTAATACTGTCGCTACACTACCTTGTGAAATGCAGAAGTCGTAGTTTGGCCATTTACAACAATGAATTCATACTGGACAGTCCACGGGTTGGCTCATAAATGATTAACTGAATAGCGACAAACAGGATTGGCAACTGTTGCATCTTAAAAAGTCACACGTGTCACATCGCATCATCTTTATTGCAGCATGTGCTCAAAATGTCTTTCTCCAGCTCGAATGCAAGTGGCAAACTTTGACACCACTCGCCAACAGGAGGTTCAGTAACTAGCGTTTCACAAGGTAGTGTAGCAACAGTATTATAATAACGTGAAATCTCTGGCCATTTGAGCTGGTTTAGATGTAAAAGTGTGGACCACATTTGTAGAAGTTTGGGGGGTATAAATGGAAGTTAGAGCTGGGGCACCTGACTGGCACCTTGGCTGTAACGTTGATGCATCGTGGCCATACGTTCCTTTTTTCTATTGGCCGCTTAGGGTATTTTCTTGCAAGGAGCCCCAACTCGGGAGACCCGTAATTTTGAGGGAATCATCCCATATTCCACCAAAAGGGGGTGGGGACTGGTGTTAGCTTTTTCAGTAGAAAATGTACAAATATCTCGTCTGACAGAGGACCGGTATTGATCACAGATAAGATTAAGAAGGTGCATACGCCTCTACGGCTTTGTCTAGTGCTGAAATTACAACGACCTTGGATGATCTTGAACAATCGTAGGCTTATTACACAAAACATGCATATGTCAATATTTGGTGAAAATAGACTCAGGCTGTGTCAGTGGCAGAAATATAGCCTATGAAAAGTTTAAGTTTGTTAATAGCTCTTTATGGGAAACCCATCGTAGAGCTACGGAGCGTCACCTGCCATGTGGAATCACCCGCCGCCCGACACAAGTGAACGCGCCCCCGCCTTACCCGCAGCTAGACAGGCCGGTACTCGATTTACCTACCGCGGAAGGATGAAAGGCTGAGTTGATATCGGTGTCGGTTACATACCTAGGTGGTTTACCTGTCCGCGGACAGTCACCCATCCAGGTAGTGACCACTTGATAGCGACCCAGCCGGGAGTCGAACTCAGGACCTCTTGATCGTAAATCCGACATCCTATATAACTTTCGCCAGCAAGCCTCCTGGATGCTTCTACCGTATTTTTCTTCTGAATGTTGGATCAGAATGACTGCTGCATCGTGCGATGTTCCTGCGACAGCACGGCTTTTTTGCAGTCTGAGCTTTTTCAGCAATGATTGCTGCGTATAGCCGCCACTGACCATAGCGGCAGCAGCTGCATAGCAGCTATGCTGCAACGTGCAGGTCTATACAGCAGCGTTGGTTCTATAATGTACTGCATGCGTATTGTGGTTGTACGGCTTGCATTGGCATCGCGGCTCGGATGGGTAGGTAGGTACAGATTTTACTACTGCAGGCAGACAGACAGACAGACAGACGCACAGGCAGAGAGACAAGCAGCAGTCTCTGTGTCAGCAGTATACTCATAGTGACAAGACAGGATTGTGTTGGTGATGATTATATTGCAAAGTCTGATTGCTGTTTATACTGAGCCCTATAGGTATGTCTTGAGACGTCCCCACTCCCATCTCCACCGATATTCGATTAGCAAACGCTGCAGATTTAGGCATCGCTCAGAGCCACTCGGTCACTCAACTGATGACGTTCAGTGAAATTTAGACGGTTAGACTGCCGTGTGTAAATCATTGATTACTGCAGGACTGTTTATTGAGAATTTTCGTGCTCATCAGATCGTTTTTAGCCGACCGTACTTAAGTAACGGTCGAGCTATTGGCATGGTTGTCGTCCGTCCGTCTGTCTGTAACGAATGTATTGTAGCTAACCTTTAGGTCATATGGAAAATTTTTTACAGGAATAATTAGCGATGTGCGTTAAACTCGGGCATGCAAAATTTCAGCCGTCTAGTGCAAAGAGAACATTTTCAAATTGGGGATTGAACGGTTGGAGAATGGCCGTATCTCGGAAACGGTGAGAGATACGGCCAAGGTTACTATTAATCACTAATCGGAAGTGGCATACGCACTTTCAGATGAAATGAAAATCTTTGATTTTGGATGACCTTGAAGGTCACCGACAACCAGTACGTTCGGCTATCTTAGCGACAGGTGGGCTTCTTGTTTCATTTATGACTTGTCAGTTCACTGAATTGACTATAGGCCTACGTCGCCACGCATGGCGGTCTGGTTAACGCGCCGGTTTTGATCAACGAGTTGCTCAACACCGGGCCCGGTTACTGCTTGAATGGGTGACTATTTTACTCTGTGACCACCCGTGTCAACTCATTCTTCCATGATCCATATTTCCAGGGTAGGTATATCGATAGCGGCCTGTGCGGCTGGACTTGAGGGAGAGGACGTTTTGTGGCAGGTAACACCGTGGTCCCGTATGGCAGGTGACGCTCCGTAAGTTTTACTATTGGTTTTTCTGAACAGCTGCGCACCCCTCTGTGCTTTGATCTTTTTTATACCGCTACAATTTTCACTAGGCGCACGTTTGTGGCATGTTAGAACTCAGACGTGATTAATGATTATGTTTCGTATTGTAGGCCTATTCAATTGATTTGCCGCTCAGCGCAACGACAACAGTGCGTGGTTATTGGCGCGTATAGGCCTGGCCTGGATTATAGTTGTTGTTTGGGCCTATTGTTGTTGTTGTCCCCGGCAACGACTACACGTGACTACACGGCCAGTGTTTATTGTGTGACTGACTACTGTGTTTGTGTGTGTGCTGGCACTCGCAGTGCTTTGCCACGTGGGTGGGCGCTGAGCATGTGTGCTGTGCACCGCTTGGCGCCAAAATCGTGTTCATTGATCACAGCGCCTCACGCCAGCATCCGGAGAAATCTGTGCCGAACAAGTTCGAACAATTTCGTACAATTTCTCATAAATGAACGAACACTGGCACAAACCCGAACCATTGACCCTATCCCGAATCCTAACTTCAACTGGCTCTAACCCTAAAATGTGGAAAAATGCGAGAGTCGTAATTAATTTTTTTTCAAGATAATAAATAAAATGTCCGACTTGGGGTTAAACGTTGTCAAAAAAGTCAAGTTCACTACGCTCACTTTACTTTAAAAAGTTAAATGTTAAACGTTGCAAAAATTTGCCACATTTTACCCCAAGTCAGACATTTATTACCTCGAAAAAAATTAATTACGACAGTGAAGAGAAAAAAGTTGAAAAAAGTAGGATTCGAATTCGTGACCTTTTGCGCAGCAGATGCTCACGCTACCAACAGGCTACAAGGGGCTCTCGGCAAACCTGCTTCAGGTGCCCTATTTAAGCCTGCGCCATTTATCATGTGATAAGTGACTACACTTTAGCTGCACTTCCCGTGGTGTTGGCGTGAGGTGCTTTTCATTGATCGATGCATTGCCTGGCATGCCTAGCTGCTTTATACTCACTGTCACTGTGTCTTGCATAATGTGCTCTTAGCTCGGCTGGTCTTCAGTCTTAAAGCGCCTTCAGAGCGACGTAACTGAACTGAACTGACACGGTTTAGCTTTTGACGAACTGCCCAATGGGCAAGCAGCGTGCACTAACGCATTACAGTAGGCACCGTCTAACGGCGTCGGTGGCCTACATGATTGCGTAAACGTACGCGTCAACCAACGACCGTTGGGCTCGCCCTGCATGCCCATTGGTCAGTTCGTCAAAAGCTAAACCGTGTCAGTTCAGTTCAGTTACGTCGCTTGGGGTGCACGCCTTAACGTGTCTGACTGCATTATCTTGTCATGGGCGTAAACATGCCTATAAATATAGTGCCGCTGATTGTTTTGCCCGTGCGAAAGGCGTCTACAAATAACCAAAGCTTAAGGCGATGACGAGGTCGTGGGTTCCACTTCCGGTCGTGACGCTATCAAGTGGTTACTACTTGGATGGGTGACTGTCTGCGAACAGATAAACTATCTCAGTATATAACCAGCCGCCTAGGTTAACTCAGCCTTCCATCCCCCGGAGTAGGTAAATCGAATACCGGCCTGTTTGGCTGGGGTTAAGGCGGGGCCCGTTCACCTGTGTCGGGTGGCAGATCGTACGTAAACACCTTGTGTTCCCATATGGCATGTACTTTGGGATGTTTTTTCCATGAAAAGCTATACCCTTTAAAACTTAAACTTTCAAATCCCGTCCAGATATCAGCCGTCAACGCGTGCTATTGAGCTATATCCTGTCGTCGTGTTTCTCAGCGTTTAGTGTACATGGGGAGGAAGGCTAGTTGAGAACTTGTCGACGTAAAGTAAACGTAACGTCTTTTTCTTATTGCTCAGCCAGACACCAGTTTACACTGCGAGACCACGAATATCGCGCAGTGTGCCTTTTAGGTCCTATCTTTCGCTGGTTTTCATTGCGTCTACCCACGGAGGGATCGCCAGGCTGAGTTGATCTGGGTGGCTGGTTACATACCAAAATGGTTTTCCTGCGTGTCGACAGTCACCCATTCAAGTAGTAACCGGGTCGGGCGTAGAGCAACTTGATCGATCAGACCAGTTGACAGTAAAGGCGCGTACAGAGCGATGTAACGGAACTGAACTGAACTGACAGGATTTAGTTTTCGACGAACTGGCTAATGGGCAGGCAAGGCGAGCATATTGATGATGATGATGATGATGATGATGATGATGATTGTTCATTGGTTGACGCGTACGTGAGCGTAGTCACGTAGGCCCCGACGCCGTCAGACGGTGCCTACTGTAATGCATTACAGCTTGCCTATTGGTCAGTTCAGTTCAGTTACGTCGCCTTGTACGCGCATTAGGTCACCGAGATACATGTATACTGATAAGTGATAACATTGCGTCTTTCGTTGGTCGCACTTAAATATGAGGAACTTGGAGTGGATGTATATAAGATTGCCAACAGCGTGTTATCTGTAGAGGCCTGTATGTAGACACAGCATGCCACCAGTGCTAGTTTATACACACATTATGTTGCATAGCATTCTATGTGGCGTGATACAAGCTCTTTGCGTGTTTGTTCTGCGCTATACACTCTATGGAGTGTTTCGGTTAACTGGGTGCCGTATAGCGCTTTGCACGCGTTCGTGATCTTTGCTTTGCGTAGCGTGCACGTAGGCGCTGTGTACACCAGCTCCTGCTTTATGTACCGCTATGTTCCCTTCTCTCTCAGTAGCATAGTCAGGGGGCGATCGAGGTCGACTGCTTCTTCAGCGTTAGCTGTGAATGCAAATTTGTGCAGAAAAAAAACTAACCACGGTAAACTTGTATTAGCTGAATGCATTTTAGGACTTTTCATACCCCAAGCGCGTTTGCGACCAGAATGGCGGGGAGCCCAGCCCCCGCTCGCTCTGGGCCTCGATCTTCGGCCCTTCGGTCTCAGTCCGCCCCACCCCACC
>Ga0056128_1006478_pt1 | contig 14776 bp, 8 predicted proteins | sample WorMetLIZISLAND2_FD_71113 | JGI IMG/M metagenome (GOLD analysis project Ga0056128, IMG submission 71113) | Marine gutless worms symbiont microbial communities from Max Planck institute for Marine Microbiology, Germany - Olavius geniculatus... ...
AGTTCGGGCCACGTGATTTTGATGCCGGGAAAATTTTACCCCCCCCCCTCTAATTTCCCCCAATCGGACTTAGGGCGCCGGGCGGACTCACGTTGGGCTTTGCCCCAAATGTCTAGTTTTGTCGTGGATTGGCTTGTTGTTGGAGGTAGATTTCAAGTTGTCAGCTCGCTTAGTGGTGACTGATGGTTTTTAAAGCCGCCGAATCGCTACGGTGTAATTGGATGTAAGTTGTCTAGGCTCTGTCAACTGTCTGGGCGTACCTGGGCAGGTGCCTGGATTCTGGATGCGTGTCTACGACAATGACCGTCAACAGCGTCTGAATCAACGTTGCTCTATCTAACCGTCGTTTGTTGCATTAAGCTCGGACAAGATGGATTGTTTGCTTTTACTGTACCTTATTTAAGCCTATATAGTAACTCATCACCGGTCCCGTGATTGGCATTACCTGCTAGTTTTGCACCGGCTTTTGCTGGCTTTACAGAAGTGTCCATCACTCACTCACTCAATCAGAAACATTTATATAGCGTCCAGTGTCTTGGAAACGAATCAGAGGTGCTGTGCTGTGTGTTCAAACAGCGTTGACACAACATTGCTTTTATTACTGTACTTAACTTTTTTTATATCCAGTATCGTAGGCCTATCTATGTTCTGTTCACTGACACCCGAGCGTTCGGTCTTAGGCCAACCTCTGAGCTGTATCAGTGCTCAATACTTCTATACCACCATCTTTGTTCAGTAGCCAATCCATGAGTTGGTGCTGAGTGAAGATGGGTGCTACCTGCCTGCTAGGTAGAATTCTGCTGCTTTATTCAACTACAGGTGGACCTTGCAGCATCCGTGACGTCATTGGTGACGTCACTGGTGTCGTGCTGAGGTGAAGCGGACCACCCACCGTGCATGGCCGCGTTGTGGTCAGCTGCATACTGCCTGTCCGTCTGTCTGTATGTGTTGTGTGTGTGCGTGCGTGTGTTTAGCTGATAGAGGTCATTCAAAGGTCACACCACTCTGCGACTGCTGCTGTGTTTTGCTGCATCCGTGACGATTTGGCGTTCTAATTTGACCCCAGTGTTGGGTCGTGGGTTCTCACTGCATATTGACCCGTGACCCACCATTATTCCGTCGTGTCACATGCAATAAGTCACGGTATAGAGTATGTATAGGCAGTCAAATTTACTTGTAGATGAGGGCGATGGCGTCGGACATGCATAGCGTATGAGGGCTTAAGAAAATGTCATATACTGGCATGATTGCATTCAGCGATGTGTGCACAAAATGATGAATTATACCGTGCCACAATGTTGGATCCATCATGCTGGTCACTGCTCTTAACAGCCGTAACTTATGGCTATTGCTTGCAATGCTAGTGAATGTCAAGAGGGCTGGAACGCTGCAGAGTCTACCTTGGTGATTGAAATGGTTTACCTGTCCAAAGACAGTCAGCCAGTCTTCCAGGTACTAACCGGGCCCAGCGTGGGCAGCTATCTTGAGCGGACACAACACGCCAACCACTAGGACCAAGCCACCACCATTTACTTGCTTATTTGCTTATCGCCTTGCCTCACGTTTTCCCCCACCTGCTTGAAAACCAAGCCGTCTTTCACTTGGCGCTATTTTCTGGGCACTATGCGTCACACAGACGCTCGCTGAGGGCATTATGCGCCTGGTCTATTGAGTAATTTCTCATTTCAGCCGTCGCTTCCTCTCATTTCCTCTCTCCCCTGGTCGTGTGTCTTTACCCCCACTCTCCTAGGGGGTCTCCTGTTCTCTCTCTGCAGTCTATGCTGGTTTACGTCAGTGATGCGAGGAACCGGTCGCTGTTATTTGCTGCCGGCGGCGTGTGCGGAATAATATCTGATTTACGAGTAGTCTGCAAGCGGCAACTGACCACAGACTGTTCCAGCAGATTATACCATATACATCCTGTCCTGTAACGGGTCCATATACGGCTGCTGCAGAATAGGCCTGATCCAGGCTGGAAACCCTAGGTTTTGGGGAAAAATTAGGTTTTCGTTTTCAGTTTTTTGAGGTTGGGATTGTTTTTAGGCATCGGACATGACCGGGTCATCGATGTTGATACCTCTGGAAAACTCGTCAGGAGTGCTTGTTATGCTAAGCAATAAGTCTGTGCCTATCTGCAACCGTTTTCGCGTTAGACGAGTCGATGGCGATAAAATAACGACTCAAGTATGCTGCTGATTTTCGAGTCCCAGTGGATCAATTGTCCCTGGTGACTCGGACTCTGGACCCACTTGACTCGGACTTCTTGCTGTGTGACTTGGACGTAATTGCACCGTAATGATTTCGCGCACCTGTGTTCCTAACGTAACGAAGAGGGTATCAGTGTAATGAATATTGACGACCCACCGACCGACCGACCGACCTCTGTTCCTGGAAGAGCCTTCCTGGAAGAACTTCAAACTTCAATCTCAGCTACTGATCATTTGATTTGCTTCCGCTTTGGTTCTAGAGTGGGGTATTCGGGGACGGCGGATCGAATGACCACGTGACCAATGACGTCACGTGATGGCGGTCGGCGCACATGTTGCAGAATTTCAAATAACTATGTCTGAGCAACCGGTTGTCCAGTTTCCTCCTGTGTTTCGTTCTTGTGTACCAGGTTTTGCGAGCGTTCAGTCTCGTTGAGTTCTTTGGACTTGGAGTGGGACGATAGTCGACTACAACATTTATTGTCAGTAGCACAGTGCAAGTGATTGCCATTGCATGGTGCGACTCGTCTCCGAAATGACCCAGTGTGAATGTGTCGAGTGGGACGTTAAACTTCTACTTCCTCCGTTCACTGGCTACCGTATATACGTCACTGCTGTGTGCCTCCATGTGGTTTTGCTTTTGTGTCTTCATTACAGCGAGAGCGCGCCCCCATAGCTGATGACGTCATCAACCTTTTCTCCCCCCCCTTACTCTCCCATAACTTAACGATCTAGGAGGCCGACGTGCCGTAAAACTAATTATGCCCTGTCTGATGAATGTCTGCACAGTCTACAGTTGGTACAGGCTTAGTGAAATGGATTTCATGGCTGCAGTGCGGCTGTATACGTCGTGGTGGTAATTAACCAAGCCACGAACTCACTGTGGTTCATGGTTGTCTCACCACAGGCTGACCAACTGGTGTAAAATAAAACTACTGTAGTGGCACTGCCCATGCCACAGTCTGTGCAAGACTGTTCAACGACTTACTGTATACTTAAGTACTATACCGCATTGCTGGAATGGGTAAGCCAGTACCCAGTACGAGCTTATACCACTCCAGACATTGCGGTATCTTACCTAAAGCACGCTCAGATGGTATAGACGACACCGTCGTTTGCTCCATGCGTAGAAAATTGTGAAGACGGTATAGCAGCGCGAGCTGAGTGACGTGGTTTAAAACTTACTTTAAATACGGTTCAACAGCAGCAAACAGTTCATCTTGAATCTTGAGCAAGTCGAGTAAATATACATGTAGAGCAGTGTTGATTCGTGTATACCTGCTGTCACTTCGAAGTTCGGAGTTCGAACCCAGGGCTGAAGTGTCCACTGCAGCTACAAAAGGCAAATTTTTGTTCATTTCTGTCGCTTTGTAAACGCCTTGAAAGTGCTGACTGTTAACGTAGCCGACCGTCGTATATTGATGCATGAATTAAACTATTTTCAGCTGTTGGCTGCAGCTCGTATATACGGCCGGTCACAGTGAAGTTGAGCTGCCATGTGCTTCTTTGATATTCTGCTGCAGAAATCTGTGGATTCGTCTTTAGCACCCAGTTCGCTATCAGATGCGTCAAATAAGTATATAAGAACGTCAGAATAGAAGATGCAATTTTCTGTATAGATGGCGCAGAAAACTATGCATCTGCGTGGTGTAATGTGATGCAAAGTGGCAGGTCGTGCCATCAGAAGGCGCCGCAAACGTGAAGTGCAGACAGAAGAGCGCTACTGTTGAATATGGTTGACGAACGACTGACGCAATATAACCTGACAGTCTGTCTCTGGTCTGATGTGCTCGCCCTTACAATGATTGCTTTTTGCTGCCCTTTAGTCACTTCAGTTTCTGGTATTCACTGCATATTGCATAAGAAGCATAACAGCCAAAATGTCGGCCCTCCATGTGTCGATATGATGTCGCTTAGCTATACGTACTCGTCCGCTGTGGGCGCAACCTTAACCTTTACCCTGAATTTTGACCTTTGAAGGTGAAAATTCGCGTCACGCCGATTGTTTCAGCTCTGGGGAACGTTCAGACAGTTTTCTTATTTCTATGCTTTTCTGTTTTCAGTTTAAATTCAGTTTAAAAGCGTACACGAGACACAGACGGATACGCGTCGGCACTAGGCATTCCTCGTCTTTGCTTATTCATAAATGGGGCTATACAATAGTTAAAGGTGTTTTTGTTCATTTCTGTCGCTTTGTAAACGCATGTCTCATGTGTTACACATTAGCTCTTTTTGGGAAGTTGGGAACCCGTCTCAGAGCTGCGGCGCGTCACCTGCCATATGAAATCACACAGTGTTACCTGCCACTCGATTCAGGTGAATGCGCTTCGTCTTAATCCCACCAAACCACCAAGTCGATGACGTATATATGTTAACCAGTGGTCTGTCTGTGTGTGTTTCGTCACAGGGATACTTCAGCTGTTGTGACTGACTGACTGGCAGCTATTGTCGTCATCATTCCGTTGAGTACCAGCTGAAGACAACATGGCCGCCGGTGACACCGAGGTAATCACATTAACACTGTATTGTTATTAGACGCGTCTCAATAATTTGATATTTTCATCATAACGCTTGCTACTCACGCGTTCAGTTCGTCGACGTTACTCCAATGTGTCTCTCTGTCGGCTGGTTTTGAAATGCTATTCACGTTTGCCTCACCGGCCCCCGTTACCATGGTAACGAAACGTTCGGCATTTCATTCAGAAGAAATTTTTTCCTGTGGTACATGATGTTATCGTTCCCCATATGGCTGGAGAAACGTGGCGTGCCGGTTTTCAGCTCAAAAGAAACGATCTGGGTTAGGCCCTGCGGTTAGGGTTGTACATAAGTATAGCTAGAAATTAGAGTTGTGTGGGGGTTGAACTTTGAGGCCCAAAGAGCCGAAAATCTAGGCTGAAAGCCGAGAGCGTGAGTGGAGTTCTTAGGGTTAGAGATGGGACTCGGGCTCCCTACCCACCAGCTAGGGAGATCTGATAGAGTGCTGCTCCCACGGCGGCGTCCGCAACCTTGTTTGTGGTCATAAAAAAGCTCTGAAACGTTAGTTATACTGCACATATTTGCATATTTTTTTCGACTATGTCTGCGGCCGTCCTTGTTATGGTATCGGTTGTACTGGCATCCAGCTGCCGTTTTTGTATGCACGTTAGTTACACATTAGCTACTGTGTGGGTGGTTATTGTACAATCTGTCGGTGTATTGGCTGAGCCCTGCAGCCCTGTTTGTTGTACTGTCTGCCCTCACGTTCACTGATGCCCACGCAACTAACTCTGACTTATAGACTAGATCGGCTGTAGTTAAACCACTGCCGAGATAAAAAAGTCCCGTGAAATCCCGGGGAGCCTGCCATGATAGCAGCATGTGGTATATTAGTTCTGTGGACTCGTTGTGTGACTCCGAGGTGATACTTGGGTTTGCTGTAAATCGCAGAATGCCGCATGACAAGCCTCGCCTCTGTCACAATTTCCTTATAGTTTGACAAGTTTGTTAATTGTTGCTTATAAGCCGGTATGCTTTCTAATCTACGAATGTGCTGCGTGAATGAAGCGGGAAATGAAAACAAGACGTTTTTGTGGCAGAAATACGTTCGAAGTTTAAACAAGAAAACTATGTTTGCTCTGTGTTGCCATATTATACGGCAGTCCGCCGCTCTGGGTATCTCTATCTGGCGTCCCACTGCGTCTCAGTCGCTGCGACTGCCTCAAGACATCAGCTACATTTCACTTCTAGACATAAGCTGGTAACCGTCTCACCCACTGAGTTCATACTGACGTTGATTTTTTTTCTGTCGCCTGCCCGGTAACATGGACATGGAACTCACTACCGCGACATCTGCGTGATCCAGTTCACACCATTTCTGTCTTTGGACGATTACTTATGACATTTTTCTTATAAGAGTACTAATTTAAGCAGCGCATTTGAAGCTTTCCTCTTGTCGATGCCCTATTGACGGTTTACTTACTTACTTATTATTTACTCACCACTTAATGGCCTGTCGTGATCCGCTTAATGGCGGCTTAAGCGAGACCGAAACGTGCAATGTCCATCTGCCAGTGAACCAACAGCTATTCCTGTAGTACTTAATCGAAGTGTCCATAGTCACAGTCTGTTTTTTATTTTGCTTTAAAACAACTTCTTTTATGCACAAAAGCAGCTACTGCTTTCAGTGCGTCTTAGCCATTGCAATTCTGTCTGTCCGTCCGTCCGTCACACGGGTGGATCAGTCAAAAACGGTCTAAGCTAGGATTACCAAATCTTCACCGTCGGCTCCCTGGAAGACTCTAGTTTCAGGAACCGTAAAGCTTTTCCATAAATTCGAAGGGGGTCACCCGAACGAGGGCGCTAAATGAGAGGGGGTAGGAAAAAATTGCAAAATGAGAGGGTGTCGGCAAAATTTGCGATTTTTGGCCAATAAGTCGCTGTATCTCAGTAACGGTGCGAGATCGGGCCTAGGTTACTATTAATCACTAATAGGAAGTCGTACACCGGCTCTCGATTGGCGCCGAATTCAATGACCTTGAATGACCTTGAATGCCAAAATAGAGGGTTTATGGATTTTTTGGCGATTTCGGGCTGCGACACAAGTCTGTATCATTCACTAGGTGGCGCCACGGAACTATCGTTATGCGATCCAGACAGAGAATTTGGTATTTGTATATTAACTTAGCGTGAACACTCCAATTTTCAGCTAAACTACTGAATCTTCACTGTCGGCTGCCTGGAAGACTCTAGTTTCAGGAACCATAGTTTTTCCATAAATGCGAAGGGGGTCACCCTGAACGAGGGCGCTAAATGGGAGGGGGTAGGGAAAAATTGCGATTTTTAGCCAATACGGGTGCGCGAGCGTAAACGAAACGCTATAGATACTTAATGTCAATATTATTGCTGGGATCGGTGAGCTTAGATTTCGTTCGCACCGGCCTTCAAACACGCACCGCTGTCGCGCGTTCCCCTTGTCATCAGCCGGGCTTTTCTTGTTTTTCTTCAGTGACCTGCTGTAATCACCGCAACCCAGTCTTCTTTCTGATATCCTTATTCTTGACTTTGTCTTTCCATGTGATTCTCAAAAGTCTTCGTTGGAACTTGTGATGAGCAGCTTCCAATTTCTTCGTCTGTGTGACTGTTAGTGGCCATAGCTCCATTGTAGGGGACTACAGTATATAGGGTACAGCGTTAACGTGACTCATATATTGATCAATCATTCAGTCAATCGGTAGACGTTTCACGGTGTGTTTCCTGTGTGGTTATTTCCCGAACTGCATATACTTTGAAATGTTGTCGAATGGCTGTACAACAAGATTATAACAAATCCATTGCAGATCGAAGGAGTGGAGTTTAGGCTTAAGAAGCTATGTAATGCAGTCGTTTGTGGCTGATACATTGAAAGACGTTGCATCGTCAACTTGCATGGTCTGTTGCATCGTCGTTGCTGTAACCGCGCTGCCGTTTACATTTCGCTGTCATTTCTTATTGCTCGCCTGCCTAGCTTCTGCAATGTATACAGAAGTAGCGTCCCTGCATGTGCTCATCCGATATTCCATCCTATCTGTCACTGGTGTATAATTCATGTACGAGGAGGATAGGATAGGCTGGATAGTGGATACAAGACTCAGTGTGTCCGGTCCAGCGTAAGATTGTGTTTAGGGAGGCGCGGTTTACCGATGTCATAAATACCGCCGCGCCTTGTGCATCCGTCCGCCTGACCTTTGACCTTTCGATCTAAAAATAAACACGTCTGTAGGTTTATCTCACGTGGACATTCGGGAGTGACGTCTCTGTCCTCGCGGACTACGACCACACGATGTCAGTTGCTGCTGCCATTGGAACGTTTTACCACCAAGTTGTTGCTGCCACCTAGCGAATAGAAACGAGGAGTTGTATTGACCGGCGCAAATGATTTCGCCTCTTACCAAATGATTTTGGACTTGTTCGTTTTCTAGTTAGAAGCCACAGACAGACGGACGGTCGGACGGACGGGTACGACTCGTATTGCGGCCTGTGAGCATGTTTGACGTGCAATTAGTCAGTGCTATGCATAGACCACAGAGTCTGTATAGTCGCTTTTGACATGTGCATCAATTAGCCTATACCGGACGCATGCGTCAATGCGCCTGTCAATATGTTATTGTGTGACCAACGCATTCAGAGCTATTTATAGAGCGTTATCGTACGGTCGTAATATTAACCGTTTTCCGGACATTCCTCATCCACGGCTCGTGTTAATGGGCGTTCACAAAACTACATATTCTCCGCCACCATAGGGCTTTATGGCGCAGTCTGGTTTTTGTACTTGTACTTGTTGATAATGAGCCAGGTATAGCTTCTCAGCTGTAGGAGCCCATATCTTTCCAGGTCTTATAAAGTCTGTTCTTAAACATGTTGACTGACATAGCTTCTACAATATGCTACAATGGCAAAGGCGTTGATTATTCTGTTGGAGAAGAATGACTTTCTTATTGTGGATTTGCATCTCGACTTGAACAACTTCCAAGTGTGACCTCATAGTCCATTAACATTCAAAGCAGGCGTGAAGTACTTGTCCTTTCCTGTGAGAATCTTATATGCTTCGATTAAATCTCCAGGAAGTCTCCATTTTTCCAACGAGTCAGTTCCTAATTTCTTCAGCCGATTCTTTTATACGTCAACTTGCTGAACTCTTTGACCAGTTTCGTAGCCCTTCTTTGAATTTGTTCCAAGCAGTCTTTATCCTTGACCAGGTGGGGTGTCTATGCCTGCACACAGTATTCCAAGTGTGGCCTGATGTAGGAGTTAAAAATCACCATGAAGTCCTTTTTGTCCAGTTCTTTAAAGTGCCTCCTGACCATCCCCATCACTGCCTGAGCTTTTCTGGCCGACTGTATACATTGTTCCTGTGATTTTAGATCGCTCGTAACCAATATAGCCAGGTTCTTTTTCTCCACCGTTGTATCCACTATCCAAGGTCCTGACCCAGTCACCATCTTCCATAGTGTAAGTAGTTGCAAGTTCATGACCAATGTGCACTACTTTGCATTTCTCCCGGTTAAAAGCCAACAGCCATTTTCTTCACCACTCTGCAAGCTTCAGTAGATCTTGCTGCAGTACTTCAATTCTAAAGTGGATATCCTTGCCCACAGCTTCGTGTCATTGGCAAACGTGATCATACTATTTGTGATTCATTGCGGTAAATCCTGAACATAGATGAGGAACAGCAGTGAGCCTAGGACTGAGCCCTGTGGTACTTTGCTCAGCACTTTAAACCAATCAGAGAATTCTCCATTTCACAAGTGCATGAAGTATACAACTACCGCTGTTTTTGGTATTGTAACGCTGTAATAAAACTGCAATACAAGTTTTCTGTAATTTGATATATTTTATGGCAGAAAACTTGCAGGCTCATTTGGAGCCATTATTGCAAAAACTGTTATTGCAATTGTGTCAATCTCGTAAGACATTTTGCTGAATGATTTCCTTTCGCAGCCTCACTCCATTGTTCACCAGTAAGTAGCTGTTAAACGGTTTCCTTGAAAATATTTACAGTAAACAGTAAAGCAGTCAACAGTAATTTTGCGAAAACAAACTGTAGCGATTAATGAATTGTTACTGCAGTGAGTACGTATGTCTGCTGCATCTAGAATCATATACAAGGTCTGGTTGGAGGAAGTAGCTGGTCAAGATAGTGCAGTGTATGCATGTTTGGGACTCTGCACCAGTTTGAATAAATTACCGGAAGAGTGTTCAGACAGAGCTCTAGCATTCTAGCAAATTGTTATACAGAAACCATGTACAAATCGTATAACTGAGTTTTACAAATCTTTTAATGCTGCCATCGGCGACACGAAAAGAACAGATGAAAAAACATCGGTTGATCTTCAGCCGTTGTGCTCTGGACCCCGGACAAATGGATTAAAGTTGCTTGTGTCGCAGGCACAGTTACTATATAGAATGATTTGGGTTGCTAGCTTTAGATCTCCCAGACTGCGTCAGGATGTAATGTTGAATTATTAGATCACGGTCACTTGGGCAGCTGCGTTACTAACAAACCGACCCATGTAGCGGCTGCTGCAGTCGACATGTCGATTTGTCCAATTACCTCGGAAGTGTGCATTGCTGGTGTTTAGAAGCTGTAATCTTCCTATAGGTTAGCCAATGTTGGTCAGCTACGACGCCATGCCACTGACCTTTGATGTAGCTCAAGGTCATTTTAGTTCATTTACTTGACTGCTGTCGTGAATTGCTGAATCCATTTTCCGTACTTTTCCTGTTATCACGAGTTAGAAGTTTACAGCATGCAAATACTCAAGTTGTACGAGCAGTGGCTTTTGTCCCCTCAAATTTGGAGTCGAAATTGGGCGCAAGTTCCCCCCATTTTAGGCTCAAGTTCCCCCTTTTCCACTTTTGGGCTCAAGCCCCCCTTCGGGCTTCTTCTTAAGGGTGCAGATTGCCCAGTGAAAAATAGGGGGAGAGTTTTGATTTACACCCTTAACAAAACATCTCTCCCTATTTTTCCTCCCTATTTTTCACTGGGCGCAAGCTGCACCTACCAGGTAAAGGAATAGAAGCCACTGTGTACGAGAAGTTCGTTAAAATTTGGATGCGGCCTGCAACAAGATTCAAACAAATCCACACGACGTATTGCCGTACCATGATGTGGTTTGTCCAACAAGTCCACAAGTGAGCGAGTGAGTAGTTTCTTAACGGCACATCAGCATAAAATAGGCTGTTCAGTGCCATAAATGGTGAAAGGCAATTAAAAGCAGTTTATATATTTATGTTTATTAAACGCAAGTTTAAAACACAATACGTGGAAGTAGTGTGGAGTTGGAACTTTATTCTAACGAGCGACCAGCATTGATCACTAGAACAGCCGGGAAACTAGAAGGCAAATATACTCACTGTCTGTCGTTCGTTCCCGGAATGCCTCCCTGCTATGGATCGGTCATCCATCATTGTGCTAGGATATATTGAAATACCTGCATGATCGATTATTCATATTTGATGTCATTCTATCGCAAGGTCGTTGCGTGTGGTAAATTGTAATGCTATATAGCCGGTCACTGCGTAGTGTAACGTTGCATTAAGCTGCGTTTCCACTGGAAGTGATGCCGCGATGTGATGGGATGCATATATTTTATGCCCCGTCTGATCTGAAGTGGGCAGTGCGTGTAACAGCAGGTGGCGTAGCTTTCAGTCATAAATACTTCCTAAAACTATAGTTGGTTGGGCAACTTCGTATCGCTCTCAACTGACTTTCAGCAGTTTTTGCATGATACTCTAAATATCTGCGGTCTTCTTCAAATCACGCCATCAGTGAAAAGAGGCACGTCAATTTTTCTTTCGTGTTCCCCAGGTGGCAGCATCATTCTTTGTTTGGCATTTGTTTGCCCTCTCTGGCATTGGTAAAGAATTCTTGATTTATACAGTATACTGGATCCAGATTCCAGATGCTGATTCTAGTCATCACCAGAATCTAATCACGTCTAAGCTCAGCCAGGTTTTTCTGAAAATTTCAGCCAAATCCGCCTGTGACTCTTTGTGCAGTCCTGCTGACAAACCAACAAACAGATAAGTAAAGGTGTAGGTGTTGCATAACTTCCTTGGCGGAGACGAGGTGACAACATTTTACCAGTACTGACGTCATTGTAAGCGTCAGCACTGTTGTCGTTCTGGCCGAGTCACCTGAAGCTTGCGTTGCAACCTGAACTGATGCAACAAGAATTTCTATCAGATCAGCAATTCAAACGTGTTGGTGGTTGGTTGTATGACATTGCATCACATCATTTCTAGTGGACACGCTTCTTAACGTTGTTTTATAGTTCTGCCAAAGTGGACATCTGTTTTTTTTGCTGGCTTGTCTGGTCTTGTGGTGCATTACTTGTGCAAATGCAGTACAACTGTGGTACAAGTTTATTAACAAGAAAAGGCCTGCTAACGCAAACGGGAACGTGCAACAGCGATGCACCGTCGTACGCTAGTGATCCGTAGACTTCATTCGTAGATCTCATTCGTACGGCTTTTGGCTAGTTTCAAAGAAAGCCCAGTAAAACATAATCAGTCGCCAGAGGCCGCCAGACGACCAGCGGCTAAATTATCTGTAGTGTTTTACTTGTACTCACCAGAGGGCGCCACCTCTCGCTCTGCAACGTCATATCGGCTGGATATCGCAAATTTTCCCTACCCTCTCTCATTTTGCGCCTTTTCTCGGGGTGACTCCTTTTGAATATATGGATAAGCTTCACGGATCCTGAAACTAGTCTTCTAGGCAGCCGACGGTGAAGATTTGGTGATTCTAGCTTGCACCGTTTTTGACTGATTCACCCGTGTGACGGACGGACAGACAGAATTGCGATGGCTAAGACGCGCTTCAGCAGTAGCTGCTGTTGCGCATAAAAATACTGCATTACTTTGCAGTTGCAGGAAGCCCATAAGCGACAGAACTGAACCAAACTGAATCAGAATATGTCTGGTGCAGTTCATTCAATTTAAGTTCAGTTTATTTCTTTCACTTCGTACTCTCCATTAAGCAGCTACCATTTATGGCGATTTCTGTGCTTTTTTGGAAGATGTTTCTCTATGTTCAACATATTGGCCATTGCTGTCTGTCGCATATATTCTAAGTAGCCACTGACTATAAACTAGTCAATGCATAGTTACTTTTGTTTTCATTTGATGTTTTCTTTTCGGTTTTTTCTTGCTGTCCATGGTGTCATCTTTTGTGGAGCGGTTTTCGTATAAAACTGTATTTCATTTTTGTCTGCCATTAGTGACTAGTTTGTTCTTGTTCATTGCACCATTTCCCAGGTTTTTCGCTGCGCTCATCTTTCTGTCTTTTTTGTGGTTTTCTCCTCGTTTTCCAGATTTATTCTGCACACTGCTTGCGGTGTAGAAACAAGATCTCCTGGCCACATGAAATTTAGGCATATTATGTGCCGTTGCATCATACCAGGCTCGTAGTCAGTCATTTCTGAAGGGGGGAACCGCAAAGCCAGGGGGTCTGATGAACGCTATGAGTTTGTTAGTGGGATATGGGGAAAAACTTGGCTGAGAACTCATTTTCGTGCACTTTGAGCTCAAAAATCGACTTTGGTGGTCATGTTTTGGGGTATTTTATACGTTTTCGGTTTCACACTGATGGGCACGTTAGATCGAATCCCCAGCCTGTGGGCCTTTGTACGTCATTTGATGTGTGTAATTTGGTGGAATGAATCCAATGATTGTTTGGCAGGAGAACCGGCGGATGAACACGGCGTTTGACCCGACGGTGGACGGTTCAAGGTTGTCAGGTGGGGTCAAAGGTCAAACTGGTCAGTATGGCTGCACAAAGGACGAGCTAGTGGCGTTGATGACTCTGCATGGTCAGGAAGGTTATCACAAGCTGCAGGATGACTACAAGCCCGGCGGTGTGCTGGAGATCTGTCGGCGGCTCAGGACATCACCCGTTGACGGTAGCTATAAGCCTTCACTATTTGCTATGCATTTTAGTAACGTTCGTTTCATAGTTTTCCTATTGGGCTTCTCTAAGTGGTATAATAATATCCACATTTGTAAAGCGTCATATGGCCGTAGCTTCAGAGGTGCTGACGGCAGGTTGTGTGTTACCGTAATTTGGCTTGCCTCTAGAGATAAGTTTACCGATTAGGTTTAAAAAAGTGAGAGGCAGCTTTAGTTAGTAAGCTAGATAGAGAGTTGGATAAGTCATAGAATTTACAGCTTCGAAACGTTTGCGGTTATTGTTTGAATGTATTTGTTATTTTGTCAGGCCTGGACGGCTCAGATCTGTCGAGGCGGAGAGAAGTCTTTGGTTCCAATGTTATTCCTCCTAAGCCTCCGAAGACGTTCCTGCAGCTAGTCTGGGAAGCTCTGCAGGACATCACGCTCATCATCCTTATCATTGCTGCTATCATTTCACTCGGTCTGTCGTTCTACCCGCCCACTGAAGCTGAGGGCGAGGAAGATCTTTCTGTCGGAGGTATTGATACCAGCTTATTGATGTTTTTACTAATTTTAAAGTGCAGTGTTATACTTTTTAGTATGCATTACATGTGTGAATACATATGGAACTTTTTCAGTTCTTTAAAGAACCTTTGTCCAATAATAATCATTTTTCAGCCGCTTGCGTAGCTTGGCCGTAGCAATGCGTCTGTGTTTATTTATTTTTTATTTTTATTTTAATATGTAATAAACACTTGCGACAAATGCGCAAGAACAATAACATAGGAAAACAGTAAAGAAAAACTGCAAACATTACTAAGGTAGACAAAAGGAACACAGAAAATACATACTAAACATAGGGAAAAAATGAAAGAAAAAAAAACTAGAACATTACTAAGGGAAACAAAAGATACTGAAAATACATGATAAACAGACTACAAATAAACAAACTAATAACAGTTGCTAAATAAAATTCTATTGATAAATGTCCGTTTGTGCAGTTCAGATGTTACATGATCTATTGATAAACCATGACCTATATTTCTTAATCCATATTTGTTAGACTTGGCAACCGGTAATAGGTGATGTAGACAATGATTATCATAAGTTGCTTTATAAAAAAGCTGGTCATCATAGCTTGCCAATAGCTCTTCTACAGTTAT
>Ga0056128_1006479_pt1 | contig 14775 bp, 8 predicted proteins | sample WorMetLIZISLAND2_FD_71113 | JGI IMG/M metagenome (GOLD analysis project Ga0056128, IMG submission 71113) | Marine gutless worms symbiont microbial communities from Max Planck institute for Marine Microbiology, Germany - Olavius geniculatus... ...
AGATAAAATAAGATACGGTAATTTGGCGCACGTAAGTGACGGCTGCAGACAGAAGCACTGCATTACAAATTGCGGCCAAAAAGCCGCAGATAGAGACATGGTTACTTTCAACAGCTTATATAGTTATAAGTAATCGTTATTGCCCCACGATTATCCAACGGTATCGCCAACTTTTTACGACGTACTGTTTAGCCACAATGCATTTGTTATGGTTAAAGAGATGACTGAGAGAACATATCGTAACCAAGGCTCAACCTACCGGTCGGCTATAGGAAGGGCAATAAAATAATTATGGTAGACTTCTATGACAGCCGGGAAATATTTTTCTAAAATCATATTTCAATGCAAATGTGTTTTTAATTTTTACTTTTATTTATTTTTAACAATTTCACAAAAGTAATGCCTGGAGGGGTGAATGGACGCTCTGGCACTGCTGTATTTCGCGAAAATTTCGTGGCTATATGTACGCACGATAGGCGTATGTGGATATGGATATATTTATGGATATGTATGGATATATGGATATCCACGGAAAATCTGGATATGGATATGGATATGGATGGCAAATTTCATATCCATGGCAAGCCTGCTAAAAACTCGTGCCACTTTCATGTTTTGAATAACTTCGTGAAACGTTGGCCGATTTTAATAATTTCTAGCATGCAACACGAAGAAGGAACTTGACATTAATGATGATAATTTTGCCCACCTCACCTTAGTACTGTTGCTATACTATTTTGTGAAATGCAGAAGTCGTAGTTTGACCATTTGCAACAAGTTTTGGTCGTTTACAACATGTTTTTGAGACACATTGTACTACTACCGGTACTGTTACTACTCACACTAAAGGGTGGGCCAAAAAACGTGCCACTTTACTTTTGTCTATATCTTCGCCAATTACTGACCGATTTTCAAAATTCTTGCACTGGCACACTCTGCAGACAATTTGCAATAATGTGATTATTACACATCCCACCACACCATGAATGCCTTTCTACACTAGCTCGTGAAATATAAATGTAAGCAAAAACTAACGATAATTTATCTCTCTGTATCTCTCTTTCTGGTGGATAATGGGAAGATTATCATTAGGGCTCGCTGTTTTCTGTGGGCTGCAGAATTTCGACGTATTCGCAGAATTTCGCCGAATTTCACAAAAGTTGAGAAATGATCGACAATTACTACGATCATCGGCTTGATGGCGCAATTTTATCGCGAAATGTGACAGAAAAATTCAAACCGATCTGCCTACAAACACGGGCCCTATTAATAGTTATCACAATGTGGTACAATCGTATAAGGCAAACACAACGCAACTTGACAGACTGCACTTTTAAAAAGTAAAAAACATAAATAGTTTTTTTTGTAGATTTGCTAGCATAACTGAGCACAATGATAGCCTTTAATAACGGAAGTTTCTGAATAGAATATAGCACAATTTACTCACAAGCCGAATGCCACGGTGAGCCGCAGAATTTGGACAATTTTGCCGCTGTAAGCCGTGGAATTGTGCGAGCTGGCCCGCGGAATTTGGCAAAATTTTCTGTGAAAAACTGTGGGCCCTAGTTATCAGAACTACCCTGTGTATTGCACAGTGATACACTGTTACATGTAGTATATGTTCATATGGACACCCATAATGGGCAGTTCTTTTTTTTGTTTTAGGATCGAGATTTTGTGTTTTCTATCTCGAATCGGTTTTTCTCTGTAAAAGCACGTACAGAGCAATGTAACTGAACTGAACTGACATGACTTAGTCTTTGATGAACCAACCAGTGAGCAAGCAGTAATTCATTACAGTAGGCACCTTTAATTTTGTCAGTGACCTACGTGACTGCACTCACATACGTATCAACTAATGACTAATGGGCTCGTACATTGGTCAGATCATCAAAATTAAACCATAGTTTCGTTGTTCTGCACGCACCTTAAGAGTTAAATTTCATGTTTTGTTATCGTGCATGTGTATGTTGACTGGAAAGGCTGTCCCTGAAATTACATTTTACATGTTGAGCGGGATGTTAAACATCAACTCAGTCACCATGTCCGTCTGTCTTTCTGTTTGTGCGTAGGATGTCTGATGCTGATCGCGTGGATGATGTGTGCCAGTACAGCCCTGCTATTGGCCAAGTACTACAAGCGAATGTGGCCGAACGATACGCTCTGTGGAGTTGAAGTCTGGTTTGCTGTAAGCGTAGTCCACTCCGAATCAGATCGGCTAAATGTTTTTAATACAACTAGATATGTGTATTATGCGGTCGTCCCCAATCTTTGACTTTTGGAGCTGAAAATCGGCACACTGGATACTTTTGTCCCGTTGATTATTCACTTAAATTTTGGTTTATGTTCGTTTTTTTTTTGTTTTTGAGCTAGGAGGCCATGCAGGATTGACAGACAGATGGCTGGACGGATGCCGGACAGGCAGTAGACGTAACATAACGTGAACTGTCACTTTAATTTGGTAGCGAAGCATAGCATTAACCTGTTCCGTCCATTGTCCAATCAAAGAAGATACTCCACACTGAGACTGTTTAGTACTTGGATGGGTGACTGTGGGCTTGTAAACCATCTTAGCCACCCAGGTCGACTCAGTCTTTCTCTCTCTGTGCGATAATAAAATGAATGTCAGCTTTCGGGCTGAGTAGTAATAAATGGTGATGGTTTAGGCAGATCTGAGGCTGAAGCTGATCGGCTTGGTTCAAAGGTACACGGTCACCTGGCGCTGTGTTACAATGAACTGTGTTATGTCAAATGAACTGAGTGATCTCTTGCAGTTGGCTACAGTTTGTTCTGTTTAGTTATGATTTACCATGGGGCATCCTCAATAAGTGATTTTGAATTGTACAGTATTGCTTTGGTCACTGGATATTATTCTTACCTTCACGCTCCCATTTACATGTCATGATACAGCTTCCAAATTTTTTGCAGTTGTTGCAGTGTGACAGTTAACATTTTTAGATTATCTTAGATTTGGATAATGATTCGTATCTCTCTCTGTCTTTCTGTGTGTCTGTATGTTCATCTGTGTGTGTGTCCATGTCTGTGTAGGTTCACCGTGCTCTGTTGATTGTGTGTCTAATACTGACGGCCATTGCGTTCATCCTAATCTTTGTCCATGCTGGTGGATACAGCCACGTCAGTAGTACTGTTTGTATCTCCATCACTCTGTTTGTCTCTCTGTCTGTTTGTGTGTTTTTGCTTTCTCAAAATTTCCAACATTTATTTGTGTCAGTGGCTTATTGTCTTTGTAGTAGTAATATTAAAAGTCGTATTTATATTGCGCCAGTATGCAGAGCTACAGAGGTGCTGAATAACAGTCAGTCCGGTAGTATTAAACAGAAATGTTTTTAAATATTTCTTGAAAATAGAGTCAGTAAAATATTTGAGGGAAAGCTGTTCAAAATAGTTGGTGCAGAGTGGGTGTCTGTCTGTCTGTGTCATGGCATAGTGCAGCGATGCGGTTAAGGTGTGATGAGATATTATAATAACCTCTTTGTTGCAAATAGTCAGCAGAATGTGCTAGTGAAAGAATTTTGAAAATTGGTTAGTATCTGATGAAGATAAAGAAATGAGAGTGTGAAGTTTTTTTTTGGGGGGGGAGGGGATGAAGTGTAGATGATTGATAGAGTGGAGCATAAACTGTATTGTCTTGTGTTGTATTGTATTGTAGATGCCAGACTACCCCAATAAAGCTCATCCTCCACTTGGCATCTGTGTCATGATTCTTGTCATACTCAACGTCAGCTACTTTTCATTCATTCCGTCTATCATGATGTAGACTTTATAACAGCAACTCTTCACTTATAATTATGTGCTGAGTTTTGCAGTGAGTTAAAAAAAGTCGCGAGCTTTGTGGTACGTCTGTAGCCTGTACTAACCAGCGATTTATTCACACCAAAGTGGAGGGTTAGAGCCCTGAAATTTGGAGTCCATTTCTGCGTATCACACTGCAAGTCAGGGCTGAATCTCAAAAGGGTGCTCTGTAAGTGTGTTATGAACTTTTTACTGGCTGTAATTAATTGTGTAGCACAGCCAAGCAGGTGACATTTTGAATTAGCCTCGAATGGTAGATGTACAGTTTGTCCACATTTTTGTCCAGTGCTAGCAGCTACGTTGAACACAAAATTAGTTCGTTATGTGCGTACCATGAACATAGTTAACGTGATAGTCACATATGAATAGAAGAAGGCTTTGCATAGACAGTCATTTCCGTTGCATGGAAGTATCTATGCTTGACATTTACTCATCTCTAAGGATATTGCAAAAAAGATGAAGTTTACCCACTTTCTTAGTTTCTGCTGTATTGAGCCAGCAAAGGTTAAACTCTGTTGAGCTACCATATCCCTTCCAATAGACAGCATTCTGAAATTAATAACTGTCTAGATAACAGGGAAGATTATTAAAACTGCCATTATTGTTAACTACTTATGCAGGCACATAATGGAATTTTTACAATTTTATGTTCAGCTCGTTTTGCGTTTCTGTAAAGGCTGAATTTTCTGTTTATTTATTGTAAGGGTTAAACTTACTTTCCATTACTATGTGTTTGTGTGCATTCTGCCTGAAAAGGCCATCCCCAAAATGATATATACTATGTAGGGCGGGAGCCGCGGGACGTTAAACCCAACTCATTCACTCGCTCAGCTAGCATACAGCCCAAGCTAACTGGATGTTAACAGCCAGCGCCTTTAAGTAGGGTCAGGGATAATAGCATGCTATATTCTTTATAGCTGTCTGCATTTATAGAAGTCAGACGTTAATGAACTAAGCATGCATGTCAAGTGTGATGGACTTATGGTCATACGGTGGTTCAGAATTGAATGGAGATCAACGCTTGAACCACTTTGGTGCAACGCAATTTGCGGCTGAACTAGGTTCAAATTCAGATTTGACCCGGGTTCAAAGTTGAACGACGTTGGTGCAATGCGCCCTTAGTAGTTGACAGTTGACAGTTTGTGTGTGGTTTGTTTCCGTAGCCATTCATCACGCTGTTCCGTTGCAAGCCAAAGAGCAAATATCGGCCGATTTTCAACTGGTTTCACTGGCTGTTTGGCACCGTTGCCTACGTCCTGCAGTGTATGTAGTAAACTAGTAGCTTTCTCTTTCTGTGTTTCTCTGTGATTTATAGTCCACGCTGTGTCTTGTCCTGTGCTTTGTAACATTAGGACTAATGTATTTAACAGTAAATATTGGCCACTCTTTAACCGGTTTCACTGGCTTTTTGTCACTGGCTTCACTGTCTGTTTCTGTGATTTATGGACTACTCTTTTTCTCTCTTGTCCTGTGCTTTATAACATCAGGCCTTGTCTATGTATGCCTGGCAATGAGTTTAACAGACACCTAACCAATCGTAAACATTCAACCAGCCAAAATTTGCCAGTTGAAGTTGGCTAACAGTTATAGCTATTGGTTGGTGGTTAGTCGCTCCAGAAATGCTTTCTAAGGCAACTGGTTAGCTAGCACGTTAGTTGCTTGATGGGTTCAGCACTGGAAACTGATCACGAATCTGCCTATGTATGTATGTGTCTGACCTTGATTCATTTGTGGCATCTGATACACTGTGTCTGGAAAAAAAAGAGTTTTTGACATACAGTTGGCAAATTTAAATGTGTTTTCAGAAATTTTGGCACAAGTCGCTCTAAAAACCACTTTATTCAATATATCAAGAAACTTGCTTATTATGTTGCAAGATCGCCACATCCTGCTGGTGTAATTATGACATCATCAACAAAGCATTTTTGATGATACGTCATAATCAGAATTAGCAGTATTTAGTGATAAGTAAATTTTGAAGGTAAACTTTATTTTTTTGAACAACAATGAGTTCCAGTATTTCATTAAGCTATGGTTATTTGACAATTGAATATTATTCAAGCAATTAGAAATTGTTCTGCTGTCATTTCGTCACTACTTGGACATAACCACGCATTCGTTGGTCTTCATTCCAGTCACTTTTTCGACGTAGTCCACCTACAACTTTAGCAATATAATGACGCATTAACTACTGCGTTAAGACATGCATTCACAGGTGTTAACACTGCTAAAAATAGTTGATGCCTCGACAGCATATGTTCTTACGTATGGCACTGTTTGTATTGGTTGTCTTCAGTGCCGGCAATCTTCATCGGTCTGAACCTTCACAAGTCGTTTGTGCCGTCGTGGGCTACTTGGATTCTCACGGCGTTTATTTTGTTTCACCTGATCATTGAACTACTGCTGGAGATACACGGCTGCCTGAACGCTCGCAAACAGCAATGTATGTACGCCGTGTCTCAAAATTAGCAACACACCGACTGACGGACACACAGTGTTCACTGACAGGATGAGTAGACTCATTGTTCACTGACTGTCACGACTAGCAGGTACAGACTAGCAACATGTAGTAGCTATGGGAGTGATAGCTGCAGCAGCAGTAGCAGCAGCAGTAGTATTTTACAGCAAGTTGTCTGCTGAGTGTGTCGGTTAAAGAATAATTACCTCCGCCAAGGAGGTAATGTTTTTGCCAGTTTTTGTTTGTTTGTCTGTTTGTCTGTGTGTCAGCAAGATAACTCAAAAAGTTATGCATGGATCTTTCTGAAATTTTGAGGGTATGTCGGGCATGGCACAAACTACCAGTGATTCAATTTGGGTGTGATCCGGAAGGAATCCTGGATTCTGAATCACTTTGAAATTTTTGTTATCATTGCATTAAAGGGGGCATAAGGGAACCGCTGGCTAAGCGAAGATGGTGACGCCACCTGGTGAATAACATTGTCTTGGTGGAGGTACTTGCGGGCTATGACTGCTTTCTAGTTGTGAAAATGGGTTAATGTTGGGCGGTGACATAGACAAAAATATAATGCCACATTTTTTGAGTCACAGTGTAGATATTCAGTGAAATGTTCCAGATAACAGCTGAGTGCGTTGGGCTTCATTAGCAACGTAAATTCTGTCTCCTTGGTCTAGTGCGTAAGAAAAACCTGAAGTCCTTCCCAAGCTATAAGCCAAGTAACACTGATTTCTGTTTCCTTAACCCTCAGCAAGACACCATCTCACACTGTTAGACATTGGATATGCATCTAGTGCATCGTGTGGTGTGCCCGTTTACGTCCCAGCATTCACTGGTACTCATTGCACCTAGCCCCAGAGGGATGGCCAGGCTGAGTTGACCCATCGCTGGTCAATTATGTGGTCTGTGTGTGCATAGATCGTGATGATGACTTTGAGAGAACCAAGAAGATGGATTTTAAGGGTGAATATCACGGCATGAAGGAAGAACCTGTGGTTAGTACTATGTCTCGGTCTGTCTGTGTCTCTTCCTGTCTTTCTGTTGATCTCTATGTGCATATGTCCATATGTCAGTATTTCAGTGGTGAATATCACAGCACTGTGGTTACAACATTCTGAAACTTTTGACACATCACTCGCTTTTCTATCGATAACCGTCACAAAGTTACCAATACTCAAACAGGTCCGTCTTTTTGGTCCACCCTATGCCCATGGTAAACAGGTCCTTCGGTGTCTTCAGCAATCGGCTGTGATGACAGTGCAAATACACGAACACATGTGTGCGTGATAAACAGGATATTGGTTCAAGAACATCATTCTGTCCATGCATTGGGTTGTGGTCGTCATACTTGTTTCTGTCTGTCTATCTGTTCGTTTCTGTTTGTGTCTTTGGCTGTCTGTCTGTCTGATACTACTGTTGTGTCTGCATGTGATAAACAGGGCCATCGGTTCAAGAAGATCGTACTGGCAATCTACCTGGTTGTGGTCATCATACTGGGCGTCATCATGGTCATCGCTGTAGCTGTGGGATAAACCCAACCAACCAGTGATCAGTGATCAGGGCTGTGATGTCATCAGACCGACCGATTGGTGACATCATCATCTGAGTGACCAGTCCACTGATGAATGGCCGCTGTACAGTCTACACCCACCTAATGGATAGCACCTAATACTGTGAACACCGACTTTGCCTGCATGGAACCTTGTGTTGTTTTCTCACTGGTCAGGCACGTTGTTGGGGTTGGAGGGTCTGAAGACCCCAATAATGTCCAAAAAGTCCACAAATGTCATTGCAGTAATTTACTTACTTTCTTCTGTCGCTCAGCTGCCCTTTTCTCTGCAAACAAGTTAGTTAGTTGTTTTATTTCAGTTTGTTTTGTTGCCTTTGTATGTTCAACTGCCCCAGATTTTGAGACATGCACACTTTAAGACCCCTTTGAACATGTGCTGCCTACAGTTCTGCAGTTTGGCACGTTTTCGGCATTATTTTCTGAATCTGGCAGTAGTGTTTAATTTTGACATCGATTTGGCATAAACTTGGCAGTAGTGTATGACTATTGTATGGTATTGTTGAATATGTGGCATTTTTTTGCCAGTGAAACATAAGACATTTGGTAGTTTTGACCAAAAAGAGTTGGCATCCGGATTCACTGGTGAAATTCACTGGTGGAAAAATGATGCAAGCGAATCGAGAAATTTACCCGTGATTAAAATGCTGCGAGTCCTAGTCCTATTGATACCATCCTGCATATGTTGAAAAACCAGTTTAATTAATCGAATTGTCTAAAAGTTTCTAGTGAATAGTGTTAAAACCGTCTTGCTCACTTGCCTATAGACTGTGTTTATGTACTGTGTTTATGTACTCTGTGACGCGTATATTATTCTTCTTCTTATTATTATTGTCATTTTTGGATGTTGTTTTGTTATAATTATTACAACATATTGTGTTGTTTAGTATCGTATTTAGAGATTTTGTGAAGAAGTTTGTAGTGGTTACCCGTGTAGTTAATTTTGCCAACAGTTGTATCTATGCTCTAGACGTTAATTGTTATATTGCTACATTTATCTATGTTTGTGCGTGTTGCGGCTTGCTGCAAGTTAACTCAAGTGCCTTCTCCTGTGATTGTTAACTTCGTCGTTAATGCATATAGCAGGCTTTGTCCTTTGTTTTATAACAACACTGTACAGTGTCGTACATAGTGCATTTGAGCAGACATTGAGTTCCGATGTTTTTATTTGTTGTTGTGCGCTGGAATAACCTGGGAAAACCATAGAAGAATTGAGTCATAAATGCAAGTTGTAGTATTAGTAACATCAGCAGTGATGCAGTTAATTATGGTGTTAGCATTTCATTGTGCAATTTTGGTGATTTTTTCTGTGTAATTATAGGAGATTGCTGACAAGTGCAACATTAGAAAACCATCAGTGTGACGGTGTGATAGCAAGGTTCTTGCACTATAAATACTAAAGTGTTTAAAAGCTTTCAATTTTACTGTAACTTTGATTAGAATTTCTTGCTATAATATTTTCATAACCACAACGTGAGCATTGTCTATTGCAGCAAAGAACATTGCAGCGTCGTGAACTGTAGAAAAAAACTTGCACACATTTTGTTACACTATTTACGAGTTTGTTTTTACTTACTTATCGTGTGCCTTACTGTTACGTGACTATGATTGTTAGTACCTCCGCCTATGGCAGTAGGTTATATTTTTACGTCTGCCTGCAATATCACAGTGAAACTTACTACACAAGCCTCCGGCTTCTGCTAAAACAAGTAGCTTACAGCCGCTGGCTTACATTTGAAACCTGGCTTGTTGAATTTTACGGTACTGAAGTTTTGACGAAATTTTTCCTAAAGGTGCGGTGCATGGTCGAAGCAACTTTCAGGCAGCAATGCAGATCCAAATCCATAATTGGCGGAGGTTTACGGTGTCCTAGTGCTTCTAGTTATTATTCTAGTGTGTGTGCAATCTCAATGAGTGTTTAATAGCATGCTCCATTGCTCCTGTCTACAGTGTCATATATGCAGCCATCCATCTGTTCCATTTCGGCTCCTGCATCCTTGAAACAAAGATGCACAGAAAAGCCAAAGTTGGTCAGAATATTTTCCCCCCTAGGCAGAAGCGTCCAGTGGTGTAGGCAAAAATGTGAATTAGGGGCCTCCTCATTTGGTGCCTGCCTTCCTTTTCCTCCCCTTCCCTTCATCCCCCTTTTCATGCCATCCCTTTAAATGTCTAACCCTTATTTAGTGTGGGGAGTGGTGTGAGCTCAGAGCTCTCCCAGCAGGGTCGAGGGCGGAGCCCCAGGCGAGAGTAATTATGTTCCTGAAAATTAACTGACCAAATTTAGTGCAGTTTAAACATGTGAATATGTCTTGTCTGGGGATTGGAGGGTGGATTGGGGGGCTTGGACCCCTGCCCCCTCTTGACTACAAGGCAAGTCTAGGTGGACGGCTGTACGCGATGTTGGCACTGGGCCGACGTCTTCGCTTCTAGAGTTGTTGCCAGACTAGACTAGATGTCAAATGAATATCAGAATAATCATGCTCATCATACTAATTATTGCTGCTTTTATAGTGTTTGTTTTAGCTAGTTTATTGATATTCGTACTGAGTTACCATTATTTCTTTCAGAATTTGTTTTTTTCATTGTTTGCCTGCACTGCAAGCTGTTCACTCGTAGTCCGCTATTTGTAAAAAACATCGTTAACAATAAGCTATATAAAATTCATCAAATATCAGCCATTATTTGTTAATTTGCAGGCCCGTAGCCATGTTTTTTGAAAGGGGGTTCAAGGCAAAAACTGTGCAAAGCCCAAGTAGCAACCGCATTTTGCTCATTTGTAGCATGCAGTCATTGCAGTGGTAACATAACTTTTCCTGGTTTTGGCAGATGTAGACCTATACTGTGTCGGGCGGGATCTCAAACCCTACTCACTCACTCACTGATGTAGAGGGGCAGGTAAATTTAATCCATCAGACCTCCCTTGGCTAATGGACCCGAGTTGTTGATGACTATGAAACGATGATTTGCATTTGTGTGACAATTTTATACAGGTTATTTGTTGATTTTTGAAGCTGAGTTTGTTCAAACATGTTGTTGGCAATATCTGCTCACACCGTTGTTTGGTGAAACTGTAGGATAAAACATCTCCGAGTTAATACCATCACACTGTGTGCTCAGTGATTTTGAATTATATTTTAACTCGTGATTTTGACTGTAAAAATGTGTATGTGCATAAAAAGAATGCGTTCACAGTAAGTTAAGCTGTTTCTTCCCTGCTGAAACTTATTTTCTAGCTGATAAAAAGTTTTATGTTGGAAATCTGTGCATTATCTGCTTCCCATTAACGTGTGTGCAACCAAGGGATATTAGCATTTTGCCTTCGGACTTCCAGAATCTCACAAAGCAGTGGGTTTTCCTCGTCTGGGGAAAACCAGTCATATTGTTTATAGTGTGGATGATGCCTGCAGGTCAGACAGAAACAGAAACTATTACAACATAACGAGTAATTAGCATACATGTACATGCATAGGATTTCACAGCAGATTCAGACTATCTTCCTAGCTACCAGATGCACTTTGGTTCATTTTGATTTAGAAGTAGATTTTGTGTCACTTCGCACTCGGTCCATGTTGGTGTATTTTTGTCAGAAAACTTGATACCAGTTCACGTCGAATGCGTTAGTGAAACAATAATGTTACCCTTTGCTGTTTTGTTTTTTACACTTCTGCAAATGAGTTCTTGTTACTGTCATTGATTTTATCGTGTTTAGTCTGAATGAGATTGTATTTAGCTGTTGACAGATAATATATTTGCTGTTACGAGTTCAGATTGCGACTTTTGTCTTCTTCTGTTTTGGTAGAACAGCAGCAGTATGTGCGATAAACTGAGCAAGACATCAACATTGTATGTCGAAAAAGTAGCACCAAACTTTTGGCCATGTCGTCTTTGCTAAATGTTGATCGACTTTATCAGTCTTTTCACTTTCACATTCCACGGAAATTTGTGAAATATGAATATTGCAAGCTAGCATTAATTTCTAGACCTTTAATCAGTACCAACCATACTGTGTATCTGTTATAATGAGGGTTCTAGATGAAAAGTTTGTCAGATGAGAGCCATAAACAAAAAATACTCAACCGAACCAAACACAACAACTGTTCAACTATGTACAGGGTGGGCCAAAAAAATGACCCAACTTGTTTTTGTCAGAACTTCATCAAATCTACACCAAATTTGATAATTTTTGGCACACAGATAGCCAAGATGATAAAATTATGTGAGGTACACTCATTGTCCAACTCACCTAATTTATGTCAATTCACTACCACGTAAAATGCAGATGCTATTATATTGTTGCATAATGCTTAGTTGTTGTCACCATAAAAGTTCTAATGACTTAATTAAGCACATGATAAACTAAAATATGTTTTATTTAGAAGAATTGTAAGTTTGTGTAACAACGTGCTTCCAAATTTTTACAATTTATGCCCAAAATGTACACTATGGCTTAGACATGATGCAATGGGCAATCAACTGATCAATATCACAGCACTTGTTCATAAATTAGACCTGTCAATTCCTGTCATAAGTCAGCTATTTTGTTGTCTGCTATTTTCAGTGTAAAATATTTAATATCAAGAAATTAATAAATCATGTGGCACCCTTTGTCGAATTGTTAATGAAATGGTAAGCAATCTGATAATCACCGCATAATGTAACAATTTGAAGCATAAATGCGTTTTACATGGTGATGCATTGACATAAATTAAGTGAGGTGGATAATGAGTGTACCTCACATAATTTTATCGTCTTGGCTACCTGTGTGCCAAAAATTATCAAATTTGGTGGAAATTTGACGAAGTTCTGACAAAAACAAGTTGGGTCATTTTTTGGCCCACCCTGTACACGTGAGTAAACAAACGATGGCTGCAAGTTGTGTACAATTAGAAAACTATTCACAAGCAGCATAATGCATTCTAGACTGTGACAAATAACATACTTAAGTATACTTATTAGCTGAAACCGTGAGTTTTCTCAATACAGCATTCTGTCAATAAACAGCAAATGATGTTAAAATCATAACGACAATGAAGAAAAATTGTCAAATGTCGGCTGAATTTAAAGGCCACATTGAGCAGATGGCTTGGTTGTAGTGTCCATCTAAGACAAATGCAACCAAATGAAGACATGTTGTGTGCAACACCATCTGAAAACACAATGCACAACAGCCAAAGAGTCAATTAAAAAAGGCACTGAAAAAATTGAAGTGACCAATGTAATGTGGCTGAAAATAAATGTCTATAATAAAACTGGAAATTAACACAATAATTAACTAACCAAGCTACAGCACTAAGGAAGAACAATAAAGTAGACAAGATAACAAGATTGCCAACTGGCATTTCAAAATATAAAATAACTCAAATATAACACAGACATTTTTTAGCCCATTTGGCAGTAAAATGTGCTACATATGGCACATCTTCAGCCACAAACAGTTGGCAACCCTGACAAAAATATTCATCCAATGCTCTTTTCAACTGATTAATCAAATGATTAATTTATTCAATTTTCACAGCTCTAATTTTAATACAAATTATAATTTAAATACTAATGTTGACCTAAGTATTCAAATACCTGATAGAAGTATTTGTACAGTGGCAAAGTGGCACTTTTAGTGGCAAAAAATTATATTATTAAAAGCAAAAAATTTCCAGGTGCCACTTTCGATCTGATGACCTGATGTCAGCAACATAATCACTTAAAATCTAAATCAAACAAAAGATGGACATTTGGCTTATTTTGGCCCAACAATATGCTAAAACTGCAACAAAATATTTCCAGGGCGACATCCTGATAACAGCAAACCCCTCCAGTTCTCCACCTTGGCGAGCATCCAATATCCCAGTTTTTCAGAGCTTCAGCCTTCCAAGGCTGCTGTATCTGTAACAAGATGACCATCACTCACAAGCTGTGGTCGACGTCAGCCAATGAAGTTGATGACAACTATATGTAGAATGACGTGTGCAAAGATGAAGTCTGCAAACGCTCGCTCGACTCCGACACTCGCAAACTCCACCTTGTTCTGTGGATTGATTTGTACCCGCAGGCAAACTGTCACACAATATAACACAACAATACTGCGATGACAGTAACTTATAGAACTTCTTTCACTTATCACACAAATTCAGCAGTGCTGACAGCAGTATTGTCAATATGCTCAGCAGATGCCAGTAAATTTTCGGGCTCTGGTATGGGAAACTGCAACTGACAGACATATTGCAACCCGAGAATAAATAAATTCCTTCGTTCTTTATATGCTGCTTATTCAGTATCTGCAGTTCACTGTTTTTCCCCAGGCGGGTGGCAGTTTGCTTTTCATGTTTTTGGGCATTTTTTGTATTCATTTATGACTTACATTGCTATTTACTGAACTTATTTATTTTTTTTTAATTCTTTGGGTATAATATTCATTCTCTAAGTGGCGTCACTAAGTTGTTTTAGCTAGTTTTATGGGTTGTTGATGCGGCTTATTCAGCTATAAAATTATTTTTCTTATTGAGTTTAGTACGTGTTTCATTTGCTAGGTGACGGCACTAGTATGTTTTTATTCGGTAGGGGGTGCTACTAAGCTGTTTTGTCTAGTTTTATAGGTTGTTGATGCAGCTAATTCAGTCATAAAATTATTTCTTTATTATTGAGTTTAGTATGTGTTTCATTCCCTAGGTGGTGCCATTATTGTTTTTTCGTGTTTTTTTGTTTTCCCCCCCCAAAAAGACCTAGCCCCGTTTTTTCTTTATAGGCCCCATCAAAAAATCCCTCTTTAGAATGATGTAATTCACGTTAAAACTGAACTTTGTTCTCGGGTTTCAATAGTCAATTATTTGCAGTTTGCTATAATTAAAGGTCAGTGCTAGAGGTAGATCGGTGATCTCGCACTAGTGAGCAGAAAATTACTAGTGGTAGATCGCCACTTTATCTAATTACATTTATCACATTAAGA
>Ga0056128_1006480_pt1 | contig 14775 bp, 8 predicted proteins | sample WorMetLIZISLAND2_FD_71113 | JGI IMG/M metagenome (GOLD analysis project Ga0056128, IMG submission 71113) | Marine gutless worms symbiont microbial communities from Max Planck institute for Marine Microbiology, Germany - Olavius geniculatus... ...
GAATCAACTTGAGGACTTCTAGCCACGTAACAGCATTTGAGGACTGCTAGTAGCGTCTATACAACTGACTCGAGGACGTCTAGCAGTGTCCAAGTGTCTGCCTGCCGAGAGATCGACCACGTCCAGTCGACAGCACCCTGACCCTGCGCCAGCTAACTCGTCGACGGGGTCGTTGAAGCTATCTGCGGCGGATGTTGCCTCGCGTGCGGCCGCGGACCGTCGCAAAGCCTCGGCCAAGCTCGTTTTACCGCAACGACGTTCACCGACCACCGCTACCTACAGTCACGTATCCCTACAGCTGTATTCTATTACAGAAAACACACTCAGTCAGTGTTATACTAGCAAAGTTCCAAACAACAACGACAACGCCTGGCCTGATCTAGCCTCGTTTGTAGTGTTTTGGCGTTGTTAACACCATAAAAATTCTAGCCTATCGACATCATTGACACATTTACAGTTCTACCTTTAGCCTTAGTCTTGGCTTCGGCTTGGATCTCGACCCGTCCTTTTGGTCTCGTCCTCGGCCTCAAAAGCTTGGCCTTGTTTAACATTAGCGCACAAAATAAAGCTGGGCGTCTGACCGTGAGATCGCGGACGGCTGAAGGTCGTTGCACGGCGAGCAGCTGATCGAGTTCCAGATGGGCGACCAGCTGTCGACGATCTCGCTGTAGTTGACGCGGTCGCATGCCGATGTTGTAGTAGTCAAACCTACACATCACACTTGTAAAAACGTTGAATATTTAAAAGAAAAACTGGTTTGTAGACGTTTATTACAGCTATGACACGACACGCACATTACGTAAGTAAACGGCCAGCTTGTAAATATTCGCTATCACAGGCACTGACCAGAGGTGCATTAATTACTAGTGAGACTGGCGCATTAACATTATGCGCGATGCAAATTTACGTTTTTGCTTACAGTACTTACTTACTTACTTACTTACTCAGAGCGCATAAACCACACCGTCGTTTGCTTCATCACGCATGACGGCAGGCAAAAGTTGAGAAAACAGTACCCAAGTTAAACGACACTCGGCTCGTATACTGCTGCTGTTTTCACAACTATCGGCAGCAGTCGTGCGTCACAAAGCAAACGACGGACGGTGTAGGCCACATCCAATCCGAACGTGGAATAAGTATGTTGAACCACTGTCTGGGGTGGCATAAGCTCGTACCGCGTACTCACTTACCAACTGCAACAGAGTGCTGTTGGCTTGCGACGCGTCAGCTAAGATTGGTCTTATTATCGCATGCGTGACGGTGCGCCGCGTTCATTATGGAGTGTAAGTAAATCTGCTCCAGGCTGCGACCGTTCTGATCAAAAGTTGCCACGCCCACCGAAAAATGGAGGCACTTCAAACAGCAAGTGTTTTGTGTCGTTAAAGTAATGTTGTTTTATCGTATTTCTGATAAATTATTGTAGCTGCAAACACGTTCAGTTAAAACTTTGGCCTTAGATCAAAGTCTTACCAAAACTTGACCTCACCCAATGTGACTTGTCTCGTATTGCTATAAGCGACCCTTGTTGTCAGACAGCGTGTCTGTGGGTGTCTGCGTCTCTGCGTCCGCTGTCTGTCTGCACCCAGTATGTCGCAAAACTGCGATCGCTAGTAGTCGCAAGTCACGTCGCCTAACGGTTTGTAACTAATAGGCCCTACATACACATTTTTTGGTAGATACCCTAACCTGTAAAGCCTAGCGGCTAGGTCGGCGAGGGCAGACGGCATGGCTTCGAGTCGGTTGTGTGAGATATCGAGTACGCTTAGTTCACGTAGAGCGGACAGCGAGGCAGGGAGACGCATGATGCGGTTGTGGTCGACTCGCAGAATGTGAAGACCACGCAATGTCGTCAGCGCGTGGATGTCTTCCAACCGGTTATTGCTTAACGATAGCACCTAAAGTACACAGCACGTGATACTAAGAACATGCGTGAAAATGCACAATCATAATATTTTAGCGGGATTGCGCACGACTTGAAAATAGGAGATGGCGTCATGTATGAAAAAACAAGAAATCTGAGCTAATGCTCATGAAACGCGCGACAGACTATAACAGTTACTGTTCGCAGGTAATCTGGGTCAATCTATATCCACTTGGTCGCAATTCACTCTTCTGGTGCTAAAAATCAAAAAAATCACTAAAACCCCTATTTTTAAGGTTCAATGTCATTCAAGATCATCGTTGTTGTCTTGTTGATACCACTAAAAAGCACGTCACTGGTGCTTGTTATGATAAGCAGCATGTCTGTGCCCACCCGCTATCGTTTTCACGCTAGACAAGCCAAGAACGGAAAAATAACTACTTTCTAAGGGGGTACCTCTCTTTAACACCCGCGTGCACAGGCCTCCGTGAACGTAGGTGGTCGGGACTTAGACTGCTAAAATCTACATTCAATGGCGAAAATTTCATATGCAGGTTGTCTTGATCTATCTACAGCCATTTCGGCTCAATTTACTCTTGAAATGTGTGTCGCAGCCCAAAATCGCGAAAAAATCACTTAAACTCCCTATTTTGGGGGTTCACAGTCATTCAAAGTCATCGATGTTGACATTGCAAACAAGAAATTTGAGCTAATGCTCACGAGACGCGCGAAAGCCTATAGCATAGCCGTGCTTATCTGCAACTGTTTTCACGAAAGACTGGCCAACATCGAAAAATAGCGACTTTTGCGGGGGTACCGCTATTTGATGCTGTCGTGTGCAGGTTTCCTTCAACCTAGAAAATCGAGACTTGAACCGTCGAAATCTACGTTCAATGCTAAAAATTTCACATGCAGCTTCTACATGTCTATCTCAATTGATTTCGGCGCAATTCGCTCTTGAATTGTGTCTCGCAGCCCGAAATCGCCAAAAATCTATAAAAACCCTATTTAAGCGTTTAATGTCATCCAAGGTCATTAAATTTGGTGGCAATCGATAGCCAGTGTACAACTTCCTATTAGTGATTAATAGTAACCTAGGCCCTATCTTGCACCGTTATTGAGATACAGAGACGTATTGGCTAAAAAGGCTCCAGAAACTAAAGTCTTTCAGTCAGCCGACGGTGAAGATTTGGTGATCCTAGCTTGCACCGTTTTTGACTGATCAACCCGTGTGACAGACGGTCAGACAGACAGACGGACGGACAGAATTGCGATGGCTAAGACGCGCTGAAAGCATAGCTGCTTCTGCGGGTAAAAAGGTCGTCGCCGGTGCTTGCTATGATAAGCAGCATGTCTGTGTCTATCTGCAACCATCTTCACGATAAACGAATCAATAGCGGTAAAATAACGTCCTTTTAGTGGGGGTGCCTCTCTTTCTCCCCTCGTTCGTGGAAACCACCCTTACCCAGCGGAATGAAAGTTTGTGGCAAAATACTAGATACTCTAGGCTATCATATGCTGGAAACCCAAAGTCTCTATTTCACCTGGGCTTGAGTTGGTACCGGGTCGTGACGGACGGACAGGCGGACAGAATTACCGTAATATGCGGTATAGTTATGCTAGCTTTCGCGCGTAAAACATTAGCAAACATGCGTGTTCACGAGTCGTCGATTTCCCGACGGTAGCAGTAAACGCGAAAATGTTCGGAAACATTTTTTTGTAAACGTTTTAGAAATAGTTAAAATGTGAAACAGAACATGAAACATTTGGAAAACATTTTTGAAATGTTTGTTTTACACGCAATCACAGTCTAAATAGGCCTAAGTCCAGAGCCGGCAGAAGAGCCCCCGTATCCCTATGTATAAAAAAATTTCTAGTTCTTACAAATATATTCAACATAAAATAACTAAACATGTGGAAAGTTTACCCAAAATAGACAAGTCTGTTACTTTTCATTAATGTATAGTAATCTGTGACGTACTGCGGCCTATTAGACTGTATTTTTTTGCAAAGACAACACAAATTGTATCTGATTTTTTGCGTTTCCAATTTTTAAAGGAAGCAAATGTGCGGCTTTCAGTGAACGTCCAAAAGCCAAAAGTGTTTCAGCTTCAGGGGGCTTTGGCCCCTGTCCCCCTGACCAGGGACGAAGCCCTCAGCGAAGCCCCTGGATCCCGCTGGGGGCTTTGCCCCCAGACCCTCATTATAGGGGCCTCACACTTGTATTTGGGGGGGCTCCAACTCTATATCGCCTGTACTGCCTAAGTCGAACGACATCCGCATTTCGAATCAAACGTGCATTAATATATCAATAATAGCCTCTGACGTGCTGCTCGTACGGCAGCGTATCTGCGATCACGCCTGCCCATCAATCAATCATACTATCGAAAATGATTTATATAGAGCCACATGTTGCAAACAAATCAGTTACGAGCCGCCAAATTTTTTTCTGTAGTTTAGCAACGTTTTTGACGTTTCAGGCAAAACTTACAAAATCCCGCTGACTTACAAAAAGTCGGTGAAAATTGCTTATTGATCAACTTCCAGATGATCGATCAGCCGACAACGATTTCGCTTCAGTTGACGTGAGAGGTCATAATAATTGACCACGTATAGGAAACCTCGTGTAGCGACTGGTCGTTTTCGCCCGCTACGCTGGCTGCGTTAAGTCCGACCGATACGGTACGCAAGTTACTAAAAAACCTATTAGTATTAGCGATCGACTGTGACCTGAAGCTGGCGCAGTTTGGTGATGACTGGCGGCAGAACGCGCAGACGAGGTCGTTGTCGATCCAGACACAGCGTCGTCAGTGCAGTCAGACGCTCCAAGTCGGCCGGCAGGTCGTCGAACCTGTTGCCGTCCAGCTTGAGAACATCTAGCCGCGTGAGACCGGCGACGGCACGCGACAGCTGACGCAGCCGGGTGTTGGACAGGACCAGTGTCTTGAGGTTGACGAGGCGCTCAAACAGAGCCGTGACGGCCCCGCCTTCGTCGTCATCGAGGTCTACACGACTGTCCACGATGTACAGAGCCGTCAGCGCGGACAACTGAGCCGCCGCAGGCACACCTGCAATCAGTGTACATCGTGGTCCACGAAAAATGCCACTTTTATGTTTTGAATACTTCCGTGAATCACAATGTAGTGTAGCGACAGTATTTAGGTGAGGTGGCCAAAACTAAAGTCATTGGCGTCAAGTTTCTTCTTGATGTCGCATGCCAAAAATTATTAAAATCGGCCAATGTTTCACGGAACTATTAAAAAAAGTGGCACCTTTTTATGGACCACGGTGTAGATAACGTAACATTTAGTGCTAGCGGGATGAAAAAAAATGAATAGTTCTAGCTAGCGATTCCGGTCATTGCAATAGATGTTAGGCCTACCGCAGACTTCGACTTCGTTTTGTATGTCTAAGTAATAAAAAGTAAGTAAATCTGTATAACACACGACAAGGTAAATTATAGCCACGAGCAATGACATCAGGGAAATAGTGAGTGAGTGTGTAGGGTTTAACGTCCCACCAGACACAGTATAAATCATTTCGGAGACGGTCTTTCCAGGCAAAATGAGCAAGCAAATAAGCAAACAAACGAATAAAAAACTATTAGTAGGCATACATATCGTTCCAAAAAACCTCCAATTTAACAGCAACAGGAGTTTATTCGATCGACCTCAGTTCTAATATCTTGCAATAAACAGAATTTCATTAACGGGCACGACGGGTGGAGCACCTGTTTCCGGTTGCGGTGCGGGGCTGCTGGGCTGGTTCTCGGTGCGCTGTGGTCGCAACATGGCGGCTAGAGGCAGGCAGCCGGCACACTCGTCTTGCACCACAATCAACTCAGTCAGCCAGCTCCCGACCACACCCCCCGCTCCCGGCTCCACAGACGATGACGTCATCATTTCCGTTTCCGGTGTACGCGGCTCGAACAGATGTCGGGCGTTCTGTCGCACCAGGACCAGCGACGTTACCGGTGCGCCGCCATCTTGACTATTTCCGGTCTCGTCGAGGCTGTCACCTGCGGCCAAGCCTGCACCGGCTGTCGCACTGTCGTTCCCGCCGTTCGACACAATCTGCCAATAACACATCGTAACACAATGAAATCGCATACACACTCTACAGTCTCTACCATTTTGTTACCTCCGCCTACGTTTTAGGCTTTTTGTGGTTCAACTAGATACGCTTAATCAACTACAAACAAATGTTGACCAATTTTTCGCAAGGGTGGGGAATGGCCCAAGGACCAATTGATCAAATTTCAGAGGCGCTCCGGATCTCGGGTTGCTGCATCTGGACCGCTATCTCAAATTTCGAATGCAGAATAAATTGAATTACGCATAATGAAATGGACAGAACGGCTTTTTGAGCGCGAATTACGATGTAACAATTCAGTAATTACATGCAATTATAACGTTATGCATTGGTATCAGGTCTTGGTTCGGGGCGCGGCGGCGGGAAGAAGTGAAGTATAAACAGAGTGCGGCAGAAAAAAAGTAACCCCTAAAGTTGTTTGCCATTTTTTGAGCAACCACTAGAAATTTTAACGCAAAATTCTACAAGCTTATTGCCTGTTCTCACTTACTTATTTTTTATTATTATACAGGCCACACAGCATTTGATATTTTTTCACTTTTGCAAAGTTAAGAATTTTTAGCAAGACAACTTCATTATTTGGTACATTAGTACTGTAATAAGTAGTGGGTATTAAACGCAACCGGAACAATTCTGTTTTTCTTCTTGATGTCGCATGCCAAAAATTATTAAAATCGGCTAATGTTTCACGGAACTATTCAAAAAAGTGGCACCTTTTTAATGACATCGAAGTAACGTCCGCAAAATCTTCTTTTAATTTATCATTGTATTTTTTACAATTTCTCAGCAAAACGAAAATCTGTCAGTTAACTTGAACAGGCGCTGTAGATGATTTGAAACAACTTGCCACAGCAACTGATCAACAAAGCTGTTAAACATTCTACCAAGAGATTAAATGCATGTAAGAAAGCTAGCAGTGCATACTTCAAGTTCTCACAGTCATTGACAATTTTTTCATTATGTTGTTTAACCGACAATGTTTTTCCGCAGCGTAAACATGATGCGCCTTTTGTTCTGCACACATTCTGCTGCACGTGAACGTGAAAAATGACGTTGTGGTTACAGAAAAAATTCAATAACTTTGTCTTAGTTAAAGGTAATCAAACGCCGTTTAGTGTTTTCGTGTGCTTATAAATAGGTAATAAACGCGTGAATTTTTTTGCTAAAACTTCAAGCGGTTGCTGAGAAAATAGCAACTAGCTTTAGACGATGTTTTTATTTTGTCGCTGCAGCCTGTAGAATGCTGCTTCTGAGGCTGCTGTGTATTCCGGGTACGATGCATCAGCGGTGCTGCACGGAATGGCACACTACGTCCAGTCGTCTACATTATTAACCAGCAGTCGACCCACGCTTGACACCGCGCCATTCGCCGCCGCCGCATCTTATGGCACTAGTGATGCGACCAGCTTCGAAATCCTAATGAACCGAAACCGTACCGGGTCCCGATACGATATTAAAGATACAAGGAAAATCCCTTGCGGAGCGTAGGCGCGTGCTCATATTACCGTCGAAGCTGAACAAAAATGAGGTCGTGACAATTGGATATGGAAGGGGCAATTGCCTCCCCTCTAAATTTTTGTATGTCAAAAAATCTTCATCCGGTCGCAAAATTTTTTACTCCAAAAATGCTAAATTAATGGATAAATCTCCCCCTCCCCCTTTTTCGAAAGTTTAGGGCCAAACTGAAATTTTGAGCATCTATAATCTCCTGACGTCGATTTGCAACTGAATGTCAAAACTCTGTCAGAAAATTACAACTTCCGGTCCGGCCTACTTTTTGACCCACGACGCCGGCGCCGTTGAACCGGTGGGTGGATGGTCTAAGGCGCACACAAAGCGATCTAACTTAACTGAGCTGAACTGAACTGACATGCTCTAGTTTTGACGAACTGACCAATGGCTAAACAGTAATGCATTACAGTAGGCACCGTCTAACGGCATCGCTGGCCTGCGTGAGTACGCTCACGTACGCGTCAACCAATGACCATTAGTCACTTCGTTACAAACTAAACCATGTCAGTTCAGTTCCGTTCAGTTCAGTTACGTCTCTCTGTAAACGCCGGAATCCGCGCATCTCGAGGCGTAAACAACGTTGGCGGCATCGCTGGAGATGAGATGAGAGAAGCGGGGCGGGGCGTAATGCGCCGGTGGCGGGTGGCAAAAAGACGCGTGGGAGTTGACGCAATTGCATGCTGCAACACTGTGCTCTCGCCGTCGGATGATCTTTGCATCATCCGCTCGCCAGTGCAGAATTAGTAGCCGGCTTAAAGGTTAAGTGTTAAAGGTGTGTATCTCAATATACGGAGCGTCATTTGCCGTACGGAATGACACAACATTACCTGCTGAATGGACGCACCCCGCCTTAACCCCGGCCAGACAAACCGATATAATTACGAAAATTTCTTCATGAATGTAACGAGATGTACGACTTGTGTTGGCTAAAAATGCGCTAGAAACTACTTGGTGGTCTGCGGTCAGACACTCTGGCAAGTTTTAGTCCTATTTTCTTTGCTTACTCCAGACCTCCTAGCTGGACAGCAAAGTACAGTCTTGGATATTAAAGAAAAGGGAAAGATAAAAAGCGAAAAAAAGAAAAGAAAAGAAAGATAGGGCAAACGAAGAACGATAGCATCCCCCAGCAATGATTTCTAATCGTCGGCACATCGGTACCTGTATTAGACAGGATTATGGTGAGCTGACTGAGTGTATACCTTGGTGCGTTGGAACGTGTCGCAGCAAACGACGTCCAGAGACGAGGACTCCAGCAGAAGTTTGACGGCTTCGACGTTCTGCAACCGAAGCGCAACGTGCAGCGGAGTCTCTTTGAGAACCGTCTGAAACAGCGCACCAGCAGGCCACTGTCATGAAACGTATTCAGAAATGCAGCTTGCAAGTCCGCATATACATAACGCTATTTACGCAAATCACCGCCAACAGCGTTCTACGTGTGTCCTCACATTGGGCCTAATCTCATTTTGCTTATACGCGGATTAATACGCCTACGCCATCGTCAGTAGGGTTAGAATTAAGGTTAGGGTTAAAATCAAAATTAGGGTTAGAAAATAGGCGAAATTATGGCATTCTAGCTGTTCTACAAGTCCGACAATAACTTACCACGTGACCACGGCCGACCACCTAATAATAACCCATTAAACCTGTACACACTGCATGTGGCGACTGCGTCGGTTCCGTACATAAATGGACGGCCAGGCTGAGTTGGTCTGGTTTGTAAGAGAACAGGACAGTGCAGCCGTGAACGATCCCCATCTCGGTACAAAAACCGGCACGACGCAGAGTAACTTCGTTGATTTGCACGCAACAATGTTGTTGCCACCGAGTTAGATCCGAGTCTTACCGAAAATAGAAACGCATCACGCAATCGAGTCAAAATCAGCGGCGTCATAGGATAAAAAAGTAGGTGGGACAGAAAGTTGAGATTTTTCGACCGTCACTGCACATTTTCGACAGATTCTACCAGGCAACAGCACATTTCTGACATAATGCTCAAAATTTTAATTTTGCCACCAAATTTCCCCCAAAATGAGAGTTTTTCAACCCCCGATTTTGGCATTTTTGGACAAGAATTTTTCCAACAAGTAATTTTTTCGACAATTTTTGTGACAGCCCTAACTTTAGGAGAGCTGCCCAACCTGCCCCATCGCGGGCCACAACTCCATTGGTCGAAATGTTGTTTTCTGGTATCGATCGCTGATTGGTTGACTGTTCTATTAGCGGCACCAATCAACGGTCGTGTCTCAGACATCAAAAGACGCCGTAGGCCAGAACCGCATCATCGAGCGTTAATTAAATTCCACGACAACTGAACGCCAAGTCAACAGTCGGACTGATTAGAGATGCACCTTATCGAGAAATATTTAACAGCAGTATTTTGTGAGTGACGGTATATGTTACGAAGCCAAAAATAATTGACGAAATGGAACAAATACTTGCTGACGTCGGTTTTCACGAAGATGTAATAAGACAGCACAATGTCAAGACGAACGGGAAAATGTTTAGTACCATAGCACGGGGCTACCGTTATACTTTTCGTCAGACCCGCAGTTAACCTTGCCGTATAATGCTTCGCATTTTCTGTATTGCACGACTGCCGTCTGTTTAGTTGTTTATTAACAGAACTCTTAATTTAATTAGCCAGCCACAAAAAAAAATAATCTTCCTGTCTACGAACAGTACCGCTTTGACTCGTAGCCTACGAGTCAAACCTGGCGATATGCGAGTCCGACGCCGTTTTTCCTAACGCGGCACGCCACGTAGTCACACTCCGATTTACCAAAAGTCCAAAACCGTTGCCATGAAACCGCGATATTTTCTGGACACAAATATTTGGCACAGCGTCGCCGATTCCATGTATTGATTAGAATTCCTCCGATCAAGCTGTTACTGCCTCAAGCTTAAGCTGTTTGATCTAATTTTAGCACGAAACAGAAAAGCCTGAACTTCGCGATTTCTGCTGGTTTGCAGACCTTACAAGTCCGTTCAAGGTCATTCAAGGTCATTCTATGGCGACAGAAAACACAGCAAAAAAATTACTGTCAAACGTACAAATGAAAATAATGGTTTTATGTGTAAAATATTTTCAAGTTGCACAGAACTTCACTCACATTTTTCGTAAGCGTTATACACAAAAATACGATTTTCATCTCACACGACTTAACCTGCACTTTTCCTGTACATTAATGCACGATGCGTGGGCTGCAGGTGCATGTTATATAGGCTACGGCTATATCAAGGTAGGCTTAATTTGCGATACTGGCAATTATCTCTGCTGTTTACTGTTATCATCAAATGTAATCTTTCAGTTCTTTTTTAATTACAACTGCTGCCACAGCTGTGCACTTTCCGATCACATGCACGTTGTCAATATTTTTGCACGCCGCACGCATAGTGCAAAGTGCGGCACTGCAGTCGTCCGTCTGTCTGTCCGTCTGTCCGTCCATCTGTAACGTTGACGTACATTCTGGCCACATAAGCCAGCTTGTAGAGTAGCTACGCTACTTAGCTTACAGCTTTTGCTTTTCAGAGTCCCGACATTGGCCATTTGGTCTTCAAAAAACATCACAAAATTTCCGGCAAATGTGTAGCATGTGACGACACCTAAAATCCTGATTGTAAACATAAATTTACAAAAACACATCCACAGTGTTTTGTTTCGGTTACGCAGCAAAAAAAATAATCAGACGATTCTTAAGGAGTGACGCAAAAGTCTGCAGTCTGATTGATGGCCGAAATGCAGCTAGGCTGTATACATGTCGGTAATACGTCCCCGGAGATTTGCCAGTAGCCCCCTGGCGGAGAAACGAGTGAACTACTAGCGCTGGATGACCAGTTCGGAATTACGTCATGATTGATGACGTAATTATCAACGTAGCGATGACGTTCTTCGTCTAGTTCCCGACGAAAAAGATCTGACAACTTCAAGTCGACTCCTGTTATCAGATGTTATTAATTTCGAAATAAGCCAGGATTCAGACAAACGGGTACACGCTATGTACCCTCGAAATTCGACAAATTTCATGGATAGAAAGAACTCACTTTCAGGGTTGTTAATATTGCAGTTTTGCAATTATTGCAATAAGTATTGCAATATTCTTGGTACTGTAACAGGTATTACACTACTGGTTGCATGTTTGTTATCGCATGTAGTATTGCAATACTTTTAGAGCTGAAATATTGCCAATACTTGAAGCAACTGAAACTTTTATTCGTCACATTAATAGTAATATATTTTATTTTGTTCAAACTGCTCTATTTTAGTTACTCTAAACTGCCGGTGCCGATATTGAATAAACCAAGTCAGAATAAAACACTATTTGACATAGGCCTAACCTAAATCTGTTTGTGCAAAACACAATAAAAAGTTGAAAAAACAAAAATCCCAACCCCCCTTACGGTCTTTGAAGTTTGAACCATACCATAAGCAGTTATTTACTTCGTGCAAAGTTTTGCTGAAATTCTGCCGGAATTAAGAAGACTATTCGGTTTGAATAGGCTGCAGATTATGCATTAAACTTGTGTCAGTTATTTGTTGCCATAGTTTGTGTTAATTTTTATTTCCATTATTGTACATTTAATTAATAATTATAGTTATACACTGCAGTGTTTCTATCTTTACGGTGAATACAAATTCTCAAAATTTCCTGCAAAGTGCGACAAACCAAGTGCCGCGGCTTTACAGGCGAACGTAAGCTAGCACTCAAGAGAACAGGTCACGAAGTGCAAACATTAACGATGGCTTTGAGAGGTTTTATGGGCTGACCGTCTGGAACAGTCTGCCATCGACTCTGCGTGACAACAGCTCATCTGTCACCGAACACCTTCAAGCGGGACTTTAACAACGACCAGAGTCATTTGACATTAGGCGGAATTGCTGCCGGTCACGTGCCGGTTTGGCCGCATCTTGCAATGCAAATTGTTCCGGTAGGTTCCGACCCGGAATCTTCCCTTCGCGCCTTCGCGCTACTGCTGAAACTTGCGATGTGACGATGACAGTGCTGCTGATGCTGACGACAATTATAATAATAATAAATGTTCCAGTTCGAAAAAACCATTGTGTAATACAATGATACGTATGTTACTGCCAACGGGCATCTCATTTGGGTCCGACAAAACACCGCACCGTCCGGTGCAGTATTTAGTCGGATCGTCTCATTCTGTCTAACGGAACTTAGCAAAGTGCGCGAGTGTGACAGACGGACAGACGAACAAACAAACGTCCGTACAGACAGACAGATCACGTCACGGAAACGTCCGTCGCAGTAGGCCTGCCGCCCAAAACAACGCAAAGGTGACCCGCGTAGCACATATCTCAGATCCAAGGTCAAACGGTCAAATGTCAAGAAGGACAAGCAAGTCTCACAGATGCACCTTTTCATGGCTGAACATCCGGCGCCTCTGTAATTGTTTTTGTTGATGGTGACGCCCCGTGTAAGTGTTCGTACTTAAATAGGCCTATAACAATCATAATACGTCTGAATGAATTCAACTGATGCCAGTGTTTCGTTAGTTCGTGACAGAGCCGCCAGGAGGACTGTGGAAGTGTGTTTTTGCATGACGTCAGCAGCAGTGCAGTTATGCCAGGCCGCTCGGCGCTCGAGTGCCATTAGCATTCACCAGATGTCGCGGCGGCGCCGCCGACAAACTACTTCCGGTCCTGCCTAACCGGAAGTTAATCAGGCGCCGACGAGTAACTTCCGCATGTCGACGCCGCTCGGCTGTGTGCGTGCAACGTGCTGGCCGGTGCCGCATTATAGGATCGCCCCCGGGCCAGAAAAATCTTCAACGGCCGACAATTTACCGGCAAAAATCCGCCTCGTACGGCGGCCGCCCGGGCAGGTCGAATTTTTACCGGTAAGAGACTTTTCTGGAGTGGGGCGATCCTATAATGGGAAGACTTTTTTATGGGGCCGGTGTGACACCGGCAATATTTTAATAAGGGGAAACATATCAATTCTGTGATTATCTCTCCTCGGGCGGATTTTTCATGGGGAGACATTTTAATGTGACACCGGCCGGCCAACACATAATTATGATGCTTTTTACGACGGGTAGGCCTACTTTGGAGTGACTCCTGCGTGTCGACACTTCAAAGGCAAAAGAGTCGACACAGTCGGACCGTAAATCTCCGAAATTGGTATCTACACCGTATTTCTATTGCTTCGTGTCTTTCATCCGCACGAGGATAGAACGTTCGCAATATTCTATGCAAATTAAAGTATCTATGCGTTAATTATACTCGACCGACTCTCTGCTGTACAAAATGTTTCAGGATTAAATGCCTAGTATTTGCATTCGTAATGCTAATCACAATCACACGCTGCGCGGTAGCGCAGCACTGTTGTAAGGGTCACCAGCCTTTTCAATGGGAGAACCCAAAATTTGACCTCCCATGCACGTGTACCCCAAGCCCCTTAATTTTTCCGAACCAAAATTTGCACAGATGATTAGTCCGGTATATCTCCTGATATGCAAAATTTGGTGTAAATCCGTTTACGAGGGACTTCCCCACGAATAAGTGAAATAAAACGAATATTTATGCAAATATTTATGTAAAAAACTGTTCAGTTTATATAGACTGCAGTGTAAGGGTGACATCGTGGTTGTAAATATAAAACAGCACAAATCACAATATAATAATTCAAACATCGCCATTGGTCCATTACACAATGTCAGAAGAACTTTGCTGACTGTGTAATGGTGAGGTTTGAATTAATAAATTGTGATTTGTGCTGTTTTATATCTACAACCACAATGCCACCCTTACACTGTAGTCTATATAAACTGAACAGCTTTTTTACATAAATATTAACTAACAAGAGGGTGCGGCCGTTGAGGGGCCGTCCGCTATGGGGCCGTCCTTGCAGCTGAGTACGGACAGACGGAGGGAACGGCCGTTGCCATGGCAACGAGGGCACCCGGGCAAGGCGGCAAGGGGTCCTTACGCCACCTGCCAAATATCAAGTTGATCGGACAACAGGCAGCGAAGTTATGGGGATTTTTTGCAAACAATGCAATTAGCCGCCGTGTCCTTGACCTCTGACCCCTTGACCTTGTAATTGGTCCAGGGGTGCTGGTGTCCCAGGGACCCTTCCTACCAAGTTTCGTATATGTAGGACTTCTTGTTTTCCCTCTAGGTGGAGGCACGCTGGCTTTCGGGTACGGTCGGCCCACTCCAGCAACAGCTGGGATTCTTGAAATTGGTCCACGGGGTGCTCGTGTCCCAGGGATCCTTCCTACCAAGTTTGGTCTTCCTAGGCCTTTTCGTTTTCCCTCTAGGTGGAGGCACGGGACGGACAGACAGACAG
>Ga0056128_1006482_pt1 | contig 14774 bp, 5 predicted proteins | sample WorMetLIZISLAND2_FD_71113 | JGI IMG/M metagenome (GOLD analysis project Ga0056128, IMG submission 71113) | Marine gutless worms symbiont microbial communities from Max Planck institute for Marine Microbiology, Germany - Olavius geniculatus... ...
CCCCTACCCTTCCGCCCCCCCTATTTCCAAGTTATGGTCGCTGTTCGTAGGTGTGAATTGAAGGACTTACTTCCAAAACCTGTTAAGTCCATTTCGCTTATAGTGGAAAAATTGTGTCTTAACAAAAATGGATCGACCTGGCAGATTTTGGAAGTAAGCCTTTCTGTTGGTCAAGCTTAATATTGCAACAATTGCATTAGAGCTGCTGTTTTGACTTATGAATACTCAACTACTCCACTCTAAAGAAACTCACATTATCGATCGATCAATCAATTAATCAATCTGCATTGGCTCCGAGCGGACACTTAGCAGTTGTTTACAGCATGAAGTTGAAGTGATCAATATTAGGCTTACAAGTCAGATTTTCCAGTTCGCAATTAGTTTGTGCACTTTTTCGTTTTATCAGTTGTATTGTTCTTTCGTTTGGTATTTTTGATGTGTTTTTGTAGTTTTGACTATACCGTAGAACGCTTTTATCTGTGGTCCTAGCAGTTTTTTTTACTTAGGCCACGTTAAAAATCTTTAATGTAATGTAATGTCTATGGCACGATTGTCGTTCCTAGTCCGTATGGCACGGATGTATTCAGGTGAAACGGTGCGAGATAGGGCCAAGGTTGCTACAGATCATTAGGGGCCTAATAGGAAATCGCGTATGCCTTTTCAGATGAGATAACAGGAACCGTATAGGCTGTAGGGCGTTTTCCTAGCGATAGCTAAGCTTTTCATATTACATTAGCAAAATAAACTTAACGTTAAAAATAATCGTTTACGCAGATAAACATTAAACAAACAGACAGACGAAAACATAACAATTTTGACAATAACATATTGAGATAATAGGCATACGTGAGATTTTCTAAAACATTATATGTATCGAAACATTTGCGATGATGACAGAAGTGTTGGAAATAAAAAAAATGTCGGAACATGATGTGCGAGTGAAGGAAAGTGATTAATCGATTACGAAATTATCGGCGAGTACCATCACTAATTGCATGAGGACCGACCATCACTAACGTAGGCAGCCGGCGCCGGAGGCAAAACACGCACAAAACGCCGCGCAAAGTAGCATAATAGTAGCCTCATACCACGAGACCGAACACGTGATCAATAACGACGTCAGAACCGGAAACGGAAATGACGACACGTCGAGCCATTAGCGAGCTAAAAGCAGACTAAGGACTAGAAAGATACCATGTGGGTGACTGTGTTGACGTAATAATAACCAGAGTATCCGCTCTAACGATAGCAGACACGAAAACACGATATGAAAAGCTTTGTTCACCATTATCACAGTTCAACAACTAATACTATATATGAAAGTGAAAAAATATACAACAATGACAAATAAAAGAAACATCAACAAATTTCAGCAAATATTGCTCAGCATACATTGATTACATTGATTACTGCCGTGTAAAGCTGTTAAATTAACGCATTAATTAACGCATTAATGCTTTAATAAATTAACGCGCGTTAAAAAATTAACGTACATACATAAATTTGTTAATTTACTAACTTCCGTGAAACAAAAGTTCCAATATTCCGTTAAACTGCGGTTATTTGACAATTGAATGAATTCAAGTAACTAAACTCTAGTTGCCGTTCCATCACTACTGTAAATAGATAATTATTTCGACGATAGGCTTATAGATTTCTATGCTAGCTATGACGGCAGTTATTGTTGATTATACGTTTAAAATGTGTTTCTAATTTTCCATATTCTACAGGCGGAGCCCCTAAAGGTCGCGGGACCCGGAGTAACTTACCCCCCCTTATATACTCTCCATTCGACAGGCCTGGATGCGTTAATAACGCGTTAATTAATGCGTTTAAAAAATTAACGCAGTGTGTTAATGCATTAAAAAATTTAACGCTTTGACAGCTCTACTGCCGTGCAATTAAGTTTTTTATGGGCAGATGTGTCATTTTGGCTTTTCTAACCAGATGGACGCCATGCTTTATTAAGTCTTAATTTGCTCTGTATGATGTGTTGTGCTTGTTTTCTTGAAATAAATAAATAAAAATAAACAGCATAATATAATTGTAACACAATATAATTGTAACGATCGAACCCATTGCGATCCATGATAAAATGTTGTAGTCTTTCACCGAGTCAAGTCTCACGCATCTCGCGTGACTGGGGGTAGGTTGCATTATTAATTCCTAATGCTGCTATGTCGGTTCACAATGACGATCTTTAGGGCGTACTCGAAACTTTTGACCTTGAGAAATATCGCATCGCATGGTGAGCTTCGGTTTTTTTATGACTGACTTATGTACTCGTAGTTTAACTATGAAGTGAGACAATATAAATTTTCTATACCAATTTATACACGAATATGAATACGAATTTCGTACATCGTCGACTAACTGGAGTAGAGGCTTACTCAGGCCGGCGCTATTTTGTTACAGCTTCAGCTGGTATAACCAGGAACACTGCAGCACAGCAAGTGCATAGAAAAGAAAGCTGATTGAATCGGCATCTCAGCTGTGTGTGTGCGCACCGCGCAGGTGTCCCATTAGAGGATCGCCCCCAGAAAAGTCTCCCCCGGTTGACAATTTACTGGCAAAGGGCGGGGCGATTTTTACCGGTAAATTGTCGGCCGGGGGAGACTTTTCTTCTGGGAAGGGGTGATCCTATAATGGGCAGACTTTTATGGGGCCGGCGATATTTTAATAAGGGAAGACATCAAATCCGTGATTATCTCTTCGCAGGCGGATCTTTTTATGGGGAGACATTTTAATGTGACACTGGCACGGAACTGTGTCAGGTCTCCTGATCAATCAATCATTGTCTATTGTAACTATTGATCGCTCTCTTGCTTGCTTGGTCGGTTGGTTTATTCAGTCTAGTAGCTACACACAATGTCCTAGACCGGCGGCCTTGCGTACATGCATGCCGTCGAAAGCCACAGCGGGACCCGGAAACATGCTCGCGGGCTTCTCTGGAAAAATTTTTTTTGAATTTTTCTGCTTAAAATGGCGCATGTGGGTGTACTTTATATTTCTGAGCGACGGCGAGGCCCCAAAGCCAAACTTCGCGGAGCCCGGGGTATACTTCTCTCTACAAGCCTGCGTACATGCGCAGACAGTCCGTTTCACTGCTGAATGTCTCCTCGGAACGGAACAAGATATCGACCGTCGGAAAACGGGAGCGTCGCAACAAACTGCTATCTCCGACGCGTCCGAGGACGTAATTTGGTGAAGGTTGGTCCGGAAACGGCGACAAAGTGGGCCGACGTTTGGACACACCCATAATACGTAGGAGTCATTAGGCCTATGCGGTGCAGCGCATTCTATTCTGTAGTTTGTCTTTGTATTGCGGCTTGCCGACGCAGTCACCGTTGCTGCTGCTGCTGCTGCTGATGATGATGATACTTATGTTTGGTGATGTAGGCTAGGTTTTACAGCAATGTCTGCATGGACTGCATTAAGCTTTAAAAATGTCGCATGGTAGACCTCAAATGCTTTTTATGGACAGGTTTATGTGTTGACGTTGTAACGCACTCGTAGTCTAACTGTGCAATGGGGCAGTAGGCCCTATAAATTTCATGTAAAAAGTTCATTCCTCAACCCCAAATTTGAAAATGTTTTCTTTGCACTGCATCTCCAATTTTGGACGCAGAGAGTTTCGACACAGGCTTATTATTCTTGCAAAACGTTTTCCTCCAAAATCTACCCGTTAGCCAAGGTACATGCGTTACATACCGACAGACAGACGGACCGACGACAATCGTACCATAAACGTTTACAGATTGCTGTAGCGCGTCAAAAATTCGAGTCTTAATTTTTGAACACCGTTTTGTAACACTGTCCTGTGTTTAAGATTTATTGTAGCAGGCCTATGTTTAGATTTTGATAGCTATGTGAAGCATGTATGAACAAAATTGTTTCGTGTATTTTGTACATATTATTGTACATTTTTCTGTTGCTTATTTGCATTTTCTATTTAGGCCTACGAGTGATGATGCATAAATATTTTCATTAATTTCATTATGCTGCAGCTAAAAGTACAGGGTGTCCCAAAATGCCACATTTTTTGTACGTCTTAACTTCATCAAGTATAAACCGATTTTTAAAAATTCTTTCAGTGTCAGAATCAAGAGAAACGTGTGCCATTTTCGGGCCACCCCCGCAGATGCCACATACGGTCCATCACGCATTCCACAAGTCCACAGCGAAAGAACGCGTCTAGACGATGTTGGACAGCCGCGGCAGCTCAAGACACACAGACGAACAGACGGACAAACTCTGTCTGTCCTGTCAACAATGCGGCTATTATAGTCATTGTATTACCGTGACAAATCGTCGCTCGTTTGTTCAGTCTAAATCCCGGCCGTCCGCCCGCCACTGTAAATCCTAATATACGCCGGACGCGTTTGGAACAACCCAGCTAGTGGGAACAGTCGTAAAAAAAGCGACAGGTCGACAACGAGCTTAAGTGGCTGGTCATGAAACCATCTCTTGGCTGACCACCAACATACCGACCCGACTTCCGCCCTTCCTGTTCAACTTCCTGCACTTCGCGTTGCGTTTTTTACGTCCACCGTCTAGCCCTTAAGTGCTTGCGATGATGTGAGCTGCACGGCGAACGTAAAGATACAGACCACGCTGACGGCGTGCTCCTAAGGCGCGTAGAGAGCGACAGAAGTGAACTATGGATTGCAATCCCGGGATCCCGAATCCCGAGATCCCGGCCGTTTTCGCCAATGCCAAATCCCGGGATTGGCGGCGTCCCAATCCCGAGATTTCGGGATTATAGAAATTAGTTAAAATTGTACTTTACGCGTGTTAAGTAATGAAATTAAGAATTTTAGCCATTTGATGAACAAAATATTTTACGTGCGCTGGAGTCCTACTCTTTGCTGTGAATTGTAATATGTATTTTGACGGTTACCGTCACTCCATACAGTTCAGATTTACTTTCCACATGGGCATAATTAAGTCCATTGGAAATACCAAAATGACGACTTATCTGTAAGCCTAATCCCGAAACGGATCCCGGGATTGAAAATTCAATCCCTGGATTGCAATCACTAAACTGAATTGAACTGATCAATGGGCGAGCAGTAAGTCTAAGGCATTCTGTTCACCCATTAGTTAGTTCAGTTCAGTTCCGTTTTATCGCTCTGTACGCGAGTTCAGACAACTGCGCATGCGTGACTGATGACGTGCACACTAATAGGCCTACTTACTTATTACAACCCTGGACGTAGCAGGGACGTAGCGACAGGGGTATATTGGTATCTACTTCCCAAAATCAGGCCACGTAAAATATTTTATATCTCCGCTTGTAAACAAATTTCTGACTACGCGCCTGGATGGCTGTTTTTAGTTAAATCTATTGCGCGACTTCTAATTATTTCGGTAATGATTATCTTCGCGTCCGTCGCGACGTAGGGTGGCTTTACAGGCGCGCTGGCTGTGGTATAGATGTCGCCTATCTGAAATGCAATTAGAGGACGAGCGCCTGATAGACGTGGGCAGTGTGGTCGAATGAACGTGAACGTGCTGAGTTTACGGTAGCGACAAAAAGCAATTTACACGTCGCTCTGTGACGCCGCATGGCGACACGTCGTGTACGATCATAGTCGCTTCAAAATCGAGTTGGCTAGAAGTCGTACGAACAGATTTAAACATAAAAACAGCTATCAAAAATCTCAAACTTTTCAGCCGAGAATATAATATATCACATAATATAAAATATAAAATATAGTGCTGAGAGGCCACAGTGCATGGCGACACGTCGTCGCTTCACTGAAATTCAATCAAAATACGAAATAAACAGTAAATATTAAATAAAGAAGAAGAAGTAGTAGTAGTAGTAGTAGTGCTGACATCAGGACTTTGCAGTCCTGCTGAACGAGCAATATATGCTGCAGTAATGTTGTTATATGGCGTATTGTGGGCAAAGCTTTAAAACATTTGAAAATCAAGAAATCGAAGAAGAAGATTATGATGATGATGATGATGATGATGATTAAGATGAAACTTCACTGAGATTCAATCAACTCCGGCCAAGTACTCGACTCGCTATATACTGTCACATCCAGACACAATCATACACTCCGCAATGCTCTGTATGTTCATTGACTTGCCGCACTGCAATAGCGACCTTTGTTGTCAGACACCGTGTATCTGGCTATCTGACGACTGCGTCTGCCGTTTGACTCGGACCGCAATACTTTGGTCCGTTCAACTACGTCGCCGATCTACTTGGACGCCGACCGCTTCGTTCTGCTTCTGGCAGTGCCTCCGGTCAAGTTGACAACCATCGCCGACCAACCGGGCTTTCCCGGTGGTCGGCCCACGGACGTGGAACGAGCTGCCGGACGACGTGGCATCTGCCGAGTCGTTGTCCATCTTCCGTCAGCGCCTCAAAGCTCATCTCTTCACAAAATCCTTTTCTGACTATTTCACGGACTAGAGGCTTAAATTTCTTTTTCTAGTAAAACTAGCAGTTATTTGCACCACTAAGGCAACTTCTAAAACTCCTTATTGAATAATTGATTGATTGATTGACTGATTCAGTGCAGTACCTAAGATTGTGCTGTCCGCCAGTCATTTTCAAGTGCAGCACTTGTTCATAGTTAAAACGTTTCTGCAATGTGTTCAAGCTTCGTTTTTTTTTGTCAGGATAACTAGCTCTTTAGGTCCATCTTTTGGCCAAAATTGCAGTTCAATTATCTGTTTACTTTAAAAAATAAAAAGATGCATTTTAAAGCCCAAATAGTTAAAAAAAATTTGTGCCGAACAATACACTGTTGTGAAACTCGCTGGATAGGTGGCTTGAATTGTTCTCTGTGAAGACTGCAATTGGATTGTTTTTTTTGTTGGCAATCTTTGTAGGCCTACATAATGAACATCGCAGGGTGCAGGTCTGCTTGTAATAAACATTGGCCGCAGCTGTTTCTGTCAAATCTCATTAGCTTTATATGATCATTCTCTGCAGGTCCTGGTCACGTAACGGAGTCTTCAGTCTACAAGTCTGTTCGTATCACGCAACCAGCCAATAGTAGGTTATAGTAAAGCCCAAACCCCACTTCTTTCGACTTTGACTTGTTATGAATTTGTCGAACAACACATTATTTTTACGAGTCCACAAAAATCAATAGCTTACAGCAATTCCATAACATAAATTGTGCAGCTTGTTGCGTGACTTGTTGTAAAAATTCCACCTTTAGATATGATAACCTAAGCAATAAAGACAAAATATACCTGCGTATTTAAACACTGGTGCTTAAGCGACAAAAGCTAGTTATAACATAACAAAATGATAAAAAAAATTCAAGACCTCGTTTTCGACATTTTTCTTTTTTTAAAATTGTAATCTACAGTGTGTCTAAAAATTTTACACCCATAAAGTTTTGAAACTTTAATTTCTAAAGACTGAAAGTTTTACAGCCATATTGTACTCGCACATTTGAGATTTAAATGTATGCCAAATCACAAGGCTTAGATCAGAAAGTTTCGTTTAATTATTTTTCTTTAATTTTTTATAAAATTATGCCATTTATATGCGTGCTCACTCAGAACATTTTTTTAAAAATTTTCACCTGGAAGCTTACTGTAAGCTACGTACTTAGTATGAATGCTCGCCAAATTTACCAAATTTTAACCACTTGACCATTAATGTGCGAGGTGCAATTCTGCAGACATTTTACAAACTTACTTTAAAGACGAAGACCAGTCAGGGGTCAAAAGGTGCGCTGCAGCAGATACGAAATGACTTGTCGCAGACTTTCGCAATATCCGAATGCATATGCTTTGGCCGGTGGTAAACGTTTAAATATAAACTCTTTTCAAAAACAATTTATTGAATACTATTAGCTTTTTGTAACTGTAATATCCTATTTTTTGCGTTTTAACCATTTGTTCCTTGTCAAATATCTACAGTTTGTGTTTTGGGCAAAATACGTTGTGAAATGTGAAAATTCTTTTAAGTGGTCGCGTGTAACACTGCATAGCTTTGCCAAATTTAAAAATAATCAAATAAACTCCTTAATGTGGTGTAAATTTAAATTCAGAATATGTGTGCAAAAATATCGTTTAAAAATTTAGTTTGAGAAAAATAAATGTTAAAACAAGTTGAGGTAAAATTAAAATTAAAGTAAAATTAAAGTAAAGTAATTAAAGTAAAGTAAAGTAATTAAAGTAAAAATTAAAGTAAAATTTTCTGACTCACGCGGTAGTCGATACTTGCGAAAAATGCCAATCAAATACAGCAATTACAAGCAGAATGTGTTGTGCTTGCGATGTAACTAATAATACTAATCGCGCACTTGACTGATCACTAATCAGAAAGCAAACGTTTCATAGTAATGTGTTCAAGTACGTTTTGAGTTTGCGTTCAGCAAACTTAAGTGTTAATTGGTCCAGAGTTTTATCATGAGCTCGAATTCTTCTCTGAGTGATTTCGATATAGTCGAGTGTCTGAGCCAGTGACTTCATAGAGCGATGTAGCTTCAACTGACACTGAGCCATCAGATACAGCGACAAAGTCAGCTGAGTGATGTGGGCAAAAACGGTGAGCCTGCATTCGGGATCGACAATCAGTGTCACTGCAGTCAGCGAAACAATGTCATCATCCAGCAACTGAATGAACTCCGGGAATGTGGTAACATCAGGCATGCGACGAGCATACAACAGCGTGTATACGTTCTGTGTAGACAGCTGTAAACACCGCTGATAGTCGCCACGTTTGTACGCGTACAGCGCCTCAAAGTCTGTTGTGACAATCGTGGCCACAGAACCGAAGTCTCGCGCCAGGAGCTGACGATATGTTGTCAGATGTTCAACTGCAGACTTCTGCAGCAATTCTAACAGATCTGATTTATTGCATTGATTTGCATTTATCAGCACGTATCGAGGTTTCCGACACATTGGTTTATGAAGAAAGTTTGAAAGCCGACTTACTGATGAAAACAGCAGCACATCGCCGATAAACGGCTTTGGACTATAACGGATGCAAGTTCCATAACGTTTGAATTTATTAGCTGATGATGTTTGCAAAAACTGGCAAGAATTTATGGCTGTCAAACACTTGATATGCAAATAGTATGCAAACAGCTCTGCCGTGAAAACGCCAGCATGATATTGTTGCTTATTGAAAGCAGTCGCTATTACGTGTTGGTAGAACACAGCCAAGCCCAATACATTGTCAACGTCGTCATCGATCTTTGGTAACATTTCACCTTGTGCAACATGTGAACTGCACTGTGAGTGATCTTGTGATCTTGTCACCAGTGTACAATGATCTATTGCCGTCTGGTATTGTTCTGTAGTGTAGTACAAAACTGCCAAGTAGACATTTGCTAGCCAGTAGATGGAGTCACTATCAGAGCCTGTACATCTCAGCGCTCTGTACAGATACGCCTTAGACAGTTCAATCTCTATCAGTGACATGGTGCTGAGTGATTTGTTCGCCCCGACTTTCATCAACTTAGTGGCTATGTTCAGTGACAGGTCACTGGTGGAATGATGGGAGTTACGTCGAATGTCAGCAACTTGCAGTCCACACGCTGTCGCTAACGTGTCCATCAACTCGTCGCGAAACCACGCCCTCGTGATCTAGAAGTGCTACTGCTCTGAAGTAAACAGACAGATAACAGTCGATTTCTGTCCATTGAGTCATCCACCAAGCACACAGTCGTGCAGTCAGAGGGCGTCTGCACACAAATGTTAGGATGCCAAACTCTGCAGCATCGAATGCTCTCCACAAGTCTGAAAGTGATCTGCTCTGTCTCCAGTCAACAAGCGCTGAAATAGCATGCTTTAATTTCATGCTGTTAGTGATGTCATCAAATAACCGGGAAATGTTTTGTGGACAGTCATTAACCTGCAAACATCTTCGTATGTAATTGTCTATAGACCATGTTGATAACCACGTCTCATCTATTGGCATCAACTGGTCTCTGACATTTGACCGGGTGAATGAGTTGTCAATTAAATTGCAGCTGCTGATGAAATAATGTTGATGCCATCCGTACGCCAGCCATTTAGTTGGACACCTATACTCACTAGGCTTACACCATCAGTCCACCAACTTCTTGGTTTCAGTTCACAAGCCCATAACATCAGAGTTTTGATGTGATAGTTGCTTAGTTTGCCTGTTCCAGAATTGTCAGCACACTCAGCCAATCGCTCGTTCTTTATGAAATATCGTAACATATGATAGACAATCTGCTGCACTGGCATCCAGCTGTTTATTAGTGCAATTTCTGCTCGTGAGAATGACAGTCTCCACTGAATCCTGCTCATCCGTTTACTATGTCTCCACCGGCGGTGTGCCACACCAACCACGTCACATCCGTTGTTGACAACACGATTAAGAGTTGCTGAGTCTGGCCAGCCGTAGTTTCTGTGTCGTGTTGGCCAATCAGCGGCTTGTAAACCAAATTCGGGTGCAAATTAATGCAACTTAGGTTGTAGCCTGCAAGTCCCTTGAAGAAAAACAAGTCATACTTTTATGCTGGATCGTTTGTATCAACGTTTGTATAGTGTTAACCCCTCTTGCAGCCTTCACGTAAGCGTGCTTGCAGTCAGTGTTATTAATAATTAGCAGCCTGTATCGTATGACTCGATTATTATAAACGCACATCATAGACATTGTATTACATTTACATGACATTTACACCTTTTCGCTCGCTCTTTCAGCACGACAGATATCAGCTAACAAACCGGTAATTACATTCCCAGCGCCTTCACATTAATTTCACTCGATAATATCGCTCGCTGCATATTACGCTGTAGGATATCTACCCCGACAGACGACCACACGTCCGACACGTCAGGCTCTCTTATATTTGCAAGCCTGTAAAATATTTGCTATGTTTATTTATTTATTTTATTTATTACTCTTCGCGCGCTACGTTCCTAACGTAGCGAAAAGGAGTATATGAGATCAGTGAAATATTGAGGGCCGACCGACGACCGACCTACCAACGACTGACCTTGCAGTCTGTTTAGCAGTACTGTGCTGCAGACTTTGCCAGGTGCAAAAAGTAGTGTGATTCTTCGCCAATTGTTGCAGTCCTTGAGACTTCCTTTCTTTGGCAGCTTGATAATCACACCTTTCTTTCAATCTGTTGGGACTTTCAAATCCTGCCATATATGGGAGAGAATAATGCGCGCGAGGAGTACATTAGATTGGTCGCAATCTAGTAATATTTCTTGTTAGTTTATTTGTTCGTAAGAACAAGATTAGTCGTTTATTCAGTAATTTTATTGCACTTTGAATCACGCTTTTACTGTGACCTATATGCACCGAATGCTTTGTAGCATACCGTAATAAATGATTGATTAATTGATACACTGTTTGATTTTTGGTTCATCTTTTTTTCTCGTCATCATCTGCAGCAGCAGCAGCATGCTATGCAATAGGATACTGTAGGGGTTACACCATAAATAGCGGTAATCAATAATTCAAAGCATTGATGTTGCACTGCATTGCTGGTCTCATCGAGTACGGCTTGCAGGCTTGTACGCAGCCAGTCAGACTCCGCTAGGCTATCGGTCTTATCTATAACTGAATATCTACAGTTTTTTAAAGAAAAAATGTGTGGGTTTTTAGGTTTTACGCGCGAAAGTAGCTATTGTTTTCAGCGCTTCTTAGCCATCGCAATTCTGTCCGTTCGTCCGTCTGTCCGTCTGTCACACCGGTGGATCAGTCAAAAACGGTGCAAGCTAGGATCACCAAATGTTTACCGTCGGCTGCCGAGAAGACTCTAGTTTCAGAAACCGTAAAGCTTTTCCATAAATTCGAAGGGGGTCACCTCGAAAGAGGGCGCTAAATGAGAGGGGGTGCGACAAATTTGCGATTTATAGGCAATAAGTCGCTGTGTCTCAGAAACGTGCGAGATAGGGCCCAGGTCACTATAATTCACTAATGGAAAGTCGTACACTGGCACTGGCCACCGAATTTAATGACCTTGGATGATTTTGAACGTTAAAATAGGGGTTTTTATGGATTTTTTGTCGATTTCGGGCTGCGACACAAGTTTATATCATTCACAAGGTAGCGCCACGCAACTATCGTTATGCGATCCAGATAGAAATTTTGGTATTTGTATATTAAGTTATCGTGAACACCCCAATTTTCAGCTAAACTACTGAACAGGAACTGCTATAAACTTTCGCGCGTCTCATGAGCATTAGCTCAAATTTCTTGTTAAGGTTTTGTAGTTAGGCTGCATCGCCGCAGTGTACAAAAACCGGACACAAAATTAGGAAACAAGAAAAACGTTTTGTAGACCAGGGCAAATCATGGGTTATTCAGTCAGTCAAATGTGTAACTTTCAGATGGGTGGGTCACATGGGTCATGAGTCATTGTGTGCTGACCCCATCAGCTGCTATAATGTTAAACGGTGTGCTATTTATAGGACAGCCATCTTACAGCTACTGAGCGTCACCTGTCATTATGAGATTACAATGTTATTTACCACCCAACACAGGTGAACGTGTCCCGTCTTAGCTTCAGCCAGACAGGCTCGATTTACCTACTCAGCATGGACGGAAGGCTGAGTTTACTTTAGTGGTGGGTTGCATGCCAAGATGGTTTACCTGTCCATAGTCACCCGTCCACGTAGACCTACTAACCGACAGGAGTTTTGCTACCGCCGGGCCACGCGTGTGGAACAGCCTCCCAGTCCCAGTACATTACGCGACGAAGACACCGTTTACAGAACATTTAGGCGTGGATTTAAAACGCACTTGTTTTAGCGTTTCTGACGAGGGTGCAGTGTGACACTTGTTCTAAATATGCTAAACAAATGCTCTTACTGAACTGAATTGAACCGGGCCCGGCGTAGAGCCACAACGTTGATTGGAACAACGCGTTACCCACTGGACTACGCCGTCACGCCAGTATAACGGACTGTCAGACCGAGAACGGTTAAAAAGAATGAAAGACAAAATTGATGCTTTTGCAGCAAACAGTTTCATCGATTATTAATATTCACTCAGCCTAGAAGTGGCAACGCAAGCGACACCCAGACAAGCCACAAGGTGTCCGCAAATTGACACTGCTGCACATTCCGCAGTCTTGTGATCGATATACAATACACGTTAGCGCAATAATCCGTTGAAACGGTTTCAGCAAAGCAGTAGGAACCTTAAACATTACTGTTTTATCAAGCGTTTTGAGACTTATTTTATTTTTACAATTTACGTAGTCAGGTTTTGTATTTTCTGCTGGACTTATCTCGAACTTTGTAAGCAAATGTTCGTTCGTGTAAGCAGTAAGTTTTTGCTTGACTGATCGACTGGCCTATCTAGTTCATTTATTTCAATAATATCAATGATAAATTATTTCGTGTTTAGTTATGCCGCCAATGTTGTCCGCATTTGTAGCCTGGTTTTGGTAAATTTACTGTGAATTCAGTTAATTAAATGACTTAATTTTTTTGGATGCGTATACACATTTTTGTGGAATGATCTGCTTCAAAAACACGACAGTGGAACGCTAGCGTTAAACCACATTTTAAACTACGACTGCTGAAGACGTTACTGTCTGGCTGAGACTATGGCTCATTTTAACTTCTTTGGTAAATTTGTAACAGCTACAAGCACACTTACTTATTTACTTGCTTACTTACTTTTGACGTAACTGATGCGTGAGAACTGGAAATAAGTGAGGCGTCGTGAACCGATATTAACGAGCGAGGAAAAATCAATACTTGTGCTATAGAACGTGATTACTGGGCGTGCATGTCACACTGAATTACAATAAACAGCGGAAATGCGCTGCTGCCACCTGGCGGCCACTGATAGCGATATACGACACAATTGTCTGTCTCGCTGTTTGTTTGTGGCATCAAAAGCCACGTAGGCCTAGGCCCTGTGTAAATCGGAGTGCTATGGTAATGCACAGCCAACGATTGCATACAATGGTAATAGCTAAATGATAAGTTTCGACGTTATTTTGTTAATTCGTGCATCATTATTCTGCCGGCTGATGCCTATAGGCCAATTTAATAAATATCGAGTAAACGCCACCCAAAGCATCCGGTTTCCAGTAAGTAAATTGCGAATCTAACGATGCTTCAGAAAGTAATAAGAGCAACAGCGATCAGTGAATATTAGTTACTTAATTTCTAATGAAAATAATTCAGTTTCGTGCCGCCGTTGCAAGTTTTGTAATTATAAATTTGTTTCATTTAGACATTTACCACAACGTTTTAACAATGGACTTAACTGTAGTCGTTAGTAGGCTACTTGGCAACTTAAAACATTTTGGTTGACTGACTGACTGCGGTGCCATTAGGATGCGCGTTGCGCAGTGCAGTATATAGCTGGCGGACGGCCGCACAAAATATCGGCACTGGACCGATATATTTTGCTAGTATTGTTTACGTCGTGCGAGTTTTTTTTACGGAGTGGCTTCAACATGGGCCCACGTCGTGTGAAAAGGAGTTACACTGTTTTAGAGACTTTAAAATGCATGTGTAGTGACACCGAATTGCATTTCAAAAATATCTAGTCTCCAAAAAGTATGTCGCTATATTTGTCGTGTTTGCTGCTAAACTGAAAGCGAGAGAAGTTCTTATCCTTGTCATTGACAGCGAGGTCCTGGTCTTAATCCTTGTCCTTGGCATTCAAGTGCTTATTAAAATCACTGGGAGCCATGGTCACTTGACCATCTTTTTACGCAGAATTCAATGTACACTGTGTCTCAAAAAAAGCATGTGACTACATTTTTTGCAATAACTTGAACAATGAATGTCCGATTATAATAATTTTTGGCACACTTATTAATGAGACTATATGTCAT
>Ga0056128_1006483_pt1 | contig 14774 bp, 5 predicted proteins | sample WorMetLIZISLAND2_FD_71113 | JGI IMG/M metagenome (GOLD analysis project Ga0056128, IMG submission 71113) | Marine gutless worms symbiont microbial communities from Max Planck institute for Marine Microbiology, Germany - Olavius geniculatus... ...
GGAGAAGGTGTCGACCCACAGCCGAGGTTCTGGATCTTCGTTTTGCTCCAGGAAACGTGAAGGCCGAACTTCGAGGCTTCCTCGTCCATTGCAGACAGAGCGATTGGGTACTTGTCCTGCATGTCAACGAACAATGTGACGTCATCGGCGTAGTCGATATCGGTGAAGGTGTGCAGGCCAACTTGGATGCCCACCTGACGACTAACGTGATCCATGATAAAGTCCATTGCTCTGCAAAACAGAGCAGGAGCTAAGACGCATCCCTGCCTCACGCCTGAAGTCGTCGAGAACGGTGAGGAACAGCGGCCCGCCTATCGCACTCTAGCTGTCGTTGCGGTATGTAAGTCGATAATCAGGCCCAGAATGACATTATTTGGAACACCGATGCCCTTCATGGCTTTCACGTCTATAAAATTCTCTATAGATGTGAAGAGAATGGGGTTTGTCTTAAGGGCTTTTGTTGCAGAGTGTTTTTGTCGCAAACAGTTTTGTCGTAAACTAAGGAGGCTGCCCTCGGGTGAATTATATTATTAACACCTATAAAGCATAAAGTCTATCGCCAATTACCGGTACTGTGTGCTTGATTCATGAATGTCTATACAGAAGGAATAGCAATAGGCTAATGAAATAAATCTTTTAAAAAACTTCTCGATGCGTACCGTGCATTCGGATGCAGATATTGACCGATAACTATCGAAGTAGCGGTGATTTAAGCACGAATCTATTACGAAAAGTCGAAAATAATGTCGGGGTACTAATGCAATAGCATATAGGCTACACAATGCGCAAAATAATAACGAATTGCACACCATGTCGCAAAAAACTCTACCAGTGTTATTTTCGAATAACTCCGTGAAAAATTGGCCGGCCAAATGAAATAATTTTTATCATGCAACTCATGAAAAACTTGACCTAAATAAACGTTGAGAAAAATTTGGAGGCAAAATTAAAATTTTGAACGTCTACACTTCCTCCGTCGATAATTTACAACAGTAGTTGTAACTTTCTGTCCCGCCTGATTCTAACCCAAGATGAGGCTGTTTCGCCAGGCGTGGAAATATCTAAGTGATGTAGGGGAATAGTTAGTTGGACAACCGCATATCATGTCGGCACTGGGCCGAAGTATTTGCTGATTTTATCTGCTCAGTGTGATGATCCGTGTGTGATGCAATGTTACACAGATTCTGTACTACGTCGTGTCGGACGAGTCAAAGCTGACGTGTTCGCTGTACATGAGATTCTATCACGTCTGCAACCTCATCATCACCATCAACTCCGCGTCTAACTTCGTCATCTACTGCCTGTTTCGACGCCAGTTTCAGCGCCAGCTGCGTCAGTTTTTGTCCGGAACGGCCTGCCGCCGCTCTCGCGAGACAATGACGTCATCTCGCGAGACTGTGACGTTACCTGGAGACGTGGTGGCACGGCGCGGCACGAGATCTACGTCATTCGTGACGTCAGCGCGCTGTCGTCACGTCTCCACGATATCGTCGCCACACGCCCCTACGTCGCCGCCGATAACCGGCTAGACGAAATAGCAAACTTTTTAAGAATTTATCAAATTTTTCAGCATTAGGCCTATTTCGTCTCTCGATTGGCTGACGTCATGACAACCGCTGTCCAATAACGTTAAAGGTTGTCTGTAGCTTCAATGGTAGCACATCACAGAGCTACGGAGCGTCACCTGCCATACAGAATCACGCAATGTTACCTGCCGCTCGACACAGACGAATGTGCCCCGCTTTTACTTCAGCCATGGCAGATCTGTACTTGATTTACCTACCCACGCGTGATGGAGGCCTGACTTGACATTGGTGTTGGTTATAGGCTATATCTAGGCTAGGTGGTTTACCTTATCCGCAGGCAGTCACCCATCTAAGTTGATAACGACGCGACCGGAAGTCGAATTCATAACATCTTAATCTAAGTCGTACGCAGACCTACGTGCTAACCCTACACCACCATGGTTGTTGCCTTCATCGGGAAAATTTCATCCAACAAGTAGCGACATCTAGCGGCGAACAGAAATCCTCCCGAGGCAGGCAACAGCGTTAGCCGAAACATCAACAATTTGGTTAGAAATAAAGGCTAAAATTCGATGTATCGTTATAGCTTATTAGTTACTGTTGTAACCCTTGAGTTTGATATCCAATGATATGCGCTTGTTTGACAATTTAAGTATCATGCTATGCCGCAGCCTGGAGTGAAACAGGTGTGCATGAAATCAATTTTAGGGCCTATACAGTGCACTCCATGTAACGTGAGTTGATATCTATTCCGGGCAGTCCGGTGGTCTGCGATACCCTTACCCAACCCCACTCCGTCCGCCAGTAGTTCTTTTGTATCCTCATCCACAGCACTGTATCAAGACCACGATGTCATGAGGTTCAATGCTGCTGCTGATGCTGAAAAAAAGCTTAGGTCTATTTTCTCCTCGGCATTCGAGACCGACCGGGAGGTCCAAGACAACTAGCTTGTGACGCAACCACTGGCAGACCTTGAAGAAATTTTGAAGTGCTACGCCGAGATCAAGGCGACGAGATCGAGCCGCCGAAGGCATCGATGGGGAAAAGTATGGGTGTCCCACTTTCTATTCTACAAGGCCTCAGGGGAAACGTACTATAAGCTCCTCCAGGCCCGGCCGAAAATGGATTTTATGCATATTTGCGGTCAGAAAGAAAATATCTGGGACACCTTTTCTAGTAGGCTAGTTTTGAGTCATCGTGCGCCACCTGTGAGCAACTAAGAAAATACAGAAAAAATCTTCTGCCAGTGCGCCCAATACTGCAGCATCAATAGCATCCACATTAATAACTGGGCACTGATTTACTCGTATACGGCTAATAGCGTTTTAAGAAACTTCTGAATTATTCCAATGCACCACAGCACCACTTTATGAACTTTGATAACTTATCAGTCTTGATGTAAGCTTAACTTATTTGAACTCTTCATGCACGAATAGGCTACAGCAGACGGCCACCGGACGTTCGTAAAAGGATACGGAGAAATTGATCTGACCCATGACTTGCCTAGTCTTCCATCAATGATAGTACCGGTAATAAAATTATGTCAACGCTACGCTGCCGCAGTTCGAGGAAATATTTTGATTATTTCGATTGTCGGCTGCTAGGGCTTTTGTTTGGCACGCGCCCGCCCTACAATAATACGCCCCATGCAATCAGCCTTCTCTAATTCCGAGATCCGCGGATTGCGGACGGTCGCGCTTGCGGACTGCGATCCGCGGAATATTTCGGATCCGCGGACCAGTGCATGACTGGCATCGTGGCAAAGGCTGGCAAAGAGCTAAATTTTAGTGGAATTTTTTTTCCAAAAATACAAAATTTAAGGTTTCCTTATTTCAAGAGAATTTAGCGGCAAAATTAGGATGTTGAACACCAGTAACCTAATCTGTCACTGATTTGCTGGTGTCTGTCGAAAATAGCAATTTCTTGCCCCCTCCCAAGTTTCAAGCGCACTCCACAGCTACAGCGGACGGACTGCCGACCGGCCCAACACAAAAGTTGCAAACGTGAATCCTACTCTTTGATTGGTAACTTTTTGCTTAGATATATTAAAAAGAACAGTAAATAATTTTGAGTTTTGTTTTAGCAGTTAAGTATACCATATAAGTGACTTTTCACTTGTAATATTGTGGTCTTTTCGGCTTCTGTTGAAGTTGCATTATGCAACTGCACACAGTGTCTCAAAAAGTAGTTTTTTAACTTACACCAAGCTTGATTGATAACTTTGTCAATTTCAACGTCCCCCCAATTTTTGGACTGGCAAACTCTCTAAAAAATCTGCGATAAACCCATCACGAAAAACCATGCCAAATCCACAACGTGTAAGTTTACTATATCTTTGGACGCAGTGTATTTGTCTGTAAAAAGTGTTGGCCTGAGAATCTGAGATTAACTATTAGTTCACACGGTGGTACGTAAACACTGCGGATACAGACGGACTGCGATCCGGATGTGGATCTCATATCAAAATACGCAAACGGATGCGGATCAAAAATTAAAAGATCCGCACATCTCTGTTGTCTATACAAAGTATTCCGTTGAGTATATTGGACGAACGTCTTCAAAAGACACAACCACGCAGAAGCTATAGGCTATACGATCAACTGTATTAAACGCTATCAGGCCGGTGTGATTTTTTTAAAGAAAACAAGAACTAAAATTGCCAATAATTAAAAAATCGGTAACGGTAACTAAAACGGAAACGAAGACAGAAGATAAACTGAAATCAAAGGTGAAACGAAAACAAGTAACGACTGAAAACGAAAACGATAAAAACCAAAGCTAAAACGAAAGCCAAAAAATTCGCAACAATAATTCAGTCTGCCGAACAAGGGCGAGTGTTAAGAATCAATAACGTTGACGATGACGTGTGTAAAATAATAATGTAGGCCTAATGTGACAACATGACTGTTCACTAAGCATAATATCGAAGAGTCATGATAGAGTCCATAAGGTATATGTTGCTTTAGTCTTGTTTCTGGTAACTAAACGAAAGTAAACCGAATCAGTACATGGAAAACAGAAATACAACTAGAAAGCAGTCATAGCCCGCAGGTACCTCCGCCAAAGCAATGTTATTCGCCAGGTGGCGTCACCATCTTCACTTTGCCAGCGGTTCTCTTAAGCCCCCTTTAACGCAATAGTAACGAAAATTTCAAAGTGATCCAGAATCCAGGATTCCTGCCGGATCACCCCCCAAATTGAACCACTGGTAGCTTGTGCCACGCCCGACACACCCTCAAAACTTCAGAAAGATCCGTCCATAACTTTTTGAGTTATCTTGCTGACACACAGACGAACAAACAAACAAACAAACAGACAAACAAAAACCATCAAAAACATTACCTCCTTGTTGGAGGTAACAAAAGCTAAATAATAAATTAAAACGAAAATCGCACTGCCATGCAGAAGCTGTCCGATCGATTAAACCGTAAATCGAAACTGCGACCAATCCATAGCATTACGCGTCGTTAGCCAACCAGATGGGTATAGGTCACCAGCTCCCAGTCTGCAGTAACGACGATATTCTTTAGGCCTATTTGACATTAAATGGTAGTAGAAAACAAAATAGAAACAAAACGGAGGCCTACAACTTGAACACGAACTGAACTAAAATTAACCAAGTAGACTGTTAATCACGTAATAGGCTATAACCAGGTATGGGACGCGCTGGAAAAACGCACGATTTTTTGTCCTCAAGCTGTCCTCGATGTGGACGACAGTCCTCGACGACCCCATCCACGACTACAATGTCTACCATTCGGTTAACAAGAAACAGGAGCTAATGCTGCCACCTGGGTAATCAGTGTACAACGTGCAATAAAATAACAATGCATTTTGAAAGGGTACCCAAATTTGAGGCTTGCGCTTTGAAGACAATGCAAGACGTCGAAACTCAGACGGTTGAAATTTACGTTCTATGCCAAAACCTTCATACGCAAATATGAGTATTGTTCTGGTCTATCTATAGTAATTTCGGTGCTTTTCGGTGCTGAAATATGCGTCGCAGCCTAAAATCGTGAAAAAAATCACTAATAAAACGCTTTTTAGATTTCACGATCGTTCAAGGTCAACAATGTTGGTACCCCTTACTAGAGGCGGGTAAAAGTTTTGAGCCTGAACATGTTAGACTACAATTTTTCACAATCTATTTATCAGTAAAAAGTGCGTCCTTTACTGACTCCTACGAGTCTGCTGCGGATATGATGTCATTGTAATTTATGACGTCACAGGGCATTAAATGGAAACGATTTGAAGCATCAACAAAAACGTCTGGAGTAATTCATCATCGTATATAGCGGATACCACAATGATCGGATTTTAAACTTCAAAACAGATAATAGTCACTAGGGGTCATTACTTTTTGCAGAGTGGTCTTGGTGTATGAAAATATATTCATGAACAGCCGGTGTCGCATTAAATAGTCTCCCCCATGAAATATCCGCCGAGGGGAGACATAATCACGGTGTAAAATTCTCTCCCCCCTTTTTTAAAATCTCGCCGACCCCATTAAAAAGTCTCTCCCCCCCATTAAAAATCCACCGAAGTCAGTGTGATAAAATCGCCCCCGTGTAAGAAGTCTCCCCCATGCAGTTCAATGATACAATCACGCAAGCGTCTGTGTTTGCTGCTGCGCCGCCCAACTCGGTCAGTATCATACACGCGCCCGAGCACTGGGTCACAGTCATCGCCTTGACGACGAAGGAAAGCAGCGTATGCCGATACTTCCCAGCACGCCGCAGACTCAGGGGGATGACTGTGGCGTTCTTGCGGCTGCATACGCCACGGAACTAGTAGCAGGTGACGGTGTCGCTGGCCTACAGGTGCCGTTTGATGTTCCAGCAATGCGGCCTCACTTGGAACGGTGCCTGAAGGAGGGCGTGATGGCTTCGTTTCCGAAGATGACAAAGGGCGTGCGTGGACGTCGTCGTAAGGTGCTGCGTCTTGCCGTTGATGCGAGTGGCGTAATGGTGCTCAATGAGTAAACCGCTTATTTGTCAAACATGTGCTTGGATTAACGTTCTGCAGTAGCGTTCGCTATTTTTCAAATCACCAGATCATTTGGACAGACAATTGCTATTTTGCATAAAAGAGCATAGAAGATGTATGACTTTATTGTGTTTGCTTTTGAAGAAATATGACTTGAGATATGACACAGTATCGGATCTCGTTGTTATTTGCTTTAGTTCATGCTAATGAAAACTAGCACTTGCATGAAAATTAGGCTGTGCCATGACGCTGTTAAGACAGACGGGGTGAAGTGCGCCATAAGAACTTAAGGGGCGACATTATCACGGAGGGAGGATTTTTCTCTGTGAAAAATGCCACAAAAGCCGTTTTCGAGAGGGGAGACATTTTAATGGCGGGAGAGGATTTTTAATGGGGTAGGCGGATGTTTCATGAGGGGGGCGACTTTTTAATTAGTATTAATTCGTGTAAAAAGTCTTTCCCGGCGATTTTTACCGGTAAAAATCCGCCCGGGGCGAATTTCTACCGGTAAAATGTCGCCGGGGGGCGAGTTTTCAGGGGGGCGATACTGTCATAGTACACCGGCACTGCAGTCCAGTCCCCAAGTTACAATTACCCAGCTAGCTGTTCGTGACTCTGGTTTCGTACAATAAGATCACCCTACATACAGTAGAGACCTCACTTACAGCAACTATTATATTTTTCTACATTTGGAAAAATTTTCTTTGTGGTGTCCGCTGTCCAAACAATAAATGACTTAAGTCTGTAGTGGGCGCATGGCTGGAAGGACAGACATAAAACGCTTTATGACGTCATAAGTCACAATGACGTCACATCCGCTTTAAGCTTACACGAGTTCGTGAGAAATATGCATTTTATCGGTGTATAGATTTTGAAAAGTTTTTCAGTCTAACATATCGACTTGCAAAACTTTTTGAACGCCCCTCGTATCTTGATTAGTCCTTCATCAACACAACTGATATAACTAAATTGTTAATAAAAATTTTTCTGATACCATCAAATATTGACATAACGTCATAATTGGCTGAAATGCCCCAATTTGCGGCTACCACAGATTAGGCTATCATATATTCACAAATGCAAATAAGAAATTCATAAACGTGTTTGTCAAGGTTTTCATAAAACTGGATGCCACAGAGCCCCAGTTTGGTAAATCCAGCTACAGACTGAAAAAAGTTTCGTGTAACAACCAGCCTAATTCAAAAGCTGCTTGCGTTAGCAAACCGAATCATTTCGTCTTAGTGCTGTATGATGTCATAAAATACAATGACGTCACTTCCACAATCTGCTCACAGGAATACGCAAGAAAGGTACCTTTTACTGATGAATAGACAATAAAAAGTTTTAGTTTAACATAATGAGGCTCAAAACTTTTTGACTACCCGTCGTATTTGCATGAAATCTTTATTGACTCAAATGCTCTCATTTGCGACTAACGCAAATTTAGCCTCTCGCATATTCTGATATGCAAATAAAAAAATTCACAAATGTATTCACAAAATCAGATGCCACGAGGCTCCGGTTTAAAGTTCTATGACGTCAAAAATTACAGTGACATCACATTTCCAACACACCCACACGAGTACACACAGAAGGTGTGTTTTACTGATGTATAGACAATAACAAAAAATTTCGGTCTAATATATCGAGGCTCAAAACTTTTTGCCCGCCTCTCGTAGAAGATCGTCAGCAGCGTTTGTTACGGTAAGCATCAAGTCTATGTCTATCTGCAACCGTTATCACGCCAAATAAATGAAGACCTTTTCAGTGATATCAAAAAACAACATTGATGACCTCGAACGACCTTGAACCTCCCAAAAACGAGGTTTTAGTGCTTTTTGCGATTTTCGGCTACGGAGATAGAACAAGACAATCTGCAAATGAATTTTTCATCGTTAAACGTAGATTTTAGCAGTCCAAGTCCCGGACCCTTAAGTTCAAGGAAGCCTGCGCACACGGGTACCCCTTCAAAACGCATTGTTATTTTATTGCATGCTGTGCACTGATTCCCCAGGTGGTAGCACCGATGTTGTCGCACGTCACGTGAGCACGGCTCAGACTACTTGTTCGATTTTGCTTTAGTTTGCAAAAATAACAACAACCAGTAGTTGATTTCTGCAGCTTTTGCGATCTTTTTTGGAAATTAATCAATTACAAATCAGTAGCAGCCATAAATATAATATACATCTTTATTCATCAAACAGAATATATAACAACACATGAGATATAATACGAAAACAAAACACACAAAAAGTACAAACAACGTACAAATTAAATGCTGCCCCACGATTTGACCACAGTACACTGGGCAAGTTAAAACCCAAGAAGGATTGACAAACAGTGCCTCACTGCTCAGATTCAAATAAACTGAAGCAAGATTTCAGTTAATTTCTATCATTTTGTATACACCTTAAAATTACAACTTCTTGTTCAGTAACTCAGTTGCAAAAAAATCACAATAATACAAACGTGATAAATTTGAACAAATACTCAACAACAAATCAGTCTATAGAGCCTAATATCATCATTATTCACGCTACACTTAAGTTGACTAAACACTGATCATTAATACTGTTCGTGTTTTATTTCTGGAAAACAGCAGTGTCCACTCATTGACAAGTGGAAGAAAAATGCTTCCTGGCAAAAGTTAGGGAAAGTTAAACTGGAAAGATTTCTTTCGCTTGATAAATCAAGACACTATTTTGCATTGCACATAAACGGCTAACAATGTTGCCACGAGATGCATTCTGAGAGCCCAGAATGTGCACGTACTGCCACGTAGTCAGGGCTCCACCCCTAGCTGGGTTTGGGGATGGAAAGGAGTGGAAGAAAAAGGGACAGAGAAACAGAAAGAAGTGAGTGATTCATGCAATTTAGGGGATGATTGCTTTCTTACGCTGAGGGAGGGATGGACGCTCCTGCTAGATAATACTGACGGGCTATGGGCTAAACGTTGCTAAGTACGTGTATCATAGAAGATGCTATACAATTTTTTTGATTAAATGATTAATTTTGAATGAAACAATAACACAGCCCATTCGCTCGCTTACTCAAACTATCAATCAAAAACACTACTTACACAAATTCACCAGTTCAGAGATAAAAAGTTAAAAACCCAACTAAAATGCTATAAAAATTGCAACACAATTTACTGAACTTGTGACATTCAGTAGCATAGCTGTAATCACTATGGCTGTTTAAAACACATTTTTGTCACAAATACATTTAATAAATGTTGAACAAAAAATGCAAAGTTTGCTAAAATAAATGCAATGCATGATTTCAACAAGAAATATTTTAGATTGTGACCAATCTAATGTACGCCTCACGCGCATTATTTTCTTTTGTATTCTTTAACTGCTTTTTAGTTCCTTTCTTTTCACACCACAAATAGCGGTGCCGATAGCATCACCTCACCAACAGCATCAACCGTGAACTGACATCATCACGTCGCGTGACCCAAAAAGTTCAAACTCGCGACCCCATTATCTTTGAGGCGCCATGCCTCCACAACGGTGCTAGATAGACGCATGGTCTTGTCCATAGTGACCATGCGTCTATCTAGCACCGTAATGGAGATATGGCGCCTCAAAGATAATGGGGTCACGAGTTTGACCTTTTGGGGTCACGTGACGTCATCGGTCACGTGACCATTCGACTCCCGGGGGTCGACTTCCTATCAGTGGTCCATAGTGATCATGCATCTATCTATCACCGTTACAGAGATATGGCAATTTGAAGTTCTTCCAGAAAGGCTCTTCCAGCAACAGAGGTCGGTTGTTGGTCGGTCGGACCTCAATATTACACTGATCTTATATACTCCTCCTCGCTACGTTAGGAACGTAGCGTGCGAGAAGTAAAAATAAAATATTCTCGTAGTCATCAATTTTTTCTTCCTCACACATAAGTATATCTCAATGAAATATATCCTATCAATTCATTAAACAGCACTTCGATTTTTCTACATACAACAATTACTGTCAACTTCAGTTATTTTAACCCATGCAGTTCAACGTTTGTTAAAAATTAAAAAAAACATTGGAAAAAGTTGAAAGCGTGTTTTTGTCTCTGAAATTTATAAAAATATATAAATGTTTATTACATTCTATGTTCACTCAAGTAATTCATGACCAGTGTCTGATAATTAATGCAATCACGGCCAGATTTTAAACTGATTATGCTCTGTTTAGTGAACATTGTGAAATTCTCAAATAAATTTTCTGTTCAGGAAATAAATAAGCAAGGAATGTCGTAGTAAAGTTCAGATTTTGCAATAACATACTAAACCCTTCCCCGGCCACAGAATGTGGTGCTGCACCAAATAAACTTCCATGTGTCACAACGCATCACACAGAGGCCCACAAATAACAAAAAATGTTGCACTGCTGTGTGACATTCTCTGACGCATAAGGGATTATGGGCCCTTTTTATGTCAAGGCCTATGTTCGGCCAAATATGCTGATCATGCTGTATGCCTAAAACCGCCTCTGTGTGGAATTAAACTTCAATATTAGGATCAGATCCTTGAAGTCCTCGACGTTTGAGCTTTTCTTCATTCTTGAGGTTCGCTGGCTGCGTACGAGTGTGCCACACTAAAACCTGCAGACATTAAACACCAGTATAAAACTACCAAAACAACAATTACGACAACTACAACAACTAGTACTTGGCTATGTATGAGTGTGCCTGTGCCAGACAAGAACCTGAACAAACCAATACAATACAACAACAACAACAACAACAACTACTACTACTACAACTAATACCACTAATGGCCAGCTGTGACTTACTTAAAAGTTGTGAGTTCAAATCCTGGTTAAGTCGCTATCAAGTGGTTACTGCAAACACGTAAACAATCTTGATACATAATTATCGACTAAGGTCAACTCAACCTTCCATTTCTCTGAGATAGGTAAATCAAGTATCACATAACCATATGTGGCTGGGTTTAAGGCAAGGCACATTCACCTGTGTCACGTAGCAGGTAACACTGCGTGATCCCATACGGCGCCGCCCCAGACTCTTGGGGCAACTGCTCTCCACCGTAATTTTTTAATGGTTGAAAATTATAAAATCTTTTATCCAAAAATTTTCGTCCAAAAATGAAAAAAACAATTGTGGCTGATGAACCCTGTTTTGAGAAAATTTAGGCCAAAATTTAAATTCTGAGCACCTATAATTTCTCTCTTGGATATTTGCTACTATCTGTGAGAACTCTCTGAAACTTGCAGTGTCTGTTAAAAAATTGCAACTCCGTGCTTCGCCTAGTTTTTTAAAACCCATAATGACACTGTCTTTGACGAACCTCAGTGCAGTTGTTGGCTCTAGGTTCCAGATCGGACAAAGTGACAAGCTGACTCAAGAAGTAGCTTTCCTGTTCACCGCGAGACACGTTGTAACTGAATTCGGCCGATCGATGCATCACTAAAAGCCGAGTGTTTACAGCGAAGCCAGCCATGTCCAGAGCGAACCTCCGGTGAGGTTTCCAAGCAGTGAACCAGCCTACAACTTGCCCGGAAAAGTTGAGTACCGGCCTCTCATAGCGGAGATATCCAGCGAGACCTACCGGCCAGACAGACACTCGCTGGGTATGACGCATCTTAACACAACAACACACAACCCTAACTACAGAAAAAATACTGGCCTTTCATGCATCAGACACATCCAAATACGACAACAACTACAGCAACAACAACTAGTATTAATTATTATTACTAACACTACTACTACAACTATCCTATGATATGCCTGAAGGAAAGAGTTCAGTACTAGCCTTTCAACTCAGCCTGGCCATCCCTCAGCGGGTGAGCACAACAAGCATCAGTGCAAGCTAGGGCATAAACAGACACAGTGGCACACTGCATGACGCACAAGCCTCATATACATGGTCTCACAGTAAAAACTGGTGTCAGACTAAAGGCTAAGAAAATGGAGATCAGCGCTGCACTAGCAGCCTTGGCTCAGTAAGAACTTAACGTTATGTTTTTATCATCATCAGGGTTAAAAAACATTTTTAAAAAGCCCAATCCAGTGCATTGTATCAGGTTTTCATTTTTTTTACTCCTTGTGCCCTATGTTCCTAAGGTAGTGAAGAAGAGTATATGAAATCAGTGTAATATGGAAGACCGATCGACGACTGACTTCAGTCTGTTCCATGAACAGCCTTCCTGGAAGAACTTCAAACAACCATATCTCCATAACGATGCCAGATAAGACACATAGTGACTATGGACCACCCATAGGAAGTCGACCCCCGGGAGTCAAATGGTCATGTGACCGATGACGTCACGTGACCCCACAAGGTTAAGGTCGTGACCCCATTATCTTCGAGGCGCCATATCTCCATAATGGTGCCAGATAGATGCATGCGTTTAGGTATAACAAAATAAATGGCAACTAGCGTCATCGACCATTATTGAAAATTTTTTCCTCTCACTTCTTAAAATCAAGCAATATTTTATGAACTTTGGGGAGACAATTTAGAACAACGACCTCGATGCCAGTTACTATTAGTATAATATTAACCGGGTCTCAATTAGACGCCGGGTCTCTAATACAAGCTGAAAGGAACGAAAAAGCTTTTAAAAAAATACAAAAGAAAATGATGCGTGCGAGGAGTACATTAGATTGGTCACAATCTAATAATATTTCTTGTTTTGGCTTAAACCCATCATCTTAACGACCTGACTTGATTGGTTTTCATGAGCTTTAAGTTATCAGAATGAGCACTCTCAAATACTGTCCACATGAACTGAATATCTGGAAATTTGCTAACTCACAACTTTTAATTTAAAAAAAACTTAACCGTAATGAAACATCTCCTTATTAGCGAACGAGAAACTGAAATTGGATTAAGTTTGTGGTGAATTTTCACAGTATGTTTTTGGTTTTTTGTAGGTCAGTTTAACCATTTTGCAACAGACTGTTTCTCGGTTTTCACAAGATAGCAGTTACACGTATTTGCTTTAAGTTGGTTTATCCAATAAAAACAACTGAGTTTTTCGTGGTACGTAGTTGGGTGTCTCAACTTGGATCTTCCCTCCACTGACCTCGTCAAATAATCTGAGATCGTACGTGTTGTCATCATCAGCAAAGTACAGAACTCCGCTACTCTCCGGTGACAACGTATCCAGATGACTACGAAGCCATGCCAGTCCCGCATTCCGTTGCAGCACTCCACGTGGTAGCAACCAATGCGGCTGTGTAGATGGTATTTTATACTGGGCTGGTGTTACTGCAGCCAGGTGGGTGTACGATAAGCCACTGTGCTGCAGTAGACGGGCCACCAACGCCGACCTAAAACATGCAGACAAGCATGAAAAATACAAGTAACAGTAGCAGTAATGACCGTAGTTGAAATAAATGTTAGGAAAATTATGTCAAAAATGCATTTTTAAATGTAAAACAAAAAGCCCAGCTGTCACTAATAGCCGACTGTACTGATTTTCAGTGACCTTCAAGGTCATCCAAGGTCAATGATTTCCATCTCATCTGACAAAGCGTATTGCACTTCCTACAAGCAATTAACAGTAACCTTTTTGCCATATCTGTCACCGTTTCTGAGATATGGCCAGTTTTTTTGTTGAAAATGCACATTTTTCCTACCCCCATCCATTCAACCCGGAATTTTGAAATGTTCCCCTTGCATTAGCTCAATGAAATTTTGCATTCTCGAGTTTAAGGCACATGGCTAATTATCTGTGTAAAAAGTTTTTTTCCTAAGACCTAATGCTTAGCCACAATAGATCTGTTTGGATGACAGACAGACGATTACAACCGGTGCAACCATTACTTAGGTATGGTCAGCTAAAAAACGTTTGCAAAAGTAAACAAAAAACACTACACCATTTAGTTGTTTTGACACACTGATGATAACCAAAATTACTAAATGGTAGCAATAGGCTGCTATGGTTCTGCTTCAAATAGCAGCTAACAGATAGCAAATCCTTTCAACACGTTTACCAATAAAAACAGCATCACACCAAAAGTAAATAAATCCAAATAAAAAACATGATTAAAATATAAAACTAACTTCAATTTGCTCAACCAGTAATAAAAATAAACAAAAATCTAAGTTTTTAAAACCAATTTTCCATCTGGACCACATGTGAGCTACATGTGTTATTCCTAATTTCAATTTGCAATTTTACAATTAATTCCATATCCAACTTATGAGCAAATGAGCAACCAATAATCAACTAGAAATTTGGGGCAAAGCCCAACGTGAGTCCGCCGGCGCCCTAAGTCCGATTGGGGGAAATT
>Ga0056128_1006484_pt1 | contig 14773 bp, 6 predicted proteins | sample WorMetLIZISLAND2_FD_71113 | JGI IMG/M metagenome (GOLD analysis project Ga0056128, IMG submission 71113) | Marine gutless worms symbiont microbial communities from Max Planck institute for Marine Microbiology, Germany - Olavius geniculatus... ...
GAGAGAAGGAGAAGGACGACTTGCATCCCACACTTTTTTAGGCCCTGCTACTACCTCCAGCATCTTGCATTTTGTTAGGCCTATTTGTTTAATATAACGGCAAGCCTGTATGTGGGACAGTGAATTTAGTCTACATATCAAATTTCATGCAGATGAGCGAAAAAACAGTTATAAGTGATGAACGACATTTAAAAAGCTAACCACCGCCATCTTGAATTTACTACTTTTCTCGATTCTGGTCATATGATTTATTTCCAGTAGCAACTAACCACATTCCTGCAAAATTTTATTAACCTTTTTTTGTCGGCAGCTGATTTGCTATGCTTTGTGTTAAAATACAAAATGGTGCCCGTTGCCATGTTAAATTTCATTTTTGTTAGATTTTATGGTACAACTAGTCTACATGTAGAACGTCAAATTTAGCTCGCATATGAAATTTCGCGCAAGTACGTGCAATAGCAACTAAATTATGAGCCATAAACGGAATTTAAAATGGCGACCGCCGTCTTCAATTTATTATTTTTGTTGATTTTAGTCACACGATCTACTTCTGGTAGCAGCCGACGACATAGCAGAAAAATTTCATTAACCTATGTCAATCGGCGGCTGAATGATTACTTTTTGTGCAAAATCCAAGATGGCGGCCGCCGACATCTTGGATTTTATCTTTGTTTAATATTTTGGCGCACATGTATGTAGGAGCTCAAACGTAATACATTTGCCAAATTTTGTGCAAATACGTGCAACAATAAACAAGTTATGAGCGATAAATTAAATTTAAAATGGCGGCCGCCGCCATCTTGAATTTATTATTTTTGTTCATTTTGGTCAAACTTCCCATTTCCGGTAGCAGCCCTCTAAATGGCTGCGAAATTTCATTCATCTACCTCAATCGGCGGCCGAGATATTGCTGTTTGCGCAAAAATCAAAGATGGCGGCCGCCGCCATTTTGGATTTAATTTTTGTTCAATATTTTGGCATACCTGCATGTAGGACTCACAGCGTAAAAAGCGTGCCAAATTTCGTGCAAATATGTGCAATAGTAAACGAATTATGAAAGATAAATGAAATTCAAAATGACGGCCGCCGCTATCTTAAATTTATTATTTTTGTCCATTTTGGTCAAATGATCTATTTTCGGTGGCAGCCGTCTACATCACTGCAAAATTTCATTCATCTATGTCAATCGGCGGCTGAGTTATTGATGTTTGTGCAAAAAGCCAAGATGGCGGCTGCCACCATCTTGAATTATAATTTTGTAATGCTGGACCACCCACGAAGTCCATTTGTGCGCCTGAAATTCCCCTTCAAATTTCATGTTGATCGGTTGCGTACTTTTCGAGGATCGCAATTCGAAAATTTCGCAAATTTGGCTTACATGTAATATGCTTATTCAGGCCCCAAAAATCATGGTTTTGGGGAGTTTTGACCCCTAAACTTTTTTATCATCGAGACCCCCAAAAGCGACTACCTTACGCGGAAGCACGCGTTTTGAGCCATAAACGGTCGTGATCGGTCTTCTGGTGCGACCTGTAGGCGTGAGCAAGAATACAAAAAAGGAGCATAAAAAGTAACGGAAAATATCCTTCCTACGCAGACCCCCTTCCCGTCCTCCCACATCAACCAAATTTTGCACGTGGCGTCATATCCCGGATATCTTTCTTGGTTTCAAGTTTCATTAAGATCCGTTGAAAAATGTGGGAGCTGTGGGGGGTCGAAATTTCGGCCTTCCCATTGACTTGGCACATCGCTTATACAACAGCTTGTTGCTACCGCACAAGCCGTGACAAGTTACAAAACTATTATGACTTAAAATTTTGAATTAAGTTGCGCTAGTATACTGATGCATATAGTTTTAAAATGTAAAAAAAAATATTTCAGTACGTAAAAAACACCCGTGCGACATCCGACTACACTGCGTCTCAAAAAACATCGCCGACATTTTTGACTGTAACTTTACCGACCGACCAACCGACCTAGCCGTGTGGCTAATAGGGTGTTTACACGATCCAGCAAACGTCCAGCATCTTCACCCCATAATGCCCCCATGCACGCTTAAACTGTCGCTTTTTATTGGCAATCACAGGACGCACCCTAGTCAATGCACTGGTGCCGCAGCTATCATGACATTGTTTACCGACATCTATCATCTCTGCTATCATATCCAGTCTGACATCAGCAGTCACGGGTGTCTGGATCTAAGAAAGTTTCGTCCTTTATCGACCCACAATTGTTGTTATAATGGTCTGCGGACGAGAACAACTGGTCGGCGAACTGCAGCTGTCCTCGTCCGCTTGGCTGTCGCTTATTTTGTGGCCTTAGTCGACAGCCAGACCGATGCCTATTGGTTTGTTTATCTATGGTGCACTGAACTTGTTCATGGTTGTTAGGCCATCTAAAACGCAGCTTTTATTTGGTCTATTTATACGGCCGTCCTAACAGGCCGCATTACGAATCTTGCTCGCCCGTCCGCCTGACTTTGACAGATATTATTGACGCGCAAGAGCAATGCTGCAGGCATCTTACACGGTTGTCGTCCGTCGTCGTCTGTCGTCCTCTGTAACGGATGTATTGTGGCTAAACGGTGCAAGATGGGACCTAGGTTGCTATTGATCACTAATAGGAAGTCAAATACTGGCTTTCAAATGACATTAAAATCATTGACCATGGATAACCTTGAAGGACCATAATGCACTATGGTGTGCCAATCGTGCGGTATTGTGGCTACACGGTAAGTCGCAATAACCATCACTACATGCGTAGAGCGCGACAGTCTCCTAAACTAATAGCTTGTTTTAAATTTAGGTTTTCTTTAAATTTTTAGGGTTTTAAACGTTATGTAATTTTTTTCTGATTGTTCAATGAACACTGTACACAAAATTAGTAAAATTACGTCCCAGGAAAAGCACCCTATGAGTGAATACAGCTTAATGAATGCCTTGAGTCACGTGACTAACGTCAAAACTCGAAAATTACGATAAAAATATGACGTAAAATATGATAGGTAATAAATTTTACAACAAACAAAATATTGTACAAACCTAAAAATCGGACTTTCGAGGTTTTATGGTTTTAAAAACCTAAAAAACCTACATTTCGGGCCAGTTTTTCAGCCCTGATCTCTACGTTAACTTCGATTCTTAAAAAAAGGTACGTTGTGTGCTAAAAATGTCATATGCTCCAGGTCCATCTCCAGCCATTTCGGCGAATTTATTCATAAAATGTGCGTCGCATCCGGAAATCGCTAAAAATTCACTAAAAACCCCTATTTTGGGAGTTCAAGATCATTCAAAGTCATCGACGTTGACACCAATAAAAAGCTGGTCACTATTGCTTGTTATGATAAGCAGCGTGTTAGATCTGTGCCTATCTGCAAGCGTTTTCACGCTACACGAGATAACTGCGGTAAAATAACCACTTTTCGGGGGAGGGGTAGCAGTGTTTGACGCTTACCTGCAAAGGCCTCCTTGAACCTATAGGGGGTTGGGACTTGGACTGCTAAAATTTACGTTTAATGCTGAAAATTTTATACACAGGTTGTCTTGGTCTATCTCCAGCCATTTCGTCGCAATTCGGTGTTGAAATGTGTGTCGCGGCCGAAAATCGCCACAAAAATCACTAAAACCCCTTATTTAGGGGGGGGAGGGTTCAAGGTCATTCAAGGTCATCGACGTTGACACCAATAAAAAGCTTGTCACTATTGCTTGTTATGATAAGCAGCATGTCTGTGCCTATCTGCAACCGTTTTCACGCTACACGAGATAATTGCGGTAAAATAACCACTTTTTAGGGGGCGTAGCAGTGCGCCCTGGTTCAAGGGGAACCCCTTCACCCAGGAGCACGAAATTTTGTCACGAAAAACTAGAGACCTTGAAGCAGCCCATGGTGAAAATTTCGTGATTCTAGCTTGCACCGTTTTGATACAAATCACGAGTGTGACGGACGGACAGACAGACACCTAGGCGATGGCTAAGACGCGCGAAGCATTCTGCTATCGCGCGTAAAAACCATGGCCGGATTAATGCATAGGCCAACGAGGCATTATGGCCTAGAGCCGCGCGCTCTTAGGGGCCCCGCGCTAAGAAGCACTGTGAGAAGCTCAGACAAATAATCATAGGCCTAATTGTTACCACCAGATGTCATATTGTAAGGCAAAAATGCGCCACATTCAATTTCGGCTGCGGCCATAGGCGAAGATACTGCTAAGAAGTCATTTTATCGTGCCGCTAATACTATCTTTGGTAAGGTCGGAAGACATGCATCTGAAAAGGTTATTTTGCAACTCATTTCGAATAAGTTGGCTATATGCCTGTACGTTGTTATTGTATGGACTAGAAGCTTGCCCATTAAACAAGGCTGCTGTTAACTCACTTTATTTTGTTATCAATATTTTTATCAAACTGTTTGAAACAAATAATATTGATATTGTCAGGAACTGTCAGAAACAATTTGCGTTTGCGTTGCCAAGTGTTTGGGGTATATATTTGCACATCGGAGTGAGCATTTTTTTTAGTCAAGTACAAGCATTGTGATGATGTTTTTTGTAAATTGTTCTTGTTTTAGTCTGACGCTGCTGATGCTTCTCGATAATATTGTCACCGTTGTGGACTATGGACTGTATGTATATGTATTTTTTCCCTTATTTTCTGTGTTGCTATTGTGTTTTTCTACCGTCATCGGTGAATTAAAGATTATCGTTTGATAATTTTGGTAAGAAATCATATTTCGTAACGAAATTTGGCAATCACCTCAAAATTTTATTGGGGATTAAGTGCGCAAAACGTTACTCATATCCGTTTAGATTTGATATTTTTATCGCCCGATGTCTAGGGGGGTCCGTTTTTCACCGGAGACCGTGTACTGTTTCCGGGCGGACTAATAAATAATAAACAGCACTAAAACATAAGGCTTTCCCGAACTATCGTTCCGGGCGGACAAATAAGCTTATCGTTGCGTGATATTCGTGCAAGCAATCAAGCATTCAACGTGCACGGAACATTTCAAGTCAGCGACGATTGGGAGACAAGCGAGCTGTAGCGGCGAAGACAGTGTCACCTGCAGGCGAGCGACGTGCCGGTGACCTTAGTCCACTCACCAACGCAGCAATCGTCCTATTGCTACCATGCCGACTTGCGCGGCCGCATCGCAACAGACGACGAAAAGCGGAGCGGAAATCTTTGGAACAGAGCGCATAAACGAACGGGTTGATGGCAGAGTTGCAGTAGCCGAGCCAGAAGAAGACGACGAATGCGACCGGCGGCGTGCAGTCGGCACAGAAAACTCCGAGAACGTAGACCGTGAAGAACGGAGCCCAGCAAAGTATGAAACAGCCGACGATCACTCCGACTGTCTTGGCGGCTTTCTTCTCGCGGTTCAGACGCCGCAGTTGGGCTCGGATCTGGACAAAGCGTCGCCCGGCGTGTGCGTGCGATTCGTCGACGAGCTCGGCATTGCCGCAGCCCCTGCTGGAGCGTCGCGCGCTGGCCGAGCACTGGTCAAACATGGGCGTCACCGTGGACTGCACCAGAGACTCGATGCCTTCCTCCGGCACGGGCGCGTGCACCGCAACGGCGCTGTCACTATCGCTTGACCTGGCGACTAGTCGACGTCGGCGTAATGACGCCGACTCAACGTTTGATGGCTCTGTCGACGTGCAGATGCCTCGATGATTGCAGTCCGCCACGCCATGGTTGGCGTGTTGTGACGACGAGCTGACCCGCGGTGAAGTTTTGCTCCACATACAGCAGCCCGTTGCTACATCCGTCCTTAAATGACAACTTCGATCAACGTCATCGGCGTCAGGACCGGTTGTGACTGCCAGGTCTTGCGTGACGCCGCGGTCTCTTGACGGCCGTCGTACAGTCAAAGAGTTACACATGTTACCAGCCATCAGTCGGTCTGACGCCGGCGACGTCCAATATGACGCGCGGGAAGTGTGCGCTCCTCCGCCGCCCCGGTGAACACGAAGGTTAACAGCGACAACCTGCGAGTCAGCGGCCAGTCGATGTCTCGTCTTCTTGGTCAACACGCCGCTGCTCAGAGCACTGGTCGCCTTCACCGCCGTCCGGTAGATCTTCACGTAGAAGAACACCATGACGAGCATCGGGATCCAGAACGAGCCGCAGGCGGAGTAGATGATGTAGCCAGGCTCCGAGGTGAGCATGCAGACAGGTCGCGGCGCGCTGTCCGCCACTCGACATGCGTTCACCGACGCCGCCGTCGTCCATACTTCGTCCACAGGCCGCAGACCGAAAACGAAATTCCAATCACTTGTTTCACCGTTCTTTACTCGTTCAGATTTAACATCAGATCCACTAATGCCGCTCGTTTGCCGGTGGTCTGAGGTGTTTCTCGCCACTTGGACGCTTGACAATGCTGCAGCATTTCGGATTAAGTCAACGCCGTGCTTGTTGTAGATGGCGCTGACGACTGACGAAGTCAGCGGCATCGAATTCGAGCGTTTTGGCTTTGAAACAGTTTTGGCGGTCGCGTGTCTCTTGCTGTCGACAGACGCCACGTAATGCGCATCCGCCGTCCGGAAGCTAAACGATGAACTCTGGTGGTGGCCTAAGTTTCTGTCATCAGCGAGGGTAATCACAGTATGATCGACGAGATCGACGTCCGTCACGCTGGTCATGTGTGCATTGGTTGCGCTAGAGTCCCGCCATCCAAGCAGCGGCGGCAGACAGATCGCCAGAGCCAGCGACCAGACCACGGCCACGGCAACCTTGGCACGGGTCGGCGACATGAGCAGCGGATACCTAAAGGGTCTACTGATGGCTAGGTAACGGTCGAGGCTGATCGCACACAGGTTGAGGATAGACGCCGTGCATACCCAGACGTCGATGGCAAGCCAAGCGCTGCACCAGACCCGTCCGAACGGCCACCAGCCGAGCACCTCGTTGACACTACTGAACGGTAGCACGACCGCACCTAGCAGTAGGTCGGACACTGCTAGAGACACGATGAACGTGTTGGTGACTGTGCGTAGTGTACGATGCGTGAAGACAGCCGCGATGACGAAGCTGTTGCCGACAATGACGACCAAATTGAACGTCACCAGCGCAGCTACCGGTGCGAGGAAACGCACGCACTGTATACACACCGGTGAACTGCTGACGTCACTCGATGACGTCACGTTGCCATGGTAACAAGCCGACTTGCCGTCGTCGTCGCCAGCCATTTTGCTCCGAGTCATTTATTCATCGCTCTGCATTCCAAAAACAAACAAAACTAAAAGTTGGCCTCATCGATTACACCACAGATAAACAAAGTAGGCTAGGCTACGTAGTTTCAGCTAACGCGAGGCTTTACATCAATCTCATATTTTCAGTGGCATCGAAACCGGGAGAGAGAAGCATGGTCCCCATTTTCCAAAAGTATCCATTTAGACCCCACCCAGGGTAGCGCACAGTGCCGGTCCCTTAAACACATTACTGGTTTAATTAGTTAGTGCTCGTTTGACTAAGTGGGAAAAAATGACACAATAGATATTTGTTTCTTTTTGTCATACATCTGCTCGCGTTTCCCATGGCATTTTGACTTGTAATTTTTTTAGCTGTTTGTTGCAACCAAAATGTTAAATTTAGCTGTTTTGAATACGCGAAAACTCGAAGTTGTTGCAGACACAGAAGGAAAAAAGCATTCCCTCCCCGCACCATAGCCCTCTCGGCTCCTTGGCACTTGACAAGCCCCCCCCCCTTTATTGTAAAATAGCCGCAACTACAGGACAGATTTTATAAAAAAAAATCAAAGCCAGTTGTTTATAGGCCTACGTTACAGCAAATGGTATGCCTACCACATACGAAGTATCGCTGCACGCGAATTAAGTAAGTGGGCAGTTGCCTATAATGTAGCATAGCGCATTGAAGACAAACTCAGCTGATAATATCTAGCGGTAATTTCACTAGTGAAAAAATAAAACTCACTTACTTACTTTTTTATCATAGCGTGCGAAAAATCCAAACGACATGAATGACAGACTCCAGTGCAGTGTCCGCTTTGGTTGCCAGGTATATTTATTGTCGATCGCGACCTCTGCTATATCGACAACGCCGTTAGACAGTGGCGCTGATCTGTATAAAAGCTGGCTCGGGGATCAGTGTCGCCATCCGTCTGACGAGAATTACGTCTGTCGTGGCCGCTCGATAGGCCGGCGGCCAGTTAGACTACGCCACGGTAGTCTGATTGACCAAACGGCCATCGATCTTACTGAGAACCGATACTCGGACGCAGTCGCAACGACCGCATTACAGACAACTTGAATGCATTTATTCTATCAACTGCCGCCACAGAATAATAGCAGTTCCAGTATTTTTTGTTGCATACCAAAAGCTATTATTTATGACTAGCGCCGACTCACAAGAAATTAAACCCTGGCCCGGTCAATCTCTGACAGCATTCGACCAGGCCCGTCTAGAGCTACAGTGGAGCCCGGGGAAACATTCTCGCGGAGTCCCCCCCCCAAAAAAAAAATTCGCGGGGCTCCTATGTGGAGAAATTTTTAAAAAAATTTCTTCTCAAAATGGTGCACTCTGGTGTACTTTATATTGAGCGACGGCGGGGCTTCCCAAACGTCGCGGGGCCCGGGGTAGCTTACCTCCTACCCCACCCTTCGACGGGCCTGCATTCGACTATAGACCTATAGCTAGCAACTTGGATCCAAAGCAAGCGACGAAGTAATCACTGGCGAGCAGAAGCTAATGCTTCTTCGACGTTGTCGGTTAACGGCACAGAAATGATGCTTGGCGCGCTGCATGGCAACTGGTAATTGCCATCATCGCTACGTACACGGACGCCAGTGGTCGATCCAGCACGCTATAAGCAGCCACTGTATCATTACGTCTCCATCTTACCGCGGAGCATAGACCTATAGAGGCACACACGCGCCTCCCTGAAACGCGGCGGGCCAGATGTCGACGCCGAGTCGCGAGTGTAAACGTGCTGCGATGAATTCAATATCGACTCACGTCTGAAATGAACGCCGCGAGAGAGAATGACGTGGGTGCCAGGTAGCTTAACTAGCTGTCAGAATCAGACTACTAGTGATGCCGCTGCTGCTGTCGTGGCCTATAAAAGTGAAGCATGGCAATGAGTTCCTATCACTCAAAGTATATGACCTAAATCAATTTATCGAATGTTAACGATTTGAGTACAAAAATAAAGCTCGACACAGTTAGCGTCGCTTTCCCAACTAGGCCTGTGTAACATTTGATGCAAAGCTTATGCATGTTTGGTGGTCTTTAAGACCTCACTTCAACCAAAACACGCCGTTATTTTCCCCCATAACATGCCGATAAAAATATAGTCTCAATCGCGATTCTGACGACAGACGAAGGCAAAATAATACACACCGGGTAGAAACTATTTTGTACAAATAAATTTAAAATACTTGCAATTGCGATCCGACAGTCACGCAGCTGCCCTACCACACAAAAACAACACAGTCTTTTCTTGGACTTAGAACAACACGGTAGGCCTAACTATATTTTTATCACAAACTTTACATTAAACAACTGATAAACTTTATTAATGGCGGTATAAAATACCAATTGTTTTGCATAAGCAGTGGATCTTAATCACTCTGTAAAAACTATCAAATACGAACTCTGACTAACCTTTTAGCCGCTGTTTGGCAGCAACATGATTCTGTTTGCACGGCCGGTTGACCCGAAAACGTTTACTATCACTAGCAGCTAGATCGTGCAGCCGAAGCAACTACAGCTGCTGTAGGTCGACTTGGATGAAGTTTCAAGCAGTTCTTGACGTTCATTTATGAAGGTTCGTCACGACTGCCGATTGCTGAGTGGGCGTTTGCACAGTCTTTACCATCTGCTACTGCTTATTGCCCTACAATGAACGGCGACGCAAGTTGCTACTGCTGCTGCTGCTGCTGTGCAAAGAACATCTCGGGACGCACGCGTCATTGGCTTGGAGCCCGGCGACACCCGACACAGACGACGACGCACTAGCTACTTCGTTCCACCACTGATGCGGGGCTTCTTATTGAACACCTTATTGGTTTGCTTGCTTGCAATGGAATTTATATACCGCATGCACAAGTGAAAACAAAAACAGGAAACGGGACGAAAAGATTCGCAGTTACTTTGTCACAAGCATCATAGGCATTTTTGCATTTCTGAAGCATGCTATCCTACATGTTCGAGTGTCACTGTTCGACGGCTTTCAAGCAGCGACGCTTAAGAAGATGTTAGACGGGTGCCCAACATTTTTTTCTGAACAAACGATTCTAATTTTCTCCTGGAAATTGGCGTCTCGGGTAGCCATTAATTCAACTTAACGATGTTCTGCAAAAAACCCGCATCGTTTTCATGTTATTCGCAGTGCTTTGTACGTTCTACAGATAAAGGCGAAGTTGCGTATAAGTCTTGCGAATGATCAGTAGCGAGTAACGGCGCCGATTAGCCGAGAGAGAAAAAAACAGTAGCATAATCGACTGCGATAATCTGACTGCGGCGACTAATAAACAGCCTTGCGAAAACGATAATTGCTGAATGGAGACAGTCTTAGCAAGAATGACACCAGACTTCCTTGTGACCGCAGGTTGTCACCACTCAGCAGCCGGCAGCGTTTGCCTCTGTATAACTCTTCTCTAAACTGCTGCGCGACACGAAAACAAACGTTTGATATTAGGGTTAGACTCGGTTCATCATCCGGGCAACAATTCAGACGTCGTTGATCGCTGTTTGGACTGGACATGCTAGTCGGCCGGGTGATACGCTCGTCTTTGACCGGTGAACAATGAACCAACAGTCCAACGGCTCGTGTCTCCGAGGAGTCGTAAAGCGTATCGTTTGCACGACGTCAGCAAAGCCGCCCTTCTGATGTACATTGCAAACGTGACGTAGCCGCCACGACCACCAAAATACAATCCGACGCATGACCCCACTACCATAAAAAACGCGTGCGTTTCACAACTGAAACGAACCGAAAGCGTGTCAATATTTAACCGGCTTCCAAACGCCAATATCGATATCGCCAACTCGTGTGCTATAGAATGAATTGCAGTTAGATAATGAAATTACATTTAGGCCAAAGATTTGTGATGTGACAAAGCAACTGCAAATATTATTTTTAAAACATTACGTGATTATTTTATGACTATTGCACAGTCAGGTTTGGTTTGTAATGCCTACGTCTCAGTATCTAGAGTGGCTATTAGTGTGAGACTTTGTTCTTGTTTCACCAACTGTTAGTCATTTTCATTCTTCAACTGCGTGCTGGCCCACGGGAGTTTCAATATCTATCGCTGAAAACTGATTGCAACATCGTCGGGAATAATGAGCTTGATGTAAGACATGAGGCAAAACCGCACTTCTGTTTCTACAGTGTACGTTACTTGGCGTGACAAGCTGACTGAAAATCTGTACGGATTAGCGCCATTTTCGGCTGGCGGGCGACAACGAAGAACCTCATAGGTTAGGCCGCGTGCATTTGTAATTCGACGGAGGGGGGCGCTGAAAATGCAAGAACTGAAAAATGCAAGTACGGAAAATGAAATACATACCTACTCTAGGGACTGGTTAAAAATTGTATGCATTTATATGTACTAAACATTCTTCATTTTTTATATGTGGATATAAGTGCTAGGCTTCAAAAAATTGGGTTTGCTTGATATTTTTATAGATGCTGAGCAAGGGGCCCCCACAATTTGCCCATGAGCAAGAAGATTTACCGATCCTGTTGCAGTCATTTTTTGAGCGATCGCGGCCAAACTTTTTTGAACATGGAGTTTTTTTGGCCTAACACATATTTGAAGCAATATTCAGTCGACCGAACAACAAATTACATGATAGCATTACTAAACCGTTTCTGGTGAAGCCAAATCATGTCCGAAATTGGTATTTCCGATTGTACGTTTCGGCTTAAAAATTAAAATAAGACACGGATTCGATCCACTGAATTAACAAATTTAACACTTAGTTTACATACAGTGTTCCTGGCCGAGCGTCCGTCGGCGCCCAGTTCAATGAGATTCCAGTCAATGGAACGCTGGGGGCCGCCGGTGCGGCTATTTATCCGGCTGCCGGATGAATAGCCGATGAGGTTCCAGTCGGTAGACACGGATTCGATCCACTGAATTAACAAATTTAACACTTAGTTTACATACAGTGTCACACAGATAACACGTTTTAATTGAATGGATTAGTGCAGGCATAATTGTGCAACTTTATGCATTATGCGTCAAGATCGTTCTGCCGCTTTCCATATATCGCCTACGAACGTTTTTCACTCCTGCAAATTTGTGCTTGCATTTTACGTACTTGCATTTTCCACTCTTGCAAATCCGTACTTGCATTATCACATTCGACGGACTTGCTCATCTTTCTTCCGCACTCATTTATTTTAATTTGTGGGTTTCTTACATTTGCGCCATCTCCGTGACTTGAAAAGTAGCCGGCGTCTCAATCCGATGAGCGATCATTCTATGCAGTGGATTAAGACGACCGTAGTCTAAGCAAACACTGCGCCACGCAGTGCACAGGGCAGCAGCTGGTTATCTAAACGTCACGCACCGACGCTGAAAGCACCGGTCGGCACCAGGAACTAAGTCAGTTGAAGCGTCCGAGTTAAGATTCGCAGTCGCAGCAACAAATTGCACACGACGACATCGTCGTTGAAAGCTGTGAGCTCCTTCTTGGTAATGCACGTACGGCGAGTAGCAAGCAGTGTGATGTCAAAGATTGCAGCACTCATTTGATTGACAGCACGATCGCCGTCGGCAACCAACCTGGCGTCTGACGTGTCGTCGACGTGTTTTCAATGATGGGACGATAGTCTCGATAGCCTACTGTGTACTCGTCGTCTATACATTCGTGACGCAGATTCATTCGGTAACTGGTCGCCGCAACTCTACTCCCTCCCCTACCGCTTGATAGTCTGACGTAGTGCCTTTTCTTGTATCCATTTGCAACGCAGACATTAGGCCCTATTTTTAGATCTCGGCCTATCACGTGACGATATCCCTTACAACGTGGCTGAAACCGAACACCAAAACTTTCCTCTCGCTATGAATGCATGAATACTAACGGATAATATTATTGTCGATAATTGCTTAAAAACCGCGCGATGCTCCATATCGTTAAGAAATTAAACCCTGGTTCTTGTAAAAAACAACCTGGTTCCATCTTAAAATATAGACTTTCACGGTTGCATCAACAAGTGGATATCAATATTTATTAGTGGACACTTTCTCTCTGTTCAGTGTTCACATATTTAGGAGTTGATGTCGTTGTCTGCATCGCGCATCAGGCCAGCCAGTCATTATGCGTTATGTCAACCAATTTACTGCCAGTTGATTAGCTATAGGACAGTCTATTACGTATAATCCAGTTGCTGCAACTTGCCCAAGGTTGTTACAGATGTCTCGGGCATTTTTTCATAAAAAAATTTGCGAAAAATAACTGTAAGTCGGTCATTCAGATAGTTGTAGCCAACGCAAGAGTTTAAACATTGCGAACGTTATAGGTTGACTATCACCAGTAGGCTACTGATATAGGTCTAATATTTATGTTTAAAAAGTCGAAAACTAACATCTCAAGTTCTCAACGCGTTTTGCACATGCCAGCGGAAGCTTCTGTGTTTGCGTAATGGAGGTCAGAGAATCGTAAAAATGTGCCAGGTGATCACGCGACTTGTTGCTTTGATGTACATCTACAAACGGCAGCCTGTAGTCAGTGAAAGAGTCGCTACTGCACACGAACGGTCTTCGGTTTGCAATGCGTTTTGAAATGAATATAAAAGCGATAGCTGCTGCAAGAGGCTCTGCTGTCGTTCACTATTTTTCTTAACGTAAGATATACAGATTTCGATCAAATATGCAATGTCATTCGTCATTTCGGAATTACCCTCAGTGTTTTTGGGCGACGCATGGTAGCCTTACGACCATGGCAGCTAAGCAGTCATACTTAAACAACCATCATTATGACAGCATACTAAATACTAAAACACAAATTTTAAAAAAACTCGTAAAATCAACACGCCCAATGCTACGTTAAATATTGAATCTTGATTTGCAATTTTATCTTTTAAATGACACTTGTATACAACCAAGAATAGACAAACAAACGCACACAATGGACACAGACGACTTCAGCTGTTAAGAAGATTAGTGTCAGTTCCATCAAGCGTCAATATTTACACGAAGAATACGCGAAAGGTTCATTGCGTTAGCTCATTGCGATCGTTCTGGATTAGTGTGATGGACGATCATCGTGTTTGATGCCACCTGCGTCTTGTGGTCGTCACTCTTCTTCACTCAGTGGACATACGTCTACGTGACTTGTCTCCCGATTAACCCTGTCTCCCTGACTCTATACATGTGCTAGTAGTAGACTATGAATAGCTGCGGTCGAGAAGGCAGAGCAGTAAATAACGACGACACGCGTACATATTATAAGTTACGACAACTAAACACAACTAAACGTTTACAGGCGTGACTGGCGTTCGTGAGAGTCCGGCTGCTGCTTTAGCTGTTGTATGACGCCGCAGCCATTTGCTTGTTTTTAGACGTTTTACGCACCCTGAGTCGAAATAAAGTACGCCAGCAACTTCTCGTCATGTTTTTAGGCCTACTGTCGTTTTTTGTTTCATTAGTTATCGTTTCTTCGTTTCGTTTTGCTGTTTGCTGTGTTTGTATTTGTGCTGCAGTATGGCGTAATAAAACTGATAGGCCTATAATAATTTTATTTTGTTTTTACTTTGCACACTTCACGAAATATTCGCAAGTCATTTGTAGAATATATATATATAT
>Ga0056128_1006487_pt1 | contig 14773 bp, 6 predicted proteins | sample WorMetLIZISLAND2_FD_71113 | JGI IMG/M metagenome (GOLD analysis project Ga0056128, IMG submission 71113) | Marine gutless worms symbiont microbial communities from Max Planck institute for Marine Microbiology, Germany - Olavius geniculatus... ...
CGAGTATGGATTACCTGTAAATTTCACTCGTACGAGTAGTTTCTGTGCAGGTCGTGTTTTTATCCAACTCGTAGAAAGTAAACTACTCATAAATAGCATTAATGTAAATTATAACAAGAAATCTGAGCAAAGCTCACGAGACGCGCGAAAGCCTATAGCATTTCCAGTTCAGTAGTTATAGTTTTGAAAATCGCATATCACTTGGACTCGGCCCATCGGGACCATAATACACATCGGCCATAGACGCGTGTGGCGTTGGCGATGGTGGCGCCTCCTTGTGCTTGTGCAGCCCGATATCGCAAAAAAAATCAGTAAAACCCCCTATTTTGGTGTTCAAGGTCATCGAATTCGGTGGCAATCGAAAGCCAGTATACGATTTCCTATTAGTGATTAATCGTAACCTAAGCCCTATCTCGCAACGTTACTGAGATACAGTGAGTTTTTGGCCGAAAATCACAAATTTTGACCACCCCCCTCTCATTTAGCGCCCTCGTTCGAGGTGACCCCCTTCGAATTTATGGAAAAGCTTTATGGTTCCTGAAACTAGAGTCTTCCGGGCAGCCGATGGTGAAGATTTGGAGATCCTAGCTTGGACCGTTTTTGCCTAATCCACCCGTGTGACGGACGGACGGACGAACAGAACTGCGATGGCTAAGACGCGCTGAAAGCAGAGCTGCTTTCGCGCGTAAAAACCATGGCGCATATTTGACGTCACGACTGACGTCATCGTAAAATTGCTTATCTTTAGAGATGTGCGGTTTTGTAAAAATAGTAACTTTGCAGTAAAATATTGTTGTTTATTCGCAAAGCATTTCCTCGATTTGATTTAAATCAATATGGCCGACACGCCGTTAGTTGTGTGCTTGTACAAGTGACCGTGAACGCTCCACTCATACGAGTGAAGCTTCTACGGGCCATAAACGGAAACCCAGACTCGTACTCGTACTCGTGTCTGTGTGAACGCAGCCTAAGCCCAAGGTTGATATGATCTTAGTCGGTTCCGAAAAGACTTCACATCACAAATCTAAGCCGAGACAGGATTGTGGTTACATACATATTCGGTGATGGTATTAGGATGGTCAATGCCGAGAACTCTCTCACTCATGAACACCGCTCTCTGCTGGAACACCAGCGCCTGAACACATTGCAACTAACAATAACTACTAGCACTAACAATAATAATTATAATAAAGGCAATTATATGTGGTGCCAAAAAGCAAAAAGTCACTAGGTGTCACTGGCGTAGCCACAAATGGGGCACTGAAGGCATGTGCCCCCCTGGGAGAATACTCGGCTACACAAAAATGTGCCAAAAATGCACAAAACATGTCATTTTCACACAAAAAATCTGAAAATTTTCCAGAGAGGTGGCTGTGAAGGGGGCACAGCCCCCTCTCAGACTTTTTCCCTGTGAGAAGGAAACACCCCTTCTCATATCCCACCCTCAAGTGTTGCCACTACAACTAAATCCTGGCTACGCCATTGCCAGGTGTCGTAGCCTCAATCAAACAAATGTGATTTTAGTAGTTTTTTGAACTGTATCTTGCAGTGCAGTGCGCAAACTTTTCTAGAATCCAGACTCGTGGGCCAATGACTACGAACCATCTGTCACCAAGCCTTGTCTCTGTCCATAGAACTGTGCATATGAAAGAAAAACCACAAATTGCTTCACTTCAGCAATATCACCACTACTCCACAGAAAATCCTGCCTACAGGTACAAAGAACTAAAATTATGTAGCCCAAAACAGACCACCATAAATAATACTACAGACTAAACAGCATGATCACTCCAGTTATAGACCTATCTTTAAAATTCTACAATGTGTACCAAAAATATCCCTGACATTATTAATTTTAAGTTTAAGAAAGATCATCAATCAAAATGTTGTATTGTTGGGGACGTTTTTTGGGACACCGTATATGTAAAATGTAAGTATACTAGTATACGAAACCACAACAACAGATCACTACAAGCATCCGGTTCACAATCTAGAGAAAAATGTTAATGCACTAACTGCATGTTTTGGGTACATTCCTGAATAATAAATTTAATAATAAATTACAGCAAAATTACAGAACAAACTAAACAAGATCTCATCTATAACTACTCTGCAAAACACACCATAGTTTTCCGTTTGACTTTGCAAAATTCACATCTCACTACTTGCTGCATAACGCTGACAAATTATCACAGAAATAACATCAGCAACACTGGCAGGAGCAAAACAAATACAAAACAAGTAATTTCAGCAAAGTTCATGAGACATGCGACAGCCTAGTAGTTTCTGTTCACAAGTTGTCTTGGTCTATCTCCATCCATTTCGCTGCAATTCACTCTTGAAATCGGCGCTGCAGCCACAAATTGCAAAAAAAACTAAAACCCCTTATATTGAGGGTTCAAGGACATTCAAGATCATCGACGTTGACACCACTAAAAAGCTTAGTCATTATTGCTTGTTATGACAAGCAGCATGCCTATCTGCAACCGTTTTCACGCTACACGAGCCAATAGCGGTAAAATAACCTCTTTTTAGGAAAATAGCCTTCTTTGACGCCCGCCTGTGCAGGCCTCCTTGAACCTAAAAGGTCGACACTTGGACTGCTAAAATCTATGTTTAATGCTGAAAATTTCATATGCAGGTTGTCCTGGTCTATCTCCAGCCATTTTGTCACATTTCACTGTTGAAATGTGCGCTGCAGCCGAAAATTGTGAAAAAATTCACCAGAAACCCTCTTTTGGGGGTTCAAGGTCGTTCAAAGTCATCGATGTTGACAAATCTAAAAAGTCCGTTACCAGTGCTTGTTACGATATGCAGCAAGTCTGTACCTATCTGCAACTGTTTTTACACTATAAGAGCCAATAGCGGCAAAATAGCATCTTCTTAGAGGGTAACCCTCTTTGACACCCCCTCACCCAGGGGTACAAAATTCTGTCACTAACAAGAAATCTGAGCTAATGCTCATGAGACGTGCGAGAGCTTATGGCAGTTCCTGTTCGCAGCTAATATCGGTTTATCTCCATCCATTTCATCACACTTCACTCTTCTGCAGCCAAAAATCTCACAAAATCACTAAAATCTTCTATTTTCTAAGTTCAAGGTCATGCAAGGTCATCGATGTTGATACCATTAACAAGCACGTCACTATTGCTTGTTATGATAATATAGCCAAATTTTGCCAAAACAACCAGGTCATTCAACGCCATCTTACCTTAGGTTACCGCTAAGATAGGGTACCCGCAACTTTAAACCTTCCTATAAAATCTAAGCTCCATTTTTCATATTCTAACACTTATTCCTAAAATTACTCAGTCCTTTCCTCTTTCAGCAGCTGTCAACAGCGTAGTAATCGGTGCAGTAGTTATTAAGATATAATGAAAAAGGAACCCTAACGTTCTCTTATCCCTTTTTCTATAACTACAGCAAGTCCCCCAACTACGTAAAGGTGCCCCTGTAATCGATCACTGATAATCGATCTCATATTTTTTCATTAAGTTTCCACAAAACTATATATCACCAAAATCCCTATTTGCTGCATTAATGAATGTGATATTTGATATTTCTTGCCGTTCATTCTGACTCACTTACTTTGACGAAATGTGTGATATTTTTACAAAAGAAACCACACCCCTATTCGACCTACTAAGTCAAAATTCACATTTTCCACTAAGTGGAAATCCAGTACCGTTGAAAAGTGTATTGGATAAGGATTCCAGAGGTCCAAACAGTTTCGAAATCCGTTCAGTAGTTTGACTAAAAATCGGGGTGTTCACGCTACGTCAATATACAAATACCAAAATCTTGACTGCTTAAGGAGTTAGTTGCATAGTGCCACCTTACGATGCTTATGCCGGGTCTATGGGTCAGACTTGCATTTGCCCCTCTTTCTCCTCCTCATTCAGAGGACCCCCTCACCCAGCGGTAGACCCCTCAGCTGCCGACTCGCGCCGCTGCCGCCAGCTGAAAAACAGATGGCGCACCACCAAGCCAGAAAATTTTCGACAGTGCGCCAACTCGAGGCGCCAGCCGGATTTTACTGCAGCCAGCCGAAAACGGTTCGGCGGCGCGGCTGAGAGGTCTACCCAGCAGCATGAAATTTTGTCACAAACTACTAGAGACATAAAGCTATCATATGGTGAAAACCCGAAGTCTCTAACATGAGACACCAAGACAGATAATACACGATATGCTAATAATAATAATAATAACTATAATAACTAGCTATGCTAGTTCTCACGCGTAAAAACTAGAGTCTTTGTGGCAGACCACAGTGAAGATTTCGCTACCCTAGTTTGCACTGTTTTGATAGGGTTCAAAGGCATGATGAACAGATGGACAGACACCTGGACGATGTCTACGACGCATGACACATGCTGCTGCAGGTAAAAAAATTAAAAAAATGTAAAACTACAAAAATGCATAATAACATTTCTACAAAAAGCTGATTATTCAGAAAAAAATGGTTAATACTTCATTGTAGTCGCCCATGATGTAGCTAAGCCTGGCGAGGAGTCGGGCACATGCTGCAATCTCAGGATGCATTGCTCCATAGACATTATTCAGCAGATTCAGCGCCTCACTAATCAGCTCATAGCCCTCGTGAAGTAGTCCCTGCTGGATCTTAGCTTGACCGCTCGTGAACACATGATATGCATCACTCGCCTGCAGCAACAGTGTTTTATATGGTCATTATTTTCATGCATTTTAATATATTTTCATACTCAACAAGTAAAATCTCACACCAGGCTAAGTACTGTATGCAGTATAATGCATAAAAAATGCACAAAAAATCCAAAATGATCTTGATTTCTCGACCGTAAAAATCCAGTAATGTTCTGGAAGTTGTTTAAGTTGCAAAATTTCATCAAGCTAAGTGCAGTGGTTCAGGAGTTATTGTGTTAACATAGAAAAACTCAGCTGAAAACAACACTGTTGTCGCTAATGTGAATAACAAGAGAAGCAGAACAAAAGAACAGGTTGCAGTAACCTTTGGATGGATATGTTTGACGATGGGAAAGACTGTCTGTATGTCCTCTTCATAAAATGCTTGTCGAGTCTTACTATCCAGTGAGTATTCACGTAGAAGGACTTGGATGCCGACCGACTTACACAGAGCCCGCAGCAATGACACTTTCTGCAGATTGTATTTCTCCACGGCTCCATCAACACCCTCACTGCAACACAATGACAGTTACGTTAATGTTCGTCTCACTGCTGGCTTCTGAATTCGTACAAGGCCCGCATCACTGCAGGCGTGACGGATGTTTTTGTCCGGACTGTGGAGTGGCACCACACTCCGTTGAACATCTGTTCCAATACCCTGCATGCCCAATGCCCAATGCAACTCACAGCTGAAGACCTACGGGATGACCTGAATGCGGTGGCTGATTCCCTCAACCTTGATGATGCCTCATCAGACAGAAAAGAGGTGTTGGGCTACCAAAACTACAAAAACATGTTAAACTTAGAGCCAAGGCCAAAGGTAAAGGTTGTCAATTTGTATAGCGCATCGTCGTGTATACACACCTCTAATGCGCTTTTCGTCACTAACCAGAGCCGTCGCGTGCAGCCTGCAAACACAGGCTGGCGCACCGGCCGGCCAGGCAGCCCAGTCAGCTGTACAAACGTCCCCACCTTCCGTAACCTATATAATGGGTTACTACTCATTTAACCGACGCCGAAGGGATGGCAGGCTGAGTTGGCCTTGTTGGTTGACTGATAGCTGACGCCGTACCCACAAAGTGGTCAAGCAGCCATCCATCAGTCTAGCGCAAGATAAAGAAAGTCCGCCAGCCAAGACCAACGTTCTAACCACTATGCTACGCCACCAACCATACATGACCAAGATCACGTCCAAGGCCAAGGCCACAATGCCAGGTTAGAGACCATCCAACAATGCAAACACTGAAAAAAAAGATGAAGTAATGAATGCCTTCTGCTTGTCAAATGGACTTATGTGCACAATTTCATATGCACCTCTAACCCAAACAGGTTCCCATCATAAGCAAGTAAGCAACGTGGATCTTGAAATATTGACTGGACAGAAAAAAGTGAATTGAGTCTATTACAGGCTAGTATGACATGGTCAAACCGCTAAGGCCAAGACCACATTTGCAAGGTAAGACAAGGGGTCCTACCCACTTCCAAACATCCACGATCACTTACTGTCTACCGCAGTGACAGCTGGCGAACAGTTGCTTCGAAGATAGCAGCCATCAGTTGCCAAAACGTCAACAAAGATTTTAGAATGGTCATATTTTGATAAACTTATATAACATTCCAACCTATGAATCGATTCAAAGACAGCATGTGTGCATGAATTTGACAGACAACAGACAAACCTACCACCCTACAAAAATATCACTTGTGCTGATATAAACAACTTACGACAGACCCTGAACAACAAACACAGTAAGTTTTTAATAAGTTTCTACATCATCCTCAGGTTGCATCTTAGCCTTTAGGCTTTCAATGTACAGTACACCACTGGTCATTATTTATTTGAATGATTGATTGATAACGCCGACCGCACTGACCAGTCGAGGCGGTATCCGAAATATGCCTGGACCTCTTCCACAATCTTCTTCCATAGACTTCTCGGTGTTTCACTCGCCCACTCTACGTTGTCTGCAGATCATACACCAATGACGACAATCAGTGAAAAATACTGAAACTCCACCCCATCATTCTGCTGCTCGCAGTAAAACTACTGACCATTTTAACCAATCCCGAATCTCGGGATTGGCAGCATCTCAATCCGGTGATTCGAGATTACAAAAAAAGTTACTAAAATAGTAGTTTTTTGAGCATTAGATGACAAAAAAATAATAGCAATGTTACAAATCTCAAGAGTCCATTAGAAACGTCGCAAACACAACAGATGTCACTTCAGCCTTGTCTCTAAATAGTACGTGATGGATAGTGATAACCGTCCCATTAACGAACCGTCCCCACATTAAATCCACTTGTGGTGTTGAATCACTGTGCACAAATCTCATATATATGACATCCATACCACAACTCACTTGGTAGTGTGAGTGTTGTAAGGACGACCTTTAAAGTCTATGGGAAAAAGCAAACATTGACCCTCAGCCAACCAAAAACCCCTAAACCAATCGTCGCCAAACTTGAATGGCGTGATGGACAGTTTGTGAGCATAGGCCTATGAGTGCGCGGTTAGGTGAATATTGTATCGGCACAGGCTCATATTTTTGCTTTCTCGTTAGGCCTACCATTAGCTAAGCTATAGGCTAACAGAAACATTTTCGACTGCTATGCTAATCAGTAAACATTGCGCAAGAAACCATAATACGACAAATAACATCAACTGAAGAAGGCATTACACTATGTTAGTGATTACCAACTAAAGTCAGCTTGTAAGGATGCCATATTCATAACCTCATCTAAGGTTACCCAAATGATTTTTGCCGTTTTAGAGGACTGATATCATCACAGCGTCCTTACACACAGTTCTAAACCGGCAAGTTTTTTTAGATATATAGAATATTATGGGTGCCATATGTCTCTGCTATTCGGGTAACTTCAACCTTTCCCAAAAAATTAGTGAAAAGTTCTGAAATGATACTTTTCCGAAAAAGTTACAACCCAACAAAAAACAACGAACTCACCAGTAGCAGTGAAGAGTGGACCTTTGTTCTTCCTTTTGCCTTTCCGTTTATTTTTCTGTACAAAACACACACCGTATGTAAGCAAGTAAGTAAGTAGTCACACAGACCAGCATCAGTAAGTTGTGCACATCAAAAGATCAGACCGTTGTGAGAAACCTTGTTTGCATTGCACACCACAAATGACAAAGCAGCAAAACGAGAACATTTGGTGAAATGCTAAGGTTATGCATGTTGCCATAGACAACACCTATGGCGATTTTACCAAACATTTGTATGAAATTGGCAGTTTTTAATTTGTGCACAAACAACAAAGCACCATAGAATTTATGCAATAAACTCACATCGTACATCATGTAATAATCTTCACTATTGACTACATATAACAGTTATTATTTTGATGGTGTAATTGCATTCACACTCTGACATAAAATAACTACATAATGTTTACATAATGAATTAAAAGGCGCTTGTGAGAGTGCATATCTCCACAAGTGAAGTAATTTAAACATTACTACTACTACTACTGTTACTACTACTACTACGGAAAGATCTTGGATTTATCTCTTGTACAAGCCAAGTTATAGCTCATTTTGTCTCAAATTTCGTTGCCATGGCAACAGGGGTCGTCAAAAGTAAATACAAGGAAAGGGGAGGGAGAGGGAAGAGCCGCTTCATGGCAGGGAAAAGGGAGGGAGAAGTAATAGCAGTGGATGCCAGCATTGCTGCGTGCACTGTAGAATGACGCCATTGCTATTATGACGTCATGCAGGCGCAACTGCATTATGAGTCACAGAAGGACAAACAGAATCGCTCGATTACTTAATCTCCACCAATGTTCATTATGTTCACCTTGGCGGAGACAATTAAGATAAAATATACGACACAAGATAGCTGAAAAAATGAGACCACCTTGTTCTACGGCGTGTAACGTTTAAAGTATCGACCCAACTGGCACCGAATTTGGCAAAAGTCAACAACATTATTTTATTCTTAACATTACCTCGTAATGCACTAGAAACAACTTTGGCAAATAAAGCGGCACCACAATGTATACAAGTAAACCGGTCGAGTTACCGTTTCATCGATGGCAACTAAAGTGTGTGGCGTAGGAAACGAGCCAAGATAGCAGTTCAGGAAGAAACTAATAGCTGCGGCGAGGTTCATCATGTCAACACCTTGCATATAGATCTTGTACAGGTGTTTAGTGGCTCGCGTCAGCAACGACATTACACAGATTGACTGTCACAACAAAACATAACCACTTGACAATGACATGTTACACGTGGACAGGTAAACCTAACTGTGCAGTGGTCGTTAAATATAATCATAGAATAATATGACAGATCTTTACATGTCTTCACCAACAACATCACATATATCAACTCTCATAACATAACGACATGACATACGTGTGGCTGGACAGGTGAAGTTTCTGTGGCAAATTTTGGATGTTGAACCCTCTTAGAAAAAAATTGTTGGGAGAACCCCTGTCCCCAATGGGGAGGGGTGCACTAGTAAGACTTGGTCATTCTCTAGTGTGTGTAAAAATTTGGGGCGCAGGACCCCTTAAGGGCTGAAATTAGGTCTTCCGAAAAAGTCGATTTTGGTATGATTCCACATCGAGATATCTGTCATTAATGGACCAAAGTTCACCGGTCTTCATTTCCGGTATTTAGTTAATTATCTATGCAGAAGAAATCGCGGTAAATCATGTACTAATGTAAATCCCTCTTTGTCCAATTATGAATATCTTCATCCATTCTGGAAACATTCGCCACTGAAGTTTAAAGTTGTCCGAAATCGAGCCGAATTTTGCATGTTTTTGGCCCATAAAGTTTTCTTGGGAAAGGCCCTAAAAATTTGAGACCTGGATTATTTAAACAAACACACTACCAATTACAGTAAAAAATTTGGCGGCGATCGGTCGACGAAGCTCAATCTCACAACAGGAAAAACAAGAAATCTGAGCTAATGCTCAAGAAATGCACAAGAGCCTATAGCAGTTCCTGTTCGCAGGTAAGCTTAGTCTATCTCCATTCACTTCTTTGCAGTTCACTCTTTTGCAGCCAAAAATCGCCAAAAAATCACTAAAACCCCTATTTTTAGGGTTCAAGGTCAATCAAGGTCATCAATGTTGACAATCCTAAGAAGGTCGTCGCCAAGGCTTGTTATGTTAAGCAGCATGTCTGTGCCTATCTGCAACCATTTTACGCACAACAGCAGCTACTGCTGTAGCGCGTCTTAGCCATCACAATTCTGTCCGTCTGTCACAAGGGTGGATCAGTCAAAAACGGTGCAAGCTAGAATGACCAAATTTCCACCATTGGCTGCCCGCAAGACTCTAGTTTCAGAAACCGTAAAGCTTTTCCATAAATTCGAAGGGGGTCACCCCGAACGAGGGCGTTAAATAAAGAGGGGGTAGGCAAAAGTTGTTATATCCAGCTGATACGACGTTAGCAGAGCGACAGAGACGACCTCTGGTGAGTACAAGTAAATAAAACACTATAGACACTATAGCCGCATGTTGTCTCGTGCCTGGCTCCTTCTGGTGAATGACTTAGACTTTCTGTGTTTCAAACATGCACCCGGCTGTTGCGCGTTTCTGACTGCGTTAGCAGATCACTTGTCATGCTAGACAAGCCAACAGCAGATAAATAACCACTTTTTAAAGGAAGACCCCTCTTTGACCAGGGCGTGCGCAGACCTCCTTGAACCTAGAGGGACCGGACTTGGATTGATAAAATCTACATTCAGTGCTGAAAATTTCATGTGCAGGTTGTCTTTGTTTATCTCCAGTCATTTCGGTGCAATTCACTTTTGAAATGCGGGTCGCAGTCTAAAATCGAAAAAAAATTCACTAAAAGGCCCTATTTTGGGGGTTCAAGGTCATTTAAGGTCATCGATGTTGACATTTCTAAGAAGCTTGTCGCCTGTGCTTGTTCTGATAAGCAGCACATCTGTGCCTATCTGCAACCATTTTCACGTTAGACGAGCCAATAATGGTAGAATAACACTTTTTAAGGGTGATGCCCCTCTTTCTCCCCCTCATTGGTGAGGACCCCCTTCACCCAGTGGCATGAAATTTTGTCACAAAATACTAGAGACACTAAGCTATCATATGGCGAAAAGCAAGACTCTTATCTCACCTGGGTTTGTAATGGTACTGGGACAAGACAAACAGACAAGACACAAGACACCAAGACAGAATTACCACAGCTAATACGCACTATAGCTAGCTATGCTAGCTCTCGCACATAAAAATAATAATAAACCACAGCAAAATTTAAGTCCGCTCCGAAAACTATCGTTTTCGGGTGAACTAATAATACTGATAATACTAATGCCATGCCAATGTTTGCAGTGCTGTCGTCATAAAAGTGTCATTGCAAGAGTTCACCCGGTTTATGCGAAGCACAGCACCAGATATCTGCCGACTTTTAGTGTTTTGACCAAGCCAATCAGTCTGAGCCAATAGATCCGGCTATAGACGGTGATAGCGACTACAATCACCATTGCCATGTATTATTATTTTTGAGCTTCAGAGCTGATACTCATTTTATTGTTTCACAAAGAGCAGAAGGCTGAGTCGACATAGGATGCTGGCTACATACAGAGACAGACAGTTACACATCCAACTACTAACCGAGCCCGGCGTAAAGCAACTTTCTTGATAGATCCAACGTGTTACATCTACACCACTCCAGATACCACTAATCACCAACTACTAATACTACTACCGTGACTGCTGCCATTACCATACTGCTGCCTCTAGAAATACTGGCATACTGGAACAAGGGCCTACTACTACTACAGGCGGTAACCCATCCAACTACTAACCGGGCTTGGCGAACAGCAAATTTGTTGACTGAACCCAACGCCTTACCTCTACACCACGCCAAATGCCACCAACCACCAACTACTACTACTACAGCAATTGCTGCCACTACTAATACTACTACTACTACTACTGGCCCTACTACATCTGGCACAGGCGGAATTTTGGCCCTAGCGTTGAATGTGTTAATATAATAGATCTTTTTCAGGTGCTTGGATGTCACCATCAATAACATTAAGTCACACAGATTCTGACTGCAAACTGCAAAAATACAGCTGTTATATTTCTTGTAGATGAATTGAATGTAATACAAAATCTCTAGTAGGGCTACCACAGTAATACTGAATAACAAATAAATATGTAAGTCTAATCCCGAAAACAAGATCCAGGGATTAAAAGTTTCTTAATCTCAGATCCCGAGATTGAGAAATGAATCACAGTTACTGCTATTGCACATAATGTCTCTTGAGTGGAAAAAATAAGCTAAAACTGACTTGTGTTAAAAAAAGTGGTACATAAGAATCTGACTCAAAGGTTTCCATGAAAGTAACATCCAACTCACATGTAGATAGCCGAGCGCAGGTTGCTTTTCCACAAGACTAGTTACAGTGCCCAGGTAACGTACGTTGATGCCACTGCAAACACAGTATGACATCGAAAGTCACTTTTAGCCTACGCTGACGCCACTAACTTCCTTTAACCGAATGCTAAAAAAACTCTGCTTAAATTTATAACACCGATATGTCCTCTTAAGTATCTTAGGGTTCCAGCCATTTTTCCTAATCCCAAATCCTGCAATTGGTGGCCTCCCAATCTCTGAATTTTGCAATTACACAAAATTCAATAAATGCACACGTTTGACTGAACATAGACGATAAAATAAACTTCTAGACATCTAACAAAATATTTTGTGCGCACAGAATCATGATCAATCTGTAAGCCTAATCCTGAAAATGTGATTCTGGAATGATAAATTTTCTTAAACCTGGATCCTGAAATGGAGAAATCAATCCTGGCATTGAAGTCATTAGCCCTCTTAAAATAGGCAAAGTTTTAAGCGGTACAATTTAACCTTCACTTTACTGGCAGTCTGAACAGAAGAAAGGAAAGACCTCTGTAATGTAAAAGCACTCCTCGGCAAGGCTGGGCCTATAGACTATTCCTTTGGTACTTGACTGCTTACTCAAAGTATGCAAAACTAGAAAGCAGTCATAGCCCACAGGTACCTCCGCCAAGGCAAAGCTATTCGCCAGGTGGCGTCACCATATTCGCTTTGCCAGCGGTTCCCTTATGCCCCTTTAACACAATGGTAACAAAAATTTCAAAGTGATCCAGAATCCAGGATTCCTGCCGGATCACCCCCAAAATTTAATCACTTGTAGTTTATGCCATGCCTGACATTCCCTCAATATTTCAGAAAGACCCTTTCATAACTTTTTGAGTTATACTGCTAACACACAGACAAACAAACAGACAAACAAAAACCGGCAAAAACATAACCTCCTTGCCGGAGGTAACAAATGGCAACTGAATGAAGATGTGCAAGACATTGGTTAGCTAAACAATGAGTTAATCACAAAGTTACGAAGCCTGCACAATTTCACAATGATGAACAACGTTATAGTATGCAAAGAAAATACTCAACCTCTAGCCATCTCTAGTGTCCCGCCTCAACCCAGCGCCTCAGATTCGGCAAATTTCTCACCAACATTGTGCGCTATATAAATTTATTTACTTTCTTACTTATTTAGTACACAAATATGCTTTGACTGATTTACGTATGATTTTGAACTGTTCCCGTCAAATTCTTCCCATACTGAAAATCAGCCCAACTCAAAAAGATAAGTAAAACTGCACAAACTAACTGATGATGTAAAGCTTCTGTAAGAGTGTGGCAGTCTACCGGTGATGAAGCATGTTCAAGGCATTCGCAGATCTGCAACAAAACCATGCAACTCTGCAACGCAAACATCGGTTACTCCTACACCAGGCACGGTTAGTACTTGGACGTAAACCAACACAATACATAACCAACCAGCTCAGTCATCTCTTTTACTCTCAGTGAAACGGCAAAATGAGCATCAGCTTTTAAACTGAGTATAATAAATGGCAATGGTAACATAATCCTCTAGCTGCCAGTTTAAACAGACTTGTGGCCAGACAGACAACTGAAATGAGCCAAAAATACACTCGTGCTACATTCATCGAATGAATCAAGTAAACGTTTGCAATGGCAACGCCATGAAAACAGCACAATGAACACTGTCAGTTGTCCTTCACTGCTACCATCACTATTACTAACGCACTTAGCTAGATTTAAATCGGTTTAAGCAGGCTGCACAATTGTAACAGACGACAGACTACGCTACACAGAAATGTGTAGGAATAAGCATGTCTGACGCAAGAAGCAACTCCACATAATAACAGGAAAAACTTCTGGGTACGAGTCTGAAAACTTTGGCAATTCTGTGGATGATGCACATTTCACTGCATCACCAGAAAGCTGTTTTTAAAGGAAATGTTGCAGTAATGCACTTTGATTCAAACATATATTTGAACAAGATAATGTTCATACGAACACGGAGTCTGTCCAATGCATTTCGATAGTTTACAGTATATGTCCGTATAAATATAATCAGTGAGCCGTTTAGAATGGTAGAAAAAATCAAACAGTTTAGTATTAAATTGTACAGCAGCAATGATCCTTTCATCCTTGTGTATTATTTTACTAAACAACAGACATTGTCAGTCACGAGACCATTCGATTTGTCACCAGCGCTTTACTATAAATGGTCCAACGTCACCATGCGTCTATCTTGCACCGTTTTAAAGATATGACGCCTCAAAGATAATGCGGTCATGAGATTGACCTTTTGGGGTCACGTGACATCCATCGGTCATGATAAGAAAGATGGAAGAAGGGAAAGAGAAAAAGGAAGGAGAGGGGGAGGGAAGAGAAAGGGAAAAGGAAAGTGGAAGAGAAAAAGAAAGGGAAAGGAGAGAAGGAAAGGAAGATAAAGGGAAGGGAAATGGAAAAAAGAAGGGAAAGGAAAAAGGGGAAAGGTAAGGGAGAAGGGAAAGGGAGGGAGAAAGAAAAGGGGAAGAAAAAAAGGAAGGGGAAAAAGAAGGGAAAGGGGAATGGAAGAGGAAAGGGTAGGTAAAGAAAAGAAGAAGCGGAAGGTAAAGAGAAGAAAAAGGGCAGGGAAAGGGGAAGTAAAAGGAAAAAAGGGGAAGATGAAAGGGGAAGGGAAAGGAAAAAGGGACGAAAAATTGGAAGGAAAGGGGGAAAGAAAATGAGGAAGGGGAAAGG
>Ga0056128_1006489_pt1 | contig 14770 bp, 12 predicted proteins | sample WorMetLIZISLAND2_FD_71113 | JGI IMG/M metagenome (GOLD analysis project Ga0056128, IMG submission 71113) | Marine gutless worms symbiont microbial communities from Max Planck institute for Marine Microbiology, Germany - Olavius geniculatus... ...
TTTAAAGACTTAATTAGCGCACAATAAACAAAAAGTGCTTTATTTAGCAAAATTATAAGTTCCTATAACACCTGTGTTCAAAATTGTCAGAACTTGTGCTCGAAGTGTGCCCCACGTGCACGAACACAAGCGCTCAGACGGCGGCGCCACTGGCTGATCGCGGCATCAATGATCGACTGGTCGAACTGCGCCCACTCGTTGACGAGACGCGTTTTGAGTTCATCGATGTTCATCTAACAATTTTGAACACAGATGTTATACAAACTTATAATTTTGCTAAAAAAAGCACTTTTTGTTTATTGTGCGCTAATTAAGTCTTTAAAAGTTTATTGCAGATAACAACATTCGGCGTTATGTAGCAATTTGGAACATTTGCGCTTAACACGGTAAGGTGATGACGCAAATTAGGTGAGGTGGAAAATAAGTGCACGTCGCATATACTTGGATCATTTGCCATCTTTCTACCAAAAATTATCAAAATCGGTGGAAATTTGACGCAGTTCTGACAAAAACAAATCTGCTTAGTTTTTTTGGGACACGGTGTACATGTAGATGATTACCTTAAACGACAGTGAAGTTTTAAAAAGTGGGTTTTATTGATGTTTTCACAATTTTAAGATGCGACGCATATTTCTACAGTAAATTACACCGAAATCACTAAAGATCGACCACAACAACCTGTATGTGAATTTTGTCTGGCATAAAACGTAAATTTTAACGGTCTTAATTTGGACTTTTTGCTTCAAGGATTTTTCCTTATGGTTGTTTTTTTCAGTACCTTTTCGAAACGCAGTATTATTTTATTGACTTTGTACAGTAAGTCCTTAAATCAGAGCACCGACGCTGTCGCGCGTCACGTGAGCTTTTCTAAAATTACTTGTATATACTCACGTTTGGTTTACAGTAGTTGATCGCACAGAACCGAGGGTCTGTGTTTACGGGTCCATAGCTTGAAAGATCGCGATCTTTCTCCTTGTCCTTGAAACAGCCAAGTTGTTTCAAGGTCGCCTTCGTTCTGCCATCTATAACATTACGGAAAACATTTGCCTTGATCATTTGTCTATCGCCTGTTTTCACTTGTGTTTGTCTACTCTTTGTTTGTTTGTTTATTTATTTAATTGCTTGTTTTTTATAAGTTTTTATTTATCAGTTTATTACACTTGTCTGTTTCTACACAATTTGCCCAAAAATTTATAAACAGACTTTTCTTCATTTTTTGAAGTTGTATTAAAGATGTGGCCAAAGACCAGTCGAGTAGATTTTGGCGGGCTTCGCTATTGTGAGTGTTGTGTCGATGTGTTAATATGAAAGGCATTGAGTCTCAAGCTAGCATCGAGCCATAGCGGGGCCCAGGGAAACATTACTCGCGGGCCCCTCTGGAGGAAAAATTTTTGATTGTTTTTTATAAAAATGGCGCATTTTGGTTTACTTTAATTTTTGAGCGACGGCTGAGCCCCCAAACATCGCGGGGTCCGGGGTAATTTACCCCCAACTCTTCTTTCTCGACGGACCTGTTGAGTCTGTATGAACACATAGAACAATCTTGCTCGTTATTATATTATAGCAGTTTTAACGTGAACCCCGCATTCTTCTAAACGGAACTTAACTTCAATCGCAAGCTAGTTATGCCTACATATTAATTACCAAACATCTCCGGGTGGCGCTAAAAAACGTCTCGAAATTTGCGTAATTATAACGGCGCGCGTACTTTATGGAGATAAATTTCTCTTCACGCATTTGTAAACCAATGTGTACTCGTACTCAGTTATAAATTTCAGTGACTTCACTGATGACATTACTGAATGCCGCTTAATGACGTAAGACAAGTTAAAAATCCAATAATGTAAAGACAACGTTCTATCACAACGCATCAAAGCAACTCAAAATTTTCTTCAACACGCCAGATTTCATTAGCTCACAAGAATGAACAGCACATTCAACAGATTTGAATTTTGTTACATTATTTAGTTTGGGATATCTTGCAAAAACTTGTCTATGAAGGAAGGCGTGAGCCGTTTGCGAAACTCAAAGATCAGAATGTTACCACAGACACATGGCATGACGTCGACATCAGACAGCCAAAATCAGAAAAGCCATATTGCAATGGAAAAAGCGTTTAGCACTTAGCAGCAGTGGCAAAGGAGAACGAAGGACCTATTCAGCACATTTTTGCTGATCAGTTGACTGATGATTCGGCCTACTGTGACGTTTTGGCGTAGCCTGTGTACAAGCGGCAACGCAAATGATGAACCGCTTGCAAAAATTGCTTTATGGCGTGTGACGCTATTTTGTTTGTATCACGACTAAAACTGAGGTGTTTTAGGCGAAAATTCGTACACATATTCGACGATGTTTAATTGTTACATATACGCTTTTGCACTGATTCATTTCGACCACTCGGCTGAATATATGCATGCAAATGTTCGGGACGTTTTTTGCGCAACCCGGTATATATAATTATTATAATTATAAACACAATTTCTGAACCACACGAGCTGCTAGTAAAAAAATAATGTTCGTAATAGCTATGTACACAAAAAGTAAAAAAATTGAAAAGTCTGTGCCTGTTTATAGGCCTAGCATGTAGTTGATTCAGCGAAAATGTAGGCTAAATGGCGTTAAACTGACAAACCTACAAACGAAACATTGAAGAAGACGATTGATGAAAGAAACAGCGCGATCGCTGCAGGGCACGCTGGACACATCGTAACACGGAAGCTACCTGCATAATCAATCGACCATTTTGCAAGCGTCATATGATGAAGTTCATTCGCCATGACAGGCAATACAAACAAAAAAGCCATGCAAGACAATGTAACAACAGACAAATCAGTGAGTCCAGATACGACAGAAAAAAAACAAAAAAAAACAAACCACTAGGCCTACTTAAAAACTAATTACTTTTTACTGCACAGCTAAAATGTTCAAATATTTTGTGACGGATGTCCTGTTCAGTACAAATGTCAATCATAACGACGTCGAAGTCATAACACATTGATACAAATTCTACTGACTTACTATACGAGATAAAACACTGTTTAAGAACTTTATTATCAAGTCTATATAAAAGCCTATGTAAAAACAGAAATTTCTTCATATAAGATGCACATAACATACAGGCTATTTCGTATAAAATACCAGCAAAACGTCAGCAACACTTGTCGAGGTTTTCTTTCAGAACTGTTTCTGTTCCGTTTAATTCATTCCATTTAAACGCAGTACACGCAATATCGATAACAATGAAGCAAACACAATACGCGAATGGAACAGTTCTTCTTCTGTGCTGTCGTCACAGCTTCAGTGCTGGCAATTCTCATGAGTAAACTTTTTGGCATCGAAACATAAGCAGAAGGCTGCTAGAAAAAACACAAACTCAAAAAAGTGATCCAATGACTGTAAATAATATGTTATCCAAACATTAAATTTTTATTGTTATACCTCAACCAGTGGCGGTTTTAGCCAAGGACTACTAGATGTCCTTGGTTTTAGCCCCCACTATCTGGGGGCACGGCCCCCATGGCGAGCGAGGTAGCACGAGCCTATAACGGAAACCTGTGGGCAGAGTTCCCAGCGGGGTCCAGTGGCAGATCCCCTGGTCAGGAGGTTAGGGGGGCGAAGCCCCCTGAAGTTGAAGCACTTTGGTTTTTGGACGTATAATGAAAGCCGCAAATTTGCCCACTTTTCTAAAATTTGGAAACGAAAAAATCACATATTTGTGTTGTCTTTGCAAAAAAATCATGGGTGGCCACAAAACTGGTGGCCTGGAGCAAAATTGGCGGCCTGTGCCGTCCCTCCCCCCGGCCCGGGCCTAAAACCGCCACTGACCTCAACGCAAAATATCTGCAAGCAATTGGTCCAAATTGCGTCACGTGACGTTAACAAATACCCACTGTTACACGCGCGGGCAACATTGACCGGGCAACATTAAAGTCGTCACAGCTTTTATGCACTTGTTCACTTGATGACTTTGGTTTTGAGGTATAACAAAACAAACAGTGACTGATGTCCCAATTACCGTTGGAATTTTTTTCTTTTTGTTTGTAAAATATTGCTTTTTGTCTTCGACCACGGGCAACGTTTTCGAACTTCGGGGCAAAAATTTCAATGATGACCTCGACGTCACTCACTACTTGTATGCTGATGATGACGACGACGACGACGACGATGATAATAGGCTAGTATAGAAAGCAATAATTGTTCTTACCGATGAGCGTGTGATTCAGCGACAAAACTGAGTTTGTTTATTGTTCTATGCGTGACGTCACAGTAGGCCTACAACGAAGCAAAACTAACGCCCCGTGCCGGCAGCATATGCGGCTATCCGCATTATTATCGGAAATATATGTGTCATAGACGTCAAACATATGATAAGGCCTACTAACAGTAGCATGGAAATAATAGCATTGACTTTTTGCAGTCTTGTTTGCAACATCTTGGCGCATGTCTGTCGCTAATACAAGGGCGATTGCAGTCGCAATCACGCAACGCAAATTGCGTCATTTTCGTAAAATTTTTGATGTCCTGTGACTTCAGCCTTTGACCCGTATGCATTAAATAACTGATAACTTAAACGGTTTGAACGTTTTTTGAAAACTACCAACTTTGTGCTAAAACACAAACTGCATTTTGAGAAAATTTTATTTATTACGATATATAAACAGAATAATAGTAACCCATCGTTAATTAGTTTAACTCTAGCTAAATCATTATCCGCCATTCCTAAAACAATTTTCTTTAAGATATACACTGTGTCTAAAAAACATCCTCAACATTTTTGACTGTAACTTGAAAACCAATTATCAGATTTTGGTCATTTTTGGTACGAATATTTCTCACACAACTTGCCATTAAATGACTATTTAGTTTTTCACCTCACCCAATGTATGCTTCTGCACTACCTAGGGAAAGCAGATCAAGCGACATATGTGTTGAAATAAACAAAAAACTTTTTAAAAAACATCCCCGACATTATCGATCGTAAGTTGAAGAAAGATGAACAGATTTTAATAATTTTTGGCAGAATTATTTCTGACACAATTGGCTATTAAATAAGTATTTTAGTTTCCACATTACCCAACGTTTGCTTTTGCACTATCTGGAGAAAGCAGACCAAGCAAAATACGTGTTGAAATGAATGAAAAAACGTTGATAAATTCCATCTGTCTTAATCTGTGGGCCCCAACAGCCGGTCTACTACAAGGTTTGACTGTCATGCAGCAGTGCGTCTATCATATAAAATTTAGGAATGTCCGTAAAGTCAAGAAGCGACTGGTAAAGCCTGAATTGGCCTCGAGCAGAACTTCATCGGTAGGCCTACTGCTGTCAATGAATGGAGAAAGCGTCTCCTTGCCTGTGTTCGCATAGTGGGCCAACGCTTCAAGAAGTTTTACTGCAGGCAGTTGAAAAATGGACAACTGAATAAATTGTCAACCACAGTGTCAAAAATGTAAACAAAATGCGTTTTTGGGTGTTATGTTTGATAAGCAATCATATCGCATTGAACAAAAAAGTGATACTTCGCTGGTTGTGTTTTCCCCAGGCAGTGCAGAAACAAACGTTGCGTGAGGTGAAAAAAATGAACAGTCGTTTGACGGCAAGTTATGTCAGAAATATTCATACCAAAAATTATCAAAATCTGTTGAATGGTTTTCAAGTTACAGTCGAAAATGTCGGGGATGTTTTTGAGACACAGTGTAGTTTAGAATCTTTCCTATACAGTATTACTTAGAGTAGGCTGTTTTTGACGCGCTACAGCTATGCTGTAGGGCGTTTATGCACGATGTATCGTCTGTCTGTTTGTCTGTTTGTCTGTCGTCGTCACCGTTGTCTGTAACGGATGCATTGTGGCTAAACGGTGCGAAATACGACCTAGGTTGCTATTGATTACTAATAAAAAGTAGCTTTCAAATGACATAAAAATTATTGACTTTGGATGATCTTGAAGGGTCATAACGCTCTATGATATGCCAATCGTGCGGTATTGTGGCTAAACGGTAAGTCGTAGGAGGGTCGGCAGCGGTACAATTTGATAGGCTGGTGGCAACTTCCTATAGTATAGACTGCCAATATAACCAAGTTTTCGTCTGCAGCAGTTTGGCCGCAATTCTCAATGAAAGGTTTCAAGCTATAAGTGGCCGTATCTCGGAAACGGTAAGAGATAGGGCCAAGATTACTATTTATGACTAATACAAAGTGGCATATGCCTTTCCAGATTACATGAAAATCGTTGACTTTGAATGACTTTGAAGATCGGTATGCGCTATTGTGGCTAAACGGTGCGATATGGAGCCAAGGTTGCCATTGATTACCAGCAGAAAATAAATCGCATACGATCTTTTAGATAAAATTAAATTGACGTTGGATGACCTGGAAGGTTAGTATTGCAACAGAAACAGTATGGGCTGTAGCGCGTCTTCCTTAGCGACAGCTGGGGGTTTTTTTGTTAAGCGCTGCTGTACAGTACTGCAGTAGCGCTGTAGAATACTTCGTTTTCCGTTTGTCCGTCCGTTTATAAATCCGTATGATTCGTTGTAGATGGGCCTTAAACTCGAAGAAAAAAGCGGAAAAACAAAATTATAGTAAGCATTTCCCAAGGACGAACGTAACCGGTGTGTCAATTTTTGGTTTTGTAAGACGGACGGAAGAACATAATGTAGGCACTGGGCGACATAGTATAGTGCATATATTTTTTGTTTAGCTGTGTTGAAGTAACTGTAACGACAGCGAGGCTAAACAAAAACATCTGGATTATTTGCTATTATAAAGTTGTCCATGGACTAAACGGCTGCGGAGTGCGCAGAATGGTTGCCCGGTGTCTGGTGATGCACCTGTCTGTACAGCTCCTCAATTCGTTCCACCAATTCTTCGTTAACGTCCGGTCGTAGAACCACACCGGCAGGGGTCGCCACTGACGGCACACGCGGAGGAGGGGGCGGTAGTGGTGGCGGTGGTGGTGGAATAGCTGCAGGTGAGATGTGCTGCGGTGCATTCTGGGTAGCAGAGGGAGACGCCGCGGCGAGTCTCAGCTGTGACGGCCTCTCTATGACACTGATGACTCGCTCCTGGCCAGTGTCTGCTACCGCCGAGCCAGGTTTGTAGTACTGACCTCCAGGCAATTTCTACAACGGTTTTTGTCGTAGCTTTATCACAACACTGACGAAGTTTTAGAACTGTTCAGTAGCTTCTATCGCCCAAATCTGGAATCGAAATCTGGCGCAACTTTCCTTCATTTTTGAGCTTAGGTTCCCCTTCAACTTTCGGGCTCAAGTTCCCCCATTCTCGAACTCAAGACCCCCCCGCCCCTTTTGAGCTTCTTTCTCTTTTAAGGGGAAGGTTTATTAAAGCTTGCGAGTGAAATATAGAGGGAAAGTAAAAAAATAAAGGCATCTTCGTTAAGGGTGTTAACTGCCCAGTAAAAATAGAAAGAAAAGTCATGTTAAAAGGGCATAGATCGCGAAATAAAAATAGGGGGGAGTTTCGCTTTATTTTTCGCTTGGCGCAAGCTGCACCCACCAGGTATAGGAACTTTAATAACGCACTAATTAAAATATTTGCAACAAAGTAACTAATTTTTAAAAAGTCTACATCGAACCCGAAACGCCAGTGACGGTTGAAACGATACAGCTCAACAAGCAGACCTAAAGCTTACAACACAGAAAATAATTAATTAAACACTATAATGTTGCTCCAAAAATCTCTAATTAAAGTTTATATTTCTGCTATTCATTCGCCTGATTATATTCGTCATTTTTCATGTTTGGCAAAACAATAATATTCAAGTAAAATTGTTGTTCGACAATTAATTGGCGGAGTTGTCAAGCTGCATGAGGCAATGTTACGAATTGAATTTTTAGTGATGCGAAACATGAAAAATCGGAATTACCTTTGCGACGTGATCGAGAAATTCCTGCGCGCGTTGATGAAACTCTGCTGTTTTCTCCGGACTGACACTTTCAAGCTTCTTCTTTGATTTCGACAACTTCGTTTTCGACGCCTTACTTGCAGATGCTAATAAAGGCTCCTGTGCATTTAATAACAGAAACGATTTTCTTCCGTAGAACAATATTCGCATGTACTAATTTTGCAAAGCGTATAAAATGTAGCATAATTATGCAAAAAGTAAAAACGCTAAAATAAAAATAATATAATTTTAAATGTTATAATACGCAAAGTAAATGTCATTATTAATTGTTTTTACTGCACGCGATTTCAAAGTTACCTCGAAAATCACTGTAGTTTTAGGCTTACATGTATTTCTATTTAAGCAGCATTCGTGTGTTTTGTTTCTTTTGTTCAGTTTTTTTGCATTCCTGTTCTTGATTTTAAAGTTATATTACGTTTTTCGCATTTTGTTTATTTGTCTTTTTCCGTTTTTTTCTCTTCGTTTATTTTTAACTTTTTTTCTGCTTTTCTTACGCGCTGACAGTCTACAAATGCATGAGTTATGACATAAGATTTAGTTTTTCGCTAAACTGGAAACTGTTAAAGTACCTTGTCCTGCGAAGATTGCACAACGTCATTGGTGGATCCTTTAAACGGCCACCAGTGCTTTCTCTTTGCCACAAATCTACCAAATAAAACAATTATAAGGTGGTTCAAAATACGCAAAACGCAAAATGTAATTTCTTGATTGATATTCAAAATGTTTCACTGCACTTTTCAGATTTTAAACAAAAGCTTTACAATACTAACGACGTACGAACAAAATCAAAATTCAGATAAGTTTAAGTAAACGCTTTGACAAATGTTACGTTTTTCAAACCTTGAAACAGTTGAAAAGACAATGGAATAGACATCAACCAACTACGCCCGACTTAATGTAGTTGCAGAAATATAAATTTACGACAGAATTGTAAAAAACCTAAAAAAGTGAAAATAAACAATACGAAAAAAAACAACAAAAAAACAAATAAAAAACAGCGGGAAACGTACGGGATAGGCAGACAGACAAACGGACGAACAGAACTGGTAATGCGGGATGTTAAAATGTCCGCATTGTTGTGCTACACAGTTCTGTATGGCAGCTACATAGCGCCATTATGAATATAAGAAAAATGATATAAACAACGACATAAGCTTTGTTTAATGCTTATGGAAGGAGGCTAATTTAACGAATAGCTAATCGGTTGCTGGTATTGTATGAAAAGTATTCTCAAAGGTCGTTTGGTGCTGGAGGGTTGGTATAGCGAGGCGTCCTGGCTGTTGGGACGTCAGTTACTTATAAAAAATATCAACATTAGACTTTCCCTAGCTGTTTGAGCTTCCTGGGTGGTAACCTGGGAAAGAAATTGAATATTAAGTAGCAGTAGGCTAAGGTTACGAGCGGTATCGTTGTAGCTCATTAAAAGGCTTCCTCTGAGTCTCGTGTTGGCTTGGAAGTGGAGCCTAAGAGTGTGTATACATTTTTGTGGCTACAGTGTGTAGCCAGGAAATCGCTATGACCTAAGTTCAGTTAGGCCCGAGAGATCCACGCCTATTGACGTCACTTTTAGGCTACTAGGCTTTCTGACAGTTGATTGACGGAATCCTCTTCCTGAGGCTGAGCTCTGTTCGGTTAATATCGCTGTAATAAAATCGAGAAAAATTCTACAAAAACCGACTCATAATTATCTACAAAGACTGCTTTACACTTACATATAAGCGAAAGCTAACATAAGTGCGACGAATATAACGACAGATATGGCCAGAATGTCCGCTGAAGCTTTTGACTCTATTGCTGAAACACAAAGTTGCCGAATTACCACAAACTGATCGATTAATCAATCGTTTAAATCAATTAACGAACAAATTGATCAGCTGTATGATGAATCATTCAATTAGTTTAATCTTTCTGGGCCTATAATAAAACAGCTTAGTTAAGTGACTACGAAATTAAAATTAGTGTTTCTAGACTAGATTAGTGGACGATCAAACGCTCCTTTGGTTTAATTGTTTTATTAGAGACGTTAAGTAAGTAAGTAAGTAGTCTGCATTTATAACGCGCCATATGTCAAAACAGAAGTTCGAATCGTAGACGTTTGGCAAACCATTTGCCATTGGGTCTCTGGCTAGCATGGCATGTGGCAATCACTGCACCAATGACAACGAAGTATATTGCCACTGCTAAACATGTGCCTAAAACGTCACCAATGGGCCTTAAGTTTCCCCATAGTTTCACTGGCAACTTTATTTCCACTGGCCCCGAAATGGTTTTAGCCGATTATTGTAATTCTGTACAGATACGTACTTGCTCACAAACAAAAAAAAATTAAATTATATATTAGAAGCGGACATGAAAAACTGAAATAATACAATGCAATGACAACAGTGAAGCAAAAACAATCAAATTACATCGCAGCGTCTCTAGACAATTTACAAATATGTTTCTAGTGCGCAGTGTATATACAGGGTGCGGCTAGAAAAGTAACCGACTAAACTTTGTCGCTGTTTTCTTAGCAACCGTTTAGAATTTTAATTCGAAATTTTACAGTTTTATTTATTGAAGCCTCATACGTTCAAGTGCCAAGTAAAATATGATTCCGTTAAAAAACAATGAATTTATAGACTTTTTAACATGACTGACTACCGATTTTTCAGCATTAAAAACGTTCAAGTTAAAAATGCTGTTTAATTTTTAAAAACCGGTTACTTAGTTACGGCCGATGACGTTACATTGACGTTTTAATAAACAGTAATTTATTTTGCTTATACATTATTTCTAAATTATCGTTGTTTTAAAGCAATCGCTCTCTGCCCACCGGGTTCATCTTCCAGCAGCACGGCACGCCAGCACACACAGCGCGCAGCGCACGGAATTGGCTGCAGGCCAACTGTCCAGATTTCATCACAAAAGACCAGTGGCCTCCAAATTCGCCGAATATAAACCCAGTGGACTATCACGTGTAGGATGCAATGTTGGAGGCTTACTGCAAGCTTAAAACAAAGCCGAGAACAATCGCCGAAGTCAAGGAAGGGCTTCAGGTTATCTGGGCAACCTGCCACAAGGACCGATCGACAATGCTGTGAAAGACTTAACAAATTAAGCAACTGAAGGCTTGTGTTAGAGCTTGGAGCTAGCGTTGGACACTTCGAACATTTACAGTAACAACGAAATTCTGACATCTGATCATTAGTTAACTGTGTTATTTCAACGATGTTATTGAATTGGTGTAGTAGCTTGAACATTTTTGAATACTGAAAAATCGGTAGGCGGTCACGTTAAAAAATCTATAACTTCGTCGTTTTTCAACAGAATCATATTTTACTTGGCAGTTACATGTAGAACGTTTTATTATATAAAAAAGTAACATTTCAAATTAAAATTTTTAACGGTTGCTGAGAAAACGGCGAAAAACTTTAGGGGGCAACTTCTTGCCGCACCTTATACTCTGTATACCGCCAGCCGACAAGTTATAATTCTATAATTTCGTTGTACGTACTTTTAGATTCAGCAACGTTCTGTGGCCATGAATGTTCTTTCTGATGAACTGGCTCAACTACAGGCTGTTTTACAACGTTTTCATCCGACATTTTTGAACAACACCGCCACAGAGTTCATATTGTGTCTGCCCGCGGTAGTGATAACGATGACAGTACCGTTTCTTACTGTCGCGAGTTGTTTTCTCTATCAACACCATAACTCATAAACAGCTGCACTTAGATTAATGATATTCAGCACGAACATATATTTTGCCGACCTATAAAAGTTAAAAAAGCCTATTTAATATCTAGGCCATAAGTCAAAGATTAAGATAACGTGGGTTTTTTGTGCTGGCAAAAAGTACCAATTCATAGCAAAAAGCTAAATGTTTTAAAATAACAGTTAAACTTAATAAAACTAATTGTTATTAAAAACTGTATCGGTATGTAGATATATAAACTAATTTGTTTCTCAAGTCCATGTTACTGGCTATAGATATTATTGAAAATAATTTTATTCTAGTAAGAGTGCACTAACATTGGGATGGCTATATTTGCAAACCACGATTACGAAGATTTGGTCATAATTCGACATGATAGCTAGGCTAATTAATAATCTATTACACAATTTCCGTGCGCGAAATAACTAATTTTAAGCAACTGTCCTTACATCTATGTCGCCTTGTTAGTTTGGGCTATATTTACAAAAACGTACAATCACACAAATCTTAACATGTCAACAATAATAATTATTATTATACGTGTATAGAGCAAAGAGATGACGTTTCGGTGACATCACAGTTAATAATCATGTTTGGCCACGTTAATGTACATTTCGTACAGTGTACACCGTGAGTCAAAAAAGTAGCAGGCCACCGACTTCGCACCTTCAGCAAAAATTCAATAATGGCTGCTTTATACAGTCTTGTCACACACAATTTTTTTCGGATATTTATCATGTTTACCTGTTAATGAGTTTAGAGCAAAACACGACGTTGGTTAGCCTATCGTCAACCTGCATTATTCCAGCATATTACAGTACGTGGGCCTTATGTGGTGAAAACACAGAATACAATGTTATATTATGCTTCATATTTTTTCTAAGCCTAACCATGGTATTAATCATGCTATGGTACGAGTGTTCGCAAGCGGTTAAGTTCTATTTACGTAGTCACAACAGGCCAACCGCATCCGTGTATTTTTGACGCGCTACAGCAGCATAGCCGTCAATGGTACGGTCGTCCGTCCGTCTGTCCGTTTGTCACGAATGTATTGTGGCCAAACGGTGCAAGGTAGGGCCTAGGTTGCTCGTGTCCACTAATAGGATGTCGCACATTGACTTTCAAATGACATAAAAGTTATTGACCTAAAATGACCTTGAAGAGCAGTACTGCAACAGGAACTGTAGCGCGTCTTTCCTAGCGACTGTTGAGCTTTCTTGTTTGTAATCTGCTTTTATTGGTCCATTGAGCACCCAATGACGGCTTGTATTTTAGGCAAATCGTTAAAATGCTAAAATTGTTGTTTTAGCTTGCTTGATACACCGCAAACAATAATAATTTTCGCTTTATCCGCTAATGTTAAAAAATCGTAGATTCGAGAATCGAGATATACTCGAGAATATATGGTTTTTAATCGATTTGGGCTGGAACATCGTCAGAATCCTTTTATAGCTTCTCGAAATATTTGTACGTAAACGAAGAAAAATCTGTGTACATATTAGCTAACGCCGTCGTGCATTACAAGACAGTATGAGGAGTATCTGCTGGTTGTTGCTTTTGGTGCAAGTGACAGTGTGTAAACAGGGTGCGACAGAAAAAGTGGACCTCTGAAATTTTTTCGCCGTTTTCTCAGCAACCATTTGAAATTTTAATATAAAATTTTACGGCTTTATTTACTGAAACCTTCTACATCTAACTGCCAAATAGAATGTGATTCTGTTGAAAAACGACGAAGTTATGGATTTTTTAACATGACCGCCTACCGATTTTTCGGCATTCAAAAATGCTATTTATACTTCAACAATTGGTTACACGTTACTGCCGATGGCGTCACAGCGACGTTTTGATAAACAGCAATTTATATTGTTTATAAATTATCACTAAATTATCGTTTCTTTAAAGCAATCGCCGTCTGCCCACCGGATTCATCTTCCAGCAGGACGGCGCGTCAGCACACACAGCGCGCAACGCCGCGCAGCGCACAGAACTGGTTGCGGGCCAGCTGTCCAAATATCATCACAAAAGACCAATGGCCTCCAAATTCGTCGAATATAAACCCAATGATCTATCACGTATGGGGTGCTATGTTGGAGGCTTACTGCAAGCAAAGCTGAAAACAAGCGCCAAACTCAAGGAAGCGCTTCAGGTTATCTGTGGCAACCTGCCACAGGGTCCGATCGACAAGGTTGTAAAAGATTTCTCAAATAAGGCGACTGGAGGCTGGTGTTGTTGGTTGGAGCTGGTGGTGAACACTTCGAACATTTGCTTTGACAATGAAATTCCGGCATTTGATTATTATTTAACTGTGTTGTTTCAACGATGTTATCAAATTGGTGTTGTAGCCGGAACATTTTTGATTGCTAAAAAATTGGTAGGCGGTCATGTTAAAAAAATCTGTAACTTCGTCGTTTTTTAACAGAATCAAATTTTACTTGGCACTTAAATGTAGAAGGTTTTAGAAAATAAATTTGTAAAATTTCAAATTAAAATTTTCAACGGTTGCTGAGAAAACAGCAAAAAACTTTAGGGGTCCACTTTATTTTGCCGCATCCTGTACATTTGGCTGCAACACGAGATCCTTATCCCACAGGTATCAGTCGAATTTGTTTACATTAGCATCGGCGAATTACTTGTAGAACTATAAAAATATCGCTATTAATACAGCATGCGTATTGATGATGCATAAGCTGCATTAGACGGTTCAATCCATCCACGTTGCTCCAACTCTCTGATTTTCTTTTCCACAGGCTCGACCAAGTTATATGGTAGCTTAGATGGCTTGCTGTAAACTGGTTCCTGTGACGTAAGTTTGATGTCATGCTTCAATATGTGTGTGGTTGTAGGTACGTCTGAGAATATCTTTTTATACTCTTCCACCAGATTCCATACCTGACGACTTTGTTCTGGACTTAGTTCTGGATTAATATTCACATCTCGCCATGTTTCCTTTTGTTCTGTGCAGTAGATCCCTACGTCACTATTTCCTATCTTCTCCTGACACTGCACTTCTTCCTCTTCACTGTCACTATCTACAACTACTTCCATTGCTGCTACTGTCTCAGTTTTTCTATTCCTCATTATTTCTGATTTATCTTCTTCATCTTCACTGTCTTCTACTACTCCAATCACTGGTTCTTCTTGATCCACTTCAT
>Ga0056128_1006492_pt1 | contig 14767 bp, 9 predicted proteins | sample WorMetLIZISLAND2_FD_71113 | JGI IMG/M metagenome (GOLD analysis project Ga0056128, IMG submission 71113) | Marine gutless worms symbiont microbial communities from Max Planck institute for Marine Microbiology, Germany - Olavius geniculatus... ...
ACCTCAGTCTTTCTGTTAGGATCATCATTAGCACTTTGCCGAGATGGCTTGTCAAGGCAATCGTTCTGTAGTTGCTGCATTCCATAGCACTGTCTTTCTTATGTAGCAGAACTAGAACTGGTGTGTATTGCGGCCTATAAATCACTTGTATTCGTGTGTTTTTGTTTTGTTATGAGCAGCGCCACCTGGTGATTGTGAAGACATATCGTCAGTATCATCTTCGCCACTGTCACATCGACACACGACAGCTGCTGACACTGTGTCGTCCTGTACGGACGTCTCACTGTCTAACTGTGACACCACGTCTTTCATCGGCAGCATCGTCTCCAGGTATGCCCAGTGTCTACCTTAGTAAATAAAGGCTGTAATTCAATGAATATATATACCTGATGGTTACCATTTCAGCATATAAGTTGGTGACTGGTCACTATTTGCTCGGTCTGTCTTTTTTCATTTAATGCAAGATAATAAGGTTTATATAGCCACGTTTTCAAGGACTTTATGTTCAAGGAGAAGGCTATCAAGTTTTAGTGCTAAAGGTCAACAAGGACTTGCAGAAAAAGCTAGCTACTGATTTGGGACCAAGGCCAAAGGACTTTGTTATCAAGTTCAAGGCCTCTGTTTTTTTCCTCAGGGTGTTTTGAGGCCAAGGTTGATTCCTTGAAGACACATGACTGGGTTGATATGAGATGTTTCTGGCTGTTTGTACAAATGTACATCTTTCTTGATGTTCACTGTTCAGCTGTATTTGTCTAACATTTTCTATTATATGTTGTCTATCCATGTGTTTGACTGGCAATCTTGGCTTCAGTTCTAATTGGAGCTGTCAAATTAACACATTAGTTAACGCGATAATGCGTTAATAACTTAACAAGCGTTAAAAGATTGACGCACATATGGAAATTTATGTTAAATTACTAAATTCCGTGAAGCAAAAGTTTTAATATTCCATTAAACTGTGGTTATATAACAATCGAATGAATTCAAGTAACTAAACTGAAGTTGTCATTCCGTCACTACTGTAAATAAACAGTTATTTAAATGTTTAATGTATAGATCTGTGGTTGATAAAACATTTAAAAATGTGTTTTGAACTTTTTATATTGGACAGTCGGGGCTCCCAAACGTCGCAGGGTCCGAGGTAACTTACCCCTTACTTTCCCTCTCGACGGGCCCGGGTGCGTTAATAACGCGTTAATCAACGAGTTAAGCAAATTAACGCAGTGCGTTAATGTGTTAAAAAAATTAACGCTCTGACAGCTCTAGTTATAATCCCACCTAAGTCTGTGTGGTAATGGACTTCCTTTTCTGGTGCATTTTTAACGCTTGTCCACATCACTGCATTTCTTGCTTCCAGGCAGTGTTGATAGGCTAGTACACTTTCTATCTTCTCTAACACTGTCTCTCTCTTGCCCCCTGTTTTCCAATAGACAGCCTTATCACATTGATGTCTGTCTGGAGGATAACAGGGAAGATTATTAGAACTACCATTATGTTAATTACATATGCACGCGTATAATGGAGTTCTTACAATTTTAGGTTTAACTTGTTTTTTCTGCATTTTGTGTTTTGTGTTTCTGTAAAGGTTAAACTTACTGTTCCGTTATTATGTGTTCGTGTGCATTCCGCCTGGAAAGGCCATCCCTGAAATGACTTATACTCTGTCGGGTGGGAAGTTAAATCCTACTTACTCACTCACTCGCTCCAGTGTCATGGCTTGTTTGATGTGTTTGACTACCGGTAGTCACTTTTTATTATGGTATAACTTGGTTTTATTAGTTTTGCTATGCATGCATGCTAACTGCTGGAAATTTGCATAGTAAGGTTTTTTTGTATAATTAACCTGTTTATTGCATAATGTAGTTTATGTGAATGCAATAATAGCATTTTTGTTTTTTTGTGCTTTGTATATTATTGTTGTTACATTCAGTTATTGGCTACTTTGTTCCTGGAATACATGTATGTGTGCTTTTATGACTGAATGATCGTTTTTTTGCTGATCCATTGATGAGGAAGCTGATGTTTGCTCGTGCTTACTTGAGTATATCACATTTGTCGGTAAAATTCGGGGGTTGTAGCGATGGTGTGATGTTGTGTGACAGTGACACTCTGACAGACGTCAGCAGCCTGCACGACCTTGACAATGATGTTGATGATGATGATGATGATGTTGATGATGACACCATTTCATGCTCAACCCAAGTTGTCACGGACGCTGAACGACGTACTTCCAGCGATTCTGCTGATGGCCTCAGTGATCTCACCATCCCCGACTTCACGGTGAGGCACCCACGGAAAATCATTCTCGTTTCTGCGAGTCTTGTTTAACTATTTTACTATTTTATTTTAGCACTCAGGAGGAAGGTGAACCATAGTTGGAGTAGAAAATGATTTAAAATAAATATGATTTAATGATTTAATGATTTGAAAATAGAAAATGATTTTTTGAAAATTAAAAATTATTTGCTTTCCATTACTATGCTCTTGAGCTATTATGGTAGTGCTCACTGTCATGCATGCCTATAAGCTATCGCTGGCGCAGGTCATGTGTTATGTAAGCATTGCTAAATAGTAAGTAAGTATTCGGACATTTAACTTTACTTTTCATGCTGATAGTTGGGCAGAAGGAAGGACGTCAAGCCTTAGTAAGTTTTGCTGCATCAGATACCAAAAGTTTGTTTGGCCATTTTGGCTTTTATTCTACAGGGTGCAGCAAAAAAGTAGCCCCCTATAGTTTTTCGCCATTTTCTCAGCAACTGTTCAGAATTTTAGTTAATTTGATTAAATTTTTTAATGCTAAAAAATTGGTAGGCAGTCGCGTTAAAAAGTCTTTAAGTTCGTCGTTTTTCAACAGAATCAAATTTTGCTTGGCAGTTAGAAGTAGAACGATTCAGGTAATAAATGTGTAAAATTTCAAGTTAAAATTTCGAACGGTTGCTGAGAAAACAATGAAAAACTTTAAGGGGCTACTTTATTTTGCCACACCCTGTAGAATATTGAATTGTTAATAGTAGCAGCAGATTACCTCCAGTTTGTGGGTCTGTTTGTGCTGGGGACAAATAATGGAGATATTCACATTTGTTTTCACAGTACAGTCATAAATTTGTGGCATACTGTGCAAATTTTTTATCGTTCATTGATAACAGTATATGCAATATGCATATGTTCGAGTATTAGTACAAAACTTAGTATAACTAATTTCAGAATACTCTGTGCTTACTTCCTGTTGGACAAAAGTACAAATATGTCTTTATTCTTTAAATTATGTGTAATGTTATTTTTCATATTTAAAAAAAGTTCTTCCAGCTTTTTTCTGTGTTAATAATGGAAGATTGTTAAGCTTTAGAAAAAATGACAGTAACTCATAAGCAGTAATAGACTGCGGTATGTTAGCATCACTAAAGTAGAAACAACAGTGTTGTAAACAACAGTGTTGATTTGTACAGAGATTATTATTATCTTGAGTCTTGAATTCAAAAGTTGGTTTGCTCTTGATTGCAGAATTTCGATTTGGGTCCTTCTCTCGTTGATGAAGTGATGAAGGCATTTGGAAATTCGGGGAAAGCAGAACGATTAGAAAAATTGCCGATAAGAAGCAGAAGTACGGAAGAACATGAAAATTCTTCCACAGCAACGACTCCTTGCCAGTCAGAAGAGCTCAAGACGTCAACCAACATATCTGTTGCATCTCCTCTCAGCTTCACAGCAGACGGAAGTAGTTGTGAAAATGAAACTTTTGTTGACACACAGCCTTCTGTTTGCTATAGAGTGCCGTATGTACCAACATCTGTTACTGGCAACAATGAAAGGCGTACCTCACAAAATGGTGTCGTAAGTTTGAAATCGGGCCAGTTGCAGGGAATGCAGGAAGATTCGCCTGAGTCTTTACCTAGCATACCAACAGTATCATTAGACGTAAAGTCTAACAGGGATTTTGAGGGAGACAGCGCTGCATTTGATATCTGGCAACAGCAGCAGCAGATCTCACATGCTGATGTGCCAGTAAGAAACCCTCCACTCACACGCCAACAAATGCCGCTGATAAAGTCGAAACAGTTGTCAGCCAGCATTCTTGAGAAGAAAAGTCGTGATACTACTCCGTCGGCTGCCGGGGGCAAATATCCGGCCATCATAGGAAACTGTTCGCTCTCCCCACGTCCCTTATTTCCCCATGAGTCCACAGTCACAAAGAATGGTTCATCGTCAACGTTGTCCACTTCGTCAGATGAGCGCATTCCTCCAGTTAGCACAGGGCGCCGAGTTTCCACAGGCTTGGTTGCAGAAAGCAGCAGCAGTTTGCCAGCGAGGTCAAGTCTTGTCCGGGACTCCTGGTCCAAGCTGCCCCACCACCACCCGGGAACAAAGGTTCTATCAGCAGACAGCAGCGATTCTGAGTCGTCCGGTAATCTGCTGCAGCGGCTGAAAGGCAAGGCGTCGCTGTCTCGCTTCAGCGGTTTACGTTTGTCCGTTGACTCTCGCACTGCCAAAAGCGGACTTCCGACTCAGAACCTGAACGTGAACGTCCACTTCTTTAATCGCCTGCGTGAGCAGGAGTTGCAGAACTCCGCTCGCAGTAAAGATGACAATGATGATGATGGTGGTGTAGATGACGATGTTGAGAAACTTACTGAAGCAGTTGAAACTGATAGTCAGAAGCTGTCCGCATCATCTGCTGGTTTGTCATCTAAACATCTGCCATCTCGGCATCTCGACACTGCAGGGTGCGAAGCACTGCGGATATCGGAGTGGTGTGATAGAGACAGCGGCGGAGCTTCTGTTGAGACAACTGGAACTGCTGGAACATCACCAATTCTCTCAACATCACACGACGAAGTGGCACGTCTGAGCTGTCAGTCGACGGAGTCTCACGATTCATACTCCGAGCACTCAAGCATAGCGACTCAGCCGTCGGACGAGGGTGTCTATTCAGATGACTCGGTGGCAGCGTCGGCGGACGAGCTGCGGCCTCGCAGTGAAGGGAAAAACCCAACCAGTCAGTCGACAGCCACCCCAACTTGCACAGCCATCGCGCTGGGGATCTCCGACAAGCACGACGTCTTCTGGACATGCCCGGTGAACTTCCGAGACATGGTCAACGTCGAGGAAAGTCACATCAGAGACGAAGTGTCACGAGCGGCTGAGAGGTACAAACTGCAGACTGACTTGTGCTATGAGGACCGCATGGAGTGTGAGCTTAATGGCTGTGTTGACATGTACAGGTATTTTGTGTTAATTTTCATTGTGTTTCGTTTTGTTCGATTTCTGAGTGTTTGATATGTTGTTGTGTTTAGTATTGCAAGTCGCTAGTTTTGTTTTTTATGTATGCATTCATATAATCATGCGCTAAATATTACTTTATCCAAGAGTATTTTATTTGTTTCTTAATTTCATGATTTTACTGTGCTTTTGCATTCGCTTGTGATTTTGTGTTCTATTGAACTTTTTATGCATTGCATTAGACAGACATGTTGCTGATCTCGTTATGTTTATGAACACTTTAACCTTCGTACTGGACTTATGTAGAAAATTTTTGCAGTTGGCATTTTTTGTATGTGTTGTTGTTCAGCTGAGTACTTAAATTTTTTGGTCTATTCTTATAGCTAGGCTCTCAAGAACGTTCTTTGGTGAGTGATTTGGCTTTAGAGATAAAAAAAAGGTTATTTATGGGGATGAGTTTTGTCGCTACTGCTAGACTTGCAGCTGTTGACTGTACTGTTGACATTATTTTGCTTGTTGTGTGCAGTGCATCTGGGCGACAAGTCACACAAGATCTGCAGCTGATGAGTGCTCTTATCTCTGACGTGAGTAAAAGTTACTAGTGTAGTGTTGGATAGAAAAATTGTCGTTTATCCATTTGTTTCCTCTGTAAGATTGCCGAAACAAACTCAGAACTACTTCCGCGTGCAGTTTTTTTAAACACTGGCTAAAAATGCATCTTTAGAGTGCAGCTCTTGACTGTTGATTTTATTAATGATGATAAAATTTTAAAATATTAATAATAATAAGAAGAAGAATCTCGCAGGTGACGTGCTCATTGTCGGCAATGCAAAGCGCTATCAACAGTCAGGTGGCAGACAGCTCAGCCTGAGCTTCAGATCTACCTAAACAGGCAGCTAATACTACTAAGCCTGCAAACTGATACTCATTTTGTGTCGAGGCTTAGTCAGCCCAGTAGCTGGTTACATATCCAGATGATTTAATTGTCTGCAGACACTTACCTGCACAGGTACTAACTGGATTCGGTGTAGAGTGACTTTGTTGTTCGGATACAACACATTACCGATAGGATAATTGTAATACAACACTGATGATGACGCTGTGTATCTGTAGGTAAGCTGCGAGGAGCGGCTGTATGCTCTGTCAGAGACGGGCTGGGACGTGAACAGTGCAATCAAACTGCTGCTGCTACGCCAGCTCATCAACAGCAGCAGCAGCAGTCGTAGTAGTGGCAATGTGGACGTTGAGCGCTGTAAACAGGCTCTGATGTCAGCTGGCTGGGATGTCCGACTTGCCTCGTGGAACCTTGGACCTTGGCCGCAAGAACCCGACTCACCCGAGATCATTCACGTCTGAGACTGACTCCGCGCTGTGGCTCATTGTCTCATAGTTCATTTGTCATCGGTTTAACTACTGCTGCTTTGTATTGCAAGAGTTCTTTCAAGGGGTACTCCCGTGTGGCTGGAAATATCCGGTAGGAGCATAGTCTACTACAGCATTAGTAAGCTTCCCAGAAATTTCTCTTGCCTAAGATTTTTTCGAGATCTTTTAAAGTTTTTCTTAAGCCAGAGCTGCTTAGTTGTGTGTAAAATAGATTTTCGTAACCCATTCGTACATTGTCGATCTGTCACTTTCTAAAGGTTTTCGATTGTTAGCTTGGTTGTGTCTTAAGCTTTCCAATATTCTGGCTATTTCATTTCAGCCTTCCTCTTTTTTTCTTTTCCTTTCCTTATCTTCTCCCTTCTTTATCTTTTCCCTGTTTCTGTTTCTTCCAGGAATTTGTTTCCCAAATTTAAAGCTAGGGGGATTTTGGACTTCTTTCAATTTTGGGACATTCTTGGCTTAAAACACATTTGGTAGCCAGCTAAGCATAAATTTGACGTACTCTAATTGATGCTCTATGTTTTGCTACCCCCTCTTTAAATTGCTAAAAAGCTGGGGTAACCGTAAACCCTTTATTTGCTCAGAAGTTCACGTGGTATAGATGCCCCCTGGTGTGGACTGGCAGCCGCAGTTCCGTGGAAGTTGGCGAGTTTGTCTTTCATTGACATGTGCTGCAGCATGTCATATCATTGCGAACACCGTCATTTGCCGATCGTTCGTGCAGTGTAATATGTAATTAGTGTTGTTTTGCTGTTCCTTCTCTAGTCTCATGTTGTCAATAAGCGACCAGAACGTTGTCTTTTGTGTATGTCAGTAGATATATCATGAATATGTGTAGGCTACTATTGTGTGATCTTTTGTATAAGTAAGTAAGTAATAATTCAGGGCTACATTGAAACACAGTTTTGTCATTTTGGCTATCAGCGAACTCATCTGGGTTTTTTGTATTACTTTATTTATTTTCAGCTGCAGTTTTCATGCATTTTATGTTTTCATGCAAAAAAAACATTCCTTGAAAGTTTAGGGGCCTGGAGTGTGCCGAAAAAGTGCTTGATTTGTGACTGAAATTAGAAATTGTAGTTTTCAGTTGTCTGAAATTCCTCGAATTTCAGCTGATGCAAAATGCATAAGTTTTGTAGTCCAGTGACATTTCATATTTATTACCATTACATTCATCAATGTCAGAAGTTTTGACATTAATTACGTATTTTAAAAATATTTTGCGACAGTGTCAGACTACTAGTAGTGCTGATGCTTTTGTTCACTTTACTGCATTGGTTGTTTTTGTGACAAAAATTTTTCGTAACCGTTGATCGTGGAAGAAACTGGAGTGCGTGTGCTTTTGTAGACTTAAGTATGTTTGCCAACATGCTGCTTTCACAACTCATGCTATGCTTGATCGCACGCTGCATTCAGGTATTTGTAGCGGAGCATTGTGGTGCCAAACTATTGAGTGAGGTACTCTGTGCAGTGTGGTGAATGAATATACAGGGTGCGTTTGTTTCTGCAACTGTTTTGGCAGCGGGTGCACTTGGACTGAATGTGGCAGTGCAACGTGTTGTCTCAGACGTTGTGACTATTATTATTATGTGTTATCGTGAGTTATAATTGGCTCATTGATGTTTTCATAACTGCTTGATAATTGTTGGGACTGCCACACAGTTTGTGCTGAATTGTGTCAGCTGCATTACTGTATAGAATACCAATACGTGATAGTCCACAAACATGTCAAATTTCTTTGGGTGAACAGTCCATCGAATCATAACCAGATTTGGGCACATTTTCTCCCCTTAAGTGGAATAAATTTTGCATATGCACCTAATAGGATATTGCTAATTTGTCACTCACACAATTTTTGTATTTTTAACACTGGGGAAATGTTTTTCGTTAATTTCTCACAACTTAGCTTTTTAGCCTTATGCTTGCATTGTTCTTGGAAGCAAGATAGGCTACATTTTGATGGAGGTTCCCATTCTTCAGATGCTTTCCAGTTAGAAATGTTTTTGTGCACACTTGTACATTAGAGCATCTACTCATTGTTCTGCAGCTATTGCTGATCAAAGATAAATGAAGTGAAACCTTTTTATGACTTTTGATAACAGTCCAGAATACAAGCCACTTGAAATGAAGGCTAATTCAGTTCTGTCCTTTATATATGTGACTTTTTGAGTGACTTGATTCTCCAGAATGTGATGATCATAAACATGTATATTTCACTATTCGTCTGTACCATTCTCTTAGCCACATCTATAAGTTAATGTACGTTAACATCTGCTGTTAAAGCAGTGCATTAATTATTATGCTGATGTCTTAACAAAATAGATTGTGGATTTTCTATATTCTAACCTCAGCTACTCACGTGGCTTATATGCTGTAAAGGTTAAACTTACTGTTCCATTATTATGTGTTTGTGTGCAATCCGCCTGGAAAGGCCGTTCCCGAAATGTTGAACCCTACGCACTCACTCACTAATATGCTGACCGCCTGTTTGCGTATTAATTATTGTTCTCAGTTGCGTACAGAAAATAATGATCTAATGTTATGTAGTTGTCATTTTCTTGTTTTTTGCTACATTGCTGCATATTTGAATAATTGCAGGTGTGTTAGCATGAGCCGTTTGATATCTCATGCTATTCAGCATGGACTGTAGAGCTTGCGATTCTGTTTGTGCTCATAATATAAGCCCCTCACAATTTTTACGCATGAAGGCAGCTACTGCTTACAGTGCATCTTAGCCATTGCAATTCTGTCTGTCCGTCTGTCCGTCAATCTGTCCGTCTGTCTGTCACATAGGTGGGTCAGTCAAAAATGGTGCAAGCTAGGATCACCAAATCTTCACCTTCGGCTGCCTGGAAAACTCTAATAGTTTCAGGAACTGTAAAGCTTTTCCATAAATTCGAAGTGGGTCACCTCGAACGAGGACGCTAAATGAGAGGGGGTGGGAAAAATTTGCGACTGTTAGCCAATAAGTCGCTGTATCTCAATAACGGTGTGAGATAGAGCCAACGTTACTATTAATCACTAATAGGAAGTCATACACTGGCTCTCAATTGCCACCGAATTCAATGACCTTGGATGAATTTGAATGCTAAAATAGGGTTTTTATGGATTTTTTGGCGATTTCGGGCTGCAGGACACATTTTAAGAGCAAATTGCGCCGAAACCGATTGAGATAGACATGGAAAAGCTGCATATGAAATTGTCAACATTGAATGTAGATTTCGACCCTCCAAGTCTTGATTTTTTATGTTCAAGGAAACCTGCGCGTGAGGGCATCAAAGAGAGGTACCCCGTAAAAGTCATTATTTTACTGTTGTTGGCTAGTCTTTAGTGAAAATGGTTGCAGGTAGGCATGGGCATGCTGCCTATCAGAACAAGCACTAGTGACAAGCTTTTCAGTCGTATCAACATCGATGACTTTGAAAGCCCTAAACTTCCAAAATAAGGGGTTTTTATTGCTTTTGCGATCTTTGGCTGCAGCGCATGCTTCAAGAATGAACTGCAACGAAATGGCTGGAGATAGGCTGACAGTTTGCGAACAGGAACTGCTATAGTCTTTCATGCATCTCGTGAGCATTAGATCAGATTTCTTGTATGTTATGCTGTAGGCCAGTTAATAATTACTGTTGCCTAGCTGGTTGTATATTTCTCATATTCGGGTTTATTTGCGTGTCTGTGAGCAGAATTGCACAAATAGTTGCATCATGAACTTTTGAAGAATTTTTGATAAGGCTTTTGTAATACATGTACACTGTGTCTCAAAAAAAACATCCCGAACATTTTTGGTTGTAACTTGGAGTAGGATTATCAGATTTTAATAATTTTTGGTACGAATATTCCTGAGACAACTTGCCATTAAATAAATCTCCAATTTCCCACTTCAGCCAAAGTCTGTTTGTGCACTACCTGGGGAAAACAGAACCAACAAATATTGCTTTTTTACCCAATGCAATATTATTGCTTAATCTAAATAATGCACAGAAACATATTTTATTAACTTTTTTGACACTATGGTTGACATTTAATTTAACTGTTTCGTTTTTCAACTGCCTACAGCAAAATTACTTGAACAGTGGGCCATTGTGCGAACACAGGCATGGAGACACTTTCTGCGTTCATTGACAGCAGTATCGGTAATGTTTTGCTTCAGACCAATCCAGACTTCACCAGGCACTTCTTGAATTCATAAACATTCCTGAACATCATCACTGCTTTATGACGATCAACCTTTGTAATCGACCAGCTGTTGGGGCCCAGAGATCTTGATAGATGGAATTTATTGACGTTTTTTCATTCATTTCAACACATGATTTGCTTGGTCTGTTTTCCCAGGTAGTGCAGGAGCAGACGTTAGGTGAGGTGGGAACTTAAACTGTCTGGAGGATAACAGGAAAGATTATTAGAACTACCATTATGTTAATTACATATGCACGCGTATAATGGAGTTCTTACAATTTCAGGTTAACCTTATTTTTGTGTTTTGTGTTTCTGTAAAGGTTAAACTTTCTGTTTATTGTAAAATTTTAATTTACCGTTCCATTATTGTGTTTGTGTGCATTCCACCTGGAAAGGCTGTCCCCAAAATGACCTTTACTGTGTCGGGTGGGACGTTAAACCCTACTCACTCATTCACTCACTTAAACAGTCATTCAATAGCCAGTGTTGTCGGAAATATTTCGGCCAAAAAATGTTGTGAAAGCACGATATTTTTACCAAACCTGTTACCGTCAAAACGTGTGCTTCATCTAGAAGCTGCGCATCCAGAGTACTTGTGCTCAGCAAACATATTTCGTTGACTCACATTTCATAATTGGAACATTTTTCTTTTTTGATATCTGCTTGACGCTTGTCTTGTGTTCTGCAGTATTGTTCTTGACTTACATGATTCATTGTCTGTGTACACAGCATGTAATTATTATCATCATTTCACTATTATTGTTATTTATCACGGTGTAAAGTGGGCTGGCTGTATAATGTACGGCATTTCAGTGATGCGACTGCTAATGGTAATATGTAGCCTCGACCTGTTTGTAAACTGTCAACTTGTCATGTCACTTTTTGCGGAAAAATCTGAACTGTAACGACATGTTCCCCATCCTCCAATATACACCATTATGAGATTGATGACTGTCTGGAGGATAACAGGGAAGATTATTATATCTACCATTATTTTTAGTTACCGGTACATATGCATGCGTATAATGGACTTCTTGCAATTTTAGGTTTAGCCCTTTTTTTTGTTTTGTGTTTCTGTAAAGGTTAAACTTACTGTTCTGTTATTATGTGTTTGTGTGCATTTTGCCTGAAAAGGCCGTCCCCGAAATGACCTATACTGCGTCGGGCGGGAGTTTAACCCTACTCACTCACTCACTGTAAGGACATGTGTTTTGGCTAAACAGTAACCGTTGTTTTTTTCCAAGTAATAAATCAACTTTTTTCCATGCTGCTTTTAGTCTGATCGCCAGATTAGTGTAATTCACGGTGGTGTCTGTCTTTCAAGTTATCGATGTCGGTGCGCTGATGTCACACTGCACATTCCTGCATAAGCAAATAACACATCCGTTGACTGACTGCCGTATTTTATGTAAACTGCTGATTTTTTTTCTGTGTGTCAACGTAAGCTATAATAGACAAGCACTGTGAAGCCATGCCTGCGAATACTGTGGACTTATAATAGTATTTGTGTTCAACGTTCAACAAGTTCGCGTATTGTTTCATGTTATGAATAGGCCGCCTCATAGGCTATAGGCCTACGCTATTTATCAATTAGCATAGGACTATTTCCCTTTAATGTGGCGACACTGTTGGTTGGGATGGACAGGAATGGAGCCTGGTAGAGAATCGGGACATTAGGGGACATTCGACACATCCCCCTTCTTGTCTTCACCCTTCCAACATGAAAACCTGCTGATTGCATCTTCTAACGAGTAATGACTAACTGTATTTCTTGAAACAGGCAGACGATCGTGGTATAATAGTCCAGTGCTGATAAGTGGAGTAGTGTACGTAGAGTAATAGTATCGGACTTTTAAGTTACTAACGTTCAGCTTGCACTGTCAAATCTAATCTTATTTGGGTCATTTGCAAGAAACCTTCAAGTTGCTAACCTACTGTGTATTCAGGCTAACTCGGCCTCTTAGGTTACCCTTGACGGCGCATGAAGTGAGTGGTAGCTTACAAACTATGGGGTGCAGTTGATGGAGCGGTGTCACGGTGGGTGTGTCTGCGTGCTGCACCGCGGGTTCAGTTGACAACCGTCGGATGGCCGCATATTGTGCTATGGTATCACTAGCTTACGCTAATCAGCTACCTGCCACTGTGGAGACTGTAAAAGCGCTCTCTTCTGGTAACTACTTGTGTCAAGGCTACTGGATCCTTACGTTAGATTAGAACTCGTGAATGAAAACTGCCAGCAGTCAACAGAAGATACACAGTTTAATAGGTCGTCGTCCAGCTAGCAGATTTTACAACATAAAACACAGAAAGCGTCGCGGAAACGCGACAGAAAGGCGGGCCCGCCACAGAAGCCAGCCGTTTACAGCCACGTACAGAACGAGACACGACAAATAACGCACGCAGCTCCTCCAAGTTCCAACCACATCGACCAAACGAACGACGGAGCGCCGAGTTACATCTGCAGAAACACGCACAACGTACGCAGAAACAACGACGACCGGGCGACGCAAAAGTCACACTTCCGTTCTGCCACACAACGACTTTTTGTTGTGCAACAACATTTTGTCCAGCATTAAACAGCCAACTGCTTCTGGACAAAGCAGCGGATTTAGACCGTGCAGCACTGTATTGGGCCTTATCGAATAGACCTATAGGCCTGTAATGTTTTGACAAAATGAAATAAACTTGTGTCACTGGTTTGTAGTGCAGGTATAACGAATGCGTCGGCATCGTAGGTGTGAACTGGCCATAACAGTTTCCGAACAAGTTAAATGATAAATAGCGCAAGAAAAATGCGAAAACTCGAGTAGAACGTAAGGAACGGGTAGCAAATTATCCACGATACGGCTGCTCCAGACTGTATGAGCATACATGCATTATACATTTGACTTCAGTTTCCACCACAGCTTGTAGCCTAGGGACGGGACGGTGGCTTTCAGTTCGTATTGTCCAGTGACCGCGTATACCTCGTATTTTGACAGACATCCATTAACAAGCAATATTAAGACTAGTGACTATAGGTCTAACAATAACAATGAAGTCTTTTCAGCGATTGTGCAGTTGACTAGCCGCGTGAACACAATACATACTCACAATGACTCGACTCCCAATCAATAGGCCTACAGCGTATCACTCAATATACGCAGGCAAGCATCTTGCTTGAATAATCTATGCAAAAAGTTGCGTCATGATAGCCAAATCATCAGGGTAGCGCGATAATCGTAAAAGCGGCTTATCATTATTAACATAATGTACGCGGATTGTGCGGTTTGAAGCCACATTTTGTTCCAGTTTGTGAGGTATAAAATTATCAACGCGTAGAACGCACAGAATTCAAAGAGAAATATTACAGAAGCAATTCCGGGCCTGGGAGAGAAAGCAGTGGCCTTCGATTACGGCCGGTTGGCTGCTCTCTTGCAGAATATCCAAGACCCTGGACTCGCCCTCATAACGCATGATGGCGGTCCATTCAACAGCGTAATTAGCCACTTAACGACCTTCAGTGACGTTCAAGGTCATTGCAACTACCGCATTCCACGCTACATTCTTCATAACACGTGTCTGTTGCATCTTATGCACCGTGTCCCAATAAAAATGTCTGGGACGTTTTTTTAATGGGACACGGTGTATATGCGACTAGAACGACCAAAACTCTCAAACTGCTACCGAGAACGGCGAACATAAACCGAGTGACAGTTACGCCTTCTCTCCTGTAACCTAAATAATCCTGGACGACAACCAAGAATGTTATACAGTAACAAACCACTTCCTCACTGCGCCCCGCACAATCCCACCGCAAAATGATCAAAATCCACTCATGAGTTTATTTATTTATTTATTTCTAAATAGGCCTAATCCAGGTAACAAGCAGTGGCGTAGCCAGAAATTTCAATTGGGGGCCTCCTCTCCCTTCCCTCCCCTCCTTTCCCCAATTTGTCCCTCTCCTCCCTTTTCCCTTTTCCTTTTACCGCCTCTCCCCTTTTCCCTGTCC
>Ga0056128_1006493_pt1 | contig 14764 bp, 10 predicted proteins | sample WorMetLIZISLAND2_FD_71113 | JGI IMG/M metagenome (GOLD analysis project Ga0056128, IMG submission 71113) | Marine gutless worms symbiont microbial communities from Max Planck institute for Marine Microbiology, Germany - Olavius geniculatus... ...
CCCAGCGCCTTCATATTTTGTATAAAAATCTACAGCTTATTTACACAGCCACCCATTCCAGTCAGCAGGCATTAGGCTTTACTGCAGGCTTCTGATTCAGTTGCATCAAACTACAGTGAGTGGCCATAAGTGAGTAACCAAGATGGCACCACTTCCTTATTACCAGCAAGTGGCTGACAAGATTAAATGCGTGTTTATGAGAAAAATACTAAAGAAAATTATCTGTACAGATCAGTAATTGGTCGAATAATTTTTGGCTGTAATGAACAATTGCAGTTTTTCAAAAAAGAGGCATATAAGCTGTGAATATAAACAAAAAGCAATGGCACCCAAATTCCAATGACTGCTCCAATTAAATCTTCTTGCATTTTGACGTTTGTCAGTTTATTCCTGAGCCTCAATTTAATTGTCCGCCATATATTTTCTGTTACATTTATGTCTTAACTCTGCACAGGCCATGCCATACTAGATATCCATTTTTCCATTTTCTAGTTTTTTGGTGAATTTTTAGTGGTGTCCTGGACCTAACCTTCATGAAATATAAAAGGCTTTTTCACAGCATAATTAACAACAATCAGCTATAAATTAGCATCCAAAAAGTTTCTAGGCTTCTTAGCATCAACATTACTATGGGCTGGAGTCAGTATTCCTACTTTATTGTAAGTTATGCATCCAAAAATCACCGCTTGTTTTTGCGAAGGTAACCATTTTGCCCTTACATTCTGGTAGCCACACTTTGTGGCTGATTTTCCATAGTATTTCTGTTACAATATTTATTCAAAAACTTGAAATATATGCACAACTCTCTCCCACATATTTGACCATGTCAACATGAATAAAGTCTTTGTTCGGTAACTTCAACCTGTTATTTTAACACAGTCATTTTTGATTCATTCTTACCTTAACCGTTCATTTATATCTACCCAGTGTAAATACAGTTACACACACAATGATGTCATTTTGATGTCAGTGCATGCTCATGTAATGTTCCTATTTAACGCAATCCAAAAATAATCAATATGGCCAACAATTTGAAATTTTTGCTTAAATGTTTCTGCCAACGCTTTGGGGAGGCACATTTTGCTTATGCATTTTGGCAGCCACACTTCGTGGGCAATTTTCCACAGTATTCCAGCTTTAATATTTCTTTGAAAACCTGAAATATACGAGTGATGCTTTCCTACATATTTGTCAATATTGGTACGAGCAAAGCCTTCGTTGATTAACTAGTGACAATCATTTCAACACAACCCTTTTCTGTTTTTTTTGCTTACTTCAACCGTTCACAAATATCTATTCTGCGTAAATACTATTACATACATAATGACGTCATTTCATGCTCAGGTAATGTAGCTACTTAATTAAATCCATAAATAGCCAAAATGATCAAATATCGGAAGTGTGTGCTCAAATGTTGCTGACAACGCTTTGGTAACACACACGAATTTTTGTTGCTTAGTTACTCACTTTTGGCCACTTACTACAGCAACTACGCAGACCTGTTTGCCGGCTGCTGGCCTTGAACTGCGGAACAGCCTTTCAGCTCATCTGAGATAAATTGACATTCACTTTGAACGGTCTAAATGGCTGCTAAACACATTTATGTTTGGGTGGGTTGTTTTTATCATTGTTGAGCTGCTAGCGCCCTTGTTGTGCCTTTAGGGCACTTACATTGCTTTTCTTTGACTTTATTAATTGATTGATTGCAACGGATAGTGGCTAACTGTTAAATTGGTGCATTCTGAGTGTCGCTGCTGCTGTACTGATTTCGTGCAATGAATATGATGCTGGTGATGATGATGACAGAGATGAGGTCGCGGAAGCTGCAGAAGGAGCTCGATGTGTACAGCGTCTGGGAGAAGTCTCTGAACCTGATCCACATCGAGGCGAGGGTCGGCAACCTGGCCGGCGTTAGACGTTGGTTGGAGTATTCAAGCGACCTGCACACAGAGCTAGACTGTATGAACTGTAGTACGCTGTACTGGGCCTGCATTGGCGGCAACGCAGACATCGTACAACTCCTGCTCGGCCTGAAGGTCGACTACCGAACACTCAGTACAAGGAAAGAGTCACTGCTTCATGCCGCGTGCATGATGGGCCATCATCATCTGATTGAGATGCTCGTCAAGGTTAATAAGCTATAAGGATTTAACAAATTTACAGTTTTTATTTACAGATGTGTTGGCGTTTTGGCTGCTGCTGCTGGTTTCGTTGGAACAGTTTATGTTCACCGCGAGATGTCGCCATAGTGAACTTTTTTTATCAGCAAGCAGAAATTGCATGAGAAAGGCAGCTCAGTGGCTGACGAAACGGCGACACATGCGTAAATAAAGGTGGTAATTTGATAAAGTTTTATTGTTTATTTGTCACTGTTTTGGCTAATGAGTTTATTCAAAGGTCCTCGTGAACGTTGTAGTCTGTTGAGTCAACTGTTAGAAGATTTTTAAAAACTTAAACAGTAGAACTACTTTTAGGCATGAACTTTACTTACTTTGTAGACTTTTCCATAGTTGCATTGTGATTCTATGGCTATCCTAACATGCTGCATTATGGATCATGTCCATCAATCTGTTCCATGCGTGCTCTTAATTGAAAAATGAAAAGATCAAACCAAAACTGAAGTTAACGTTTCCTAAGGCAGGAGTAATCGGTTTGGTTTTAGGGTTGTGCAGATAGTCGCATCATGTGTTGGAACTCGGCTGACGTTTTTTCTTCTTATATTAAGTGCTAGGCCTAATGCTGTTCCATTTTTGGCAAGTTTGGCTGAGTATAATGTATGCCGCATTTATTGCTGTGTGTCTTTCTCCTTGCAGGCATTGCTGTCTGACATTATTATTATTATTATTGCATTCGCCATGATTTTGTCTGTCACTTTGGACTCTGGCATTGATGAGATTTGCTTTTTCATCTTTAAAACGTATTGTTACGAATAATTGTCTGTACTTTTGTGCAGCGAAGTTTTTTGATGTCGCTGTTGTGATAAAGGAATGTGAACCGGACTTCAGTCTGAAGGACACGGCCAAAAAGACCCCTGCACTGCGGGTTTCAGAGAATGGTGACGAAAGGTCTCTAGCGAAGCTGGTTGAATGCGGCATGCCAAGAGAACAGCTTGGGTCCATACTGGCAATTGCTGGACACTACGGGAGAGTGGGATTTCTGCAGATGGTCGTTGAGAAGTACCACGTAGACCCACAGTCAAAGGACGATGCCGGCAAGTCGGCTCTACACCGTGCCTCAGAGCAGGGCAGGCTTGAAGTCCTTCGATATCTTTTCACCAAGAACCTCAACTTTGAAGAGGTAGCAGCATCCGTTTGTTTCGTGGACTAGCCTGGCCTATGCAGAATACAGAACCCACTAAAATTAATCATTGAACAAGATCATTATGATGTCATTTGATGATTAATTTGAGTGGCTTCTGTTGTTTTACCACAAAGTTTCTACTAGCTTTGTGGCTGTCCTCGCACTTGTTTGAGACACGGACTGTTTCTCTTACGGGTAAGGTGACCAAACTCAATACATATTCTAAATGAGATTGCATATAAGCTTTGTAGAGTAAGTAAGAAAAGACATCAGCACCGAGTTGCAACGTTTGCCAGACATTCGCAGCCATCTGCCTTATCATCCGAAGTCTTGTCATAAGCATCAAACGTAATGTTGGAAATCCCAGCAATGAACTTTTCTGTATGTTACGTTTCATAGTGTGTGAATGTCACGGATGCAGCATACAGACTACAGGGTGGCTCTAGCGGTGACTATGCGAGATATGCATCATTTTTGGATTTTCTGACGTCCATTAGCATTCACGGTTGACTTTTTAAACCTCGTAAATTTGGCTTTACTCCTTTCATTGTGAAAGTTTGCACCAACATTTGTGTCTTTTTGTTTTGGAGTTAGGAGATCGTGTGGGACAGACAGACCAACAGAAGGATGTGGAAGATACGTAACATGATGATGATGATGATGATGATGAGTTGATAAAGCTAGTGTTCGCCCACTCTTACAGCAAAAACAGTCACGAGTGTCTAATAAAAATATGCTCTAGCAAACAGTTCAGTTTTCAGTTCTTGCTGGAAAGTGGATGGCAGATGACAGTTGCAAAGAGATGCCGACAGCGTGGACGGTTCTGCCGAATTAATTATTCCTTATGCCAGGCATAGTCAAAATTACTGCTGCTGAAGACTCCAGAGACGAATAAACATTGCTTGTGCTTTGTCGCTGTCAGGTTGATTCGCGAAGGCGTAACCTTCTGCACGTGTCGGCAGATGGCGCGTCGAGCGATGTGGTGTCCTGCCTCCTTCGTGAACTGAAGCGTCGACGACTCAACATGAAGAAACTGGTGAATGCTCGTGACAAGTACATCGGTGGTGAGCTCTGCATGCTGATTCGTGGCAAGGACAAGGGTCGTGACAGCTGGCATTATGTCGAGGTCAGTCGGTCGCTGATGGATGTCTTCATGAGGAAGACCCGAGGCGGAACCATTGATGTTGCCAAGTACGGCACACTTCTCTTCTCTGGATGGGGACCCGATCCAGATGACGACACTGCTCAGGTATATCATTCACTCTTAACTGCTGGTTTTCTTGCACAATAGGCCTACAAGTAAGTTTAATGTAATGCGCGGAAAGTTTGTTTGTCTGTCTGTCATTCTGTCATAAATCCCTCTGGTGCCCTTTATGTTGCACAGTTGCGGACCCCGACTGTGGTGTTCGAGTCGTTGGGCCTTAGGTTCGTGCGTCCACACCTTGTCCCCTACTTCCCCCATGGGTTAGACCCCAGAGCCATCAAATTTTTGCCACCGAACCCGAATTTTGAGCTTTAGCTGAATATTAGCAAAAAAATTTGGCTAAGCCAAATTGCAGGTGTTGCCTCAGCCGCCGAAAAATTATTTGGCTTTGTAGTTTTATTTTTCTGCGCATCCAGCAAAACTGCACAAAAATATCTTATAAAGTTTATATGATGTACATACTTAGTGAATTAATCAATCGGACTCGCACCAGTTTATATTTTGTGAGTCGACACAACTCTGGGCATTAAAAATTACACTTTGCTGTCCGCATCTCTCTAGTCTCTACTCTATAGTTCATGACCGTGACACTTGTGAGCCAACACCAAAGTCATCATGGCTTTGAACTTTCTAAAGGAGATACTTAAGCATGTAGTAGAATTATGGTTTTTCATACTGTATGTATGAGAGATACGGCCACTAACAGAAGTGGCACACACCCTTTAGGATGAAATGAAAATTATCGACCTTGGATGACCTCGAAGGTCACTGACAATCAGTAAGGTCAGCAATTCTAGGATAAGCGCAGCTGATAGCACATGGAAGTACCAGCAATTACATTTTACAAGAGGGTGGTTGCATCGGGAATGGTATGGTCGCTATGCCTCCAGGGTATACTTCCGTCACTCATTCTTGGTATAACCCACGTGCTACGCACCATGCGGGTGCAACTGACAGGGAGCAAAGACACAATGCAGGTGATTCCAGGGGGGGGTCAGAAACAAACAGACTGTTATCATCAGTTTGCTAGGTTATTTTATTGCAGGGGAAGTTATTTATAACTGTACAAAAGTGGGCTATATACCTGACAAATTGAGGCCTTGCAAGACCAAGGACTTGTTGACCAAAACCAAGGACTTACTCTCAAGGCCAAGAACTTGACTCGCAAGGCCAAGGACTCAAAATTTGTCCTCGAGGACATCTCAAGGCCAAGGACAACAACACTGCTAGAGCAACGCCTTCCATGTTTGGCATATATGATGATCCAACCATGGCCGAGTGTTGTTGGACAGTTGCATGAAGCAGTAAGCTTTGTGCGGTGAAAGAAATAGTCTGCTTTGTTGTCAATAGGAGATCGAGAGACGGTTTGAAACACGCCGTAACAACAACCTGGAAGACCCAGACGCGACGCCGCTGCACATTGCCGCGTTCAAGGATAAGCACGACGTGGCCGAAGTACTTCTGGACCATGGCGCCGACCCCAACACACGCGACAAGTTTGGGCTGACACCACTGCATGTGGCTGCAATGCGTGGTAACATGGTCCTGGTACGGCGATTGGTTGAGGTCGGGGCAACCGCAGAGGCTCTGACCGGCCTCATAAAAACACCGGCCGACGTTGCTGAAGACAACGAACACAGAGATGTTGCTAACTATTTGAAGGGTGTTAAATACCTGCCCGTGGCGCAGGTGAGCTGCTTTGCTTCAGCATATTCGTGATTGCACTGTTTTACTCGTTTATTATGTCTCTGCCATCATTATGTGGTGCTGGAGGTGTAATTTTTCATAGACTGGTACTGATTAAATTTTAATAGTTATCTTTATGAAAGTTAGGGATTAATAATTAACTTGGTTTTGATTAAAAAACTGAGTAATAGTGGTAATTGCCCAAGAAAGTGCACATTTTCATTTAGCAACTGTCCGTTTTTTTCCAACCATTAGCTGTCACATAGTGTTTTTCCGGTCTTTTAGACTAAATAAAGTGTTGACTTTCTCTGGAGAAACAGATGCTTGAGATGATTCCAAATGTTCGTAGTCGTGTTAAATTGCTTTGTAATGTGTTCTTAATGACGAGGCTAATCATAAATTCATCTGTAGTTCCTTCACATCACAATTACGTAATCCAGGCTTCTGAATAGTGGATACATGTATTTGTTTCAGGTCTGATATTCGGTTTCTGCATCGTCAAAAAATTGTCGCAAGTGTTGAATGGTTGTGTCATGTTTATGTTTCTATGCGCAGCAATTCCGTGAGCGTGTGTTGCCCAACATTCAGAAGCTTGTTAGTGCAGATTATGTGCGATCTTTACACGAGTCTGGCCAGGACGTGAGAACACACCTTATCAATGCACGTATGTATGGATTTTGTTTGTCATGCAGTACAAGCATGTTATGTTGTTTTTCCTGAAATCTTTCGTAGCATTTCTGCTGCTACTCAATGCTGCCACTATGGACACGTGGTTTTTCAACGTATTTTTCATGCTAAATAGTTTTCATCTGTCCTTTGTTGCTTGTTTTTTTTTAAATTTTGGCTATTAATCTGGCAATCAGTCATTAGCTGTTAGGAACACTAGAAGTGCCCCGCCCTATGGGCGGGAGTTTTCCACCATGAAGCACTACAGGGTGCGCTAAGCTGACGGGCTAGGCAGAATCAGCGGAGAAAGAAGACCCGGCAACTCAACCCCCACCCCCTCAGGCTGCCCGTGGGGGCAGATGGGGGGCAAGGTGGGGGCACGTACCTAAGGCCCAATGACTCAAACACCGTGGTTGGGGTATGACCATGCAACAGGGAAGGCGTTAGAGTGGGCTGACAGACAAACAGACTTTCTGCAATTATAGTAAGATGAGCATTACAGTCGTAGGCCATTTTTGCAGTAGGATGGTTGAAACAAAATTGCAAACAAGTAATGGAATATGAAAATTTTTTGGCATAAACATGTATGAAATTGAATGAAATTTAGAATGAATGAAAGCTGAAAGCAACAGCAAAAAAACTGGCCAGCCAAAAGACGAATAAACTACTGGACGTTACTTTTAAGTGTGAGGTGTTGTATTAGAAGATAAATAACAAATGACATAACATACACAACATAACACAGTGCTGTGATATTCACAATATCACAGCACTATGTTATGTCGTTTGTTATTCAGCTTTTGATATAACACTTCACTCTTAAAAGTAATCTCCAGTAGTTTATTCATCTTTATAGTGCTGTGATTTTGTGAACATGTTGCAGTGCGAGATCTGACAGTGGATATCAACGAGACGCTGTTGTCGCTTGGTTCTGGGCCTGTACTTGAAGAATCCTCACACCATGCTTAGCTGTACAGCATTGGAATAAACTAAATTCAGCGTCACATAATGCAGAAATTAGCGTCGATTTCTGTTGCCAGTTTTCTGTGTCGGCCATTAGTATACACAGGATTTTGCGATAAATGTTCATCTTTCCACGTTCCTTCATTTCCGTCCGCAGCCTCTTTTTGGTGACAGTGCCTCCCTCAGACACCCAGCTGGATTAAGGCAGTGTTTGAATTGGGGGCGAAGGTTGAACTTTTTGACAGTCAGAGACCGACCAAAATTGTGATGTAAATCGTATGTATATAATATGTAGCTGACCCCCCAGTACATAATTTGGTAGTGTGTTAGAGGGGTTGAGAAAACAGTTGGGGGCGTTCAACCCCTTACTCCCTGGCAATTCAAACACTGGATTAACGGTGGAATGGGAAGAGGGCATGGAAAGAAAGAAAGGAACGTGAATCTATAGATTAAAATTAGATTTAATGTGGACCTCAACTGTTTCCTTGTGGTTAATGCAAATTTTTGATATCACTTGAACCACTGTAGTGCTTCAGTTCACCGCAATGCTTCAATTTGCTACATTTTACTTGGTTCCTGTGGTCAGGGAAAGTCAGGGAAAAATCAGCAGATCAGTGAAAGGAAATTTAAAAGTACCAGGGTGCAAAAGTTAACAGAGATGCAGAAAAAAATTTTGAACTGTTGTACACAGACTGTGTGCAACAGTTCAAAATTGATCCTGCTTACTTTGCTTGCAAAATATTTGTACCTTCACTTTTAAATTTGTTCCGCCACCCTTGTTCCCAGTGTGACTGCAAGCGATCGAAAACCAACATTGGTATTTCGCACGAATAAATTAGTCAGGGAAAATGATTCATTTCATTCTGGAAGGTCAGGGAAAAGTTGGGAAAAATGAATTCTGCAGAGTAGTAAGAACCATAATTTTATATAGTTCACAGTGTGAATAATAATTCATTTATCCTAGTTGCTTTGCAGCCTTTCATGTAGTAATAATCAGCAGTCTATGTTCTAGTGCAGGCACATGCATTGGTGACTAAGAGTGTGAGTTTATGTTGTTGTTTTCTAGTAAGGTGTTAATGCCGTCATTAACTACTATATTGGTATATTCAGTTCCTGTAATTGCTGTATGTATATATATATATTGCTATATGTATCTTTTCTTTTCATAATTGTAGTACTGGTATTAATCATTATTTTGTTGGTGTTGTCATACTTTTGAGTTATCTTGCATTGTTGACATTATTGTGGTGAATTGACTGTGCCAATTTCCGTCAAATTCAAGTTTTTATAATTCGCTGTTCTTGTACCTAGAAAAACGGAATAAAAAAGCATCTAGCACTAAATACAATGTTGCTTTACTGCTCTTCACTACTTCAGTTAGCCATGTTTTATCTGGTTCACAGCATATAACAGTGATTGCTTAACACGATTATCAAGTTATAAATGAGAGTTAACTTTCTTTGCGGCACTACTTCATAGCCTATACAGGTTGTAAATGTAGCCTGTCTTGCTGTCTGTAGCGTATTTCATCAAGACTGTAAAATATGTATATGGTTATTAAAAAAACAAAAAGTATGCTAACTAATAATATGAATAATACAGTATATATACATCACTGGTATAAACATGCATATAATGGAGTTTTACAATTTTAGGTTAACCTCATTTGATGTTTTGTGTTTCTGTAAAGGTCAAACTTTCTGTTTATTGTAAAGTTTAAACTTACTGTTCCATTATTATGTGTTTGTGTGCATTCTGCCTGGAAAGGCCATCCCAAAAATGACCTATACTGTGTCGGGTGGGACGTTGAACCCTACTCACTCTCACTCATATGCAGAGTTTGATCGCAAATATCTCCGGAACGGATTGAGATATCAACTGCAAGAAACGGCATTATTACCTACGACTCCTCCCGCGTTGAGCAAAAAAATCTGTGAACTTTGGTCCACTAACAGCTTAGCCCCAATGCTTGCAGAGATTCTGAAAGCGTATGTCTGTCTGTGTTTATCACAGTGACAGCAAATTTATTAAAACATTGCTACTGACGTGCACGCATAAAAAGAATATAAGTTGAATGACATAACCTGCCCAAAGACAGTCCAATTTAACTGCACACTAGAAGTCAAAAAAATGAGACAAAAATGTTCAAACTGTGCACATGGGTCTAGTAACATCTTTGTGGGCTGGGGCAGAGAATTTCAAATGGGACTGTAGCCAATTAAATAGTATGGGGAAATTAATAGAGGGAGTGCCCCTCCCCATAGAATTTTTATTTCTGGATCACAAAATGTGTAATTTTTTGTGCATCCTTGGCCTGCCACATCAATAATACGCCCCTGGCTGTGCACAGTAAGCTTTGCAGTAATATGTGGATCATTTACATCAGCAATGTCACTGCCAATACACATGAACAATTGATCACATTGCATAAATTAATATCTACAAAATAATAAATTCTAAATGCATTACATTTGCACATCTGTGCTGCTGCTGATTGGTTAATGCATAGTGCAATGATGGAGTATTATAATGTTGATCTTGCAGAGGTTATCAAATTCAGACATTTCTGCCATGACGAGATTGAGGTTAAAAACGGATCGTTTTTCTCTCACAAAATAGGAGGCAGGATTAAGCTAAGTTTCAGAATGAGGAGCTTTGTGCGTTTTTGCAGCAGCCAATCGAATCTGTTCGCCGATATCAAAATGCATTTCCTCAAAGGTCCGTGCACGCTGAGGTCGCAGATCCTGTGGATCGCTGGATGGCGGAAAGACAACCTGATTTGTGTCCAGGTCTTGGTTGAATGGATTTACTCGGCTTCCTCCGCCGGCCATTGCGTTTTGACCAACGTTACAACCGGGATGGCTGCTTGGGTGGTCGGATCTAGAGAGCCGTGACATTGCATTGAGCTCATTCAGCTGTCGCTGCAGGTCCGAGACGGCTTTGCGCATGTAGTCGTAGCCGGCACACGTCAGTGCACGCATCCACTCCTCCATCTCTTCCTATACAAACCACACACATACACGCACACCCTAACACATTCGGCTTTTGTTCAGCTAAGTAAGTACCATAAGTAAATTTATCCAGCACACAATGTCAGCAAGAAGCCGATCGAATCTGAGATACAAGGTGGATCAGTAAGAATGCTTAAAAGATAGATTTTTATAGAAGACTAGAAATACCGGTACGTTCTGTCGAACGAGGTATCTGTCCCATTGCCATGCTATATAGCCTAGCAGCTGTGTATAAGGGGGTAGGTGCAAACAGGGCGCAATTATCTTTCACGGAGGCCGAGTTATAGTCAATTTTTGTCCCAAAATTTGTGGCCATGGCAACAGGGGTCTGTAGGGGAGAAATTTAAATGACACCATCGGATAGCCTGGGAACAAAAATAGGGGGGGGTAGGATGCAAACTGCATGCAATAATCTTTTACGGGGACCGAGTTATACCGCTTTGAGATCTCCATTGGCTGTAATGCAACATTTTGCAACTTTTGAATGGTTGCTATGGCCACAGGGGTTGTTAGGGGGTAAATTTAAATGACACCGTTAGATTGCCCGACCCTGAAAATAGGGGGCAGGTGAACACAGCGTGCAATAATCTTTTACGGGGACCGAGTTATACCGCCTTGAAGTCCCCATAGGCCGCAATGCAAATTTTTTTGAAAATAGGGCAAGGAGTTATCAGATTTTTATCCCAAACAAACTCGATCTTACTTTCAAATCGCTGTGCAAAATTTCATCAAAATCAAATCAAAATTGCGGCCGTATAGGAGTGTTTACAGACAGAATGATACACAGACGCAAGTGATTTTATAATCTGTCCCTTGCTATGCTATAGCAATGGGACAGATAATAAGTTGACAATGAAACTAGCATACAGAAGCGCTCTTGCAAATGTCCAAATGAAGTGTATTCCAAAGTGAGGGAGCAGCTACTGCAAACTGCGCCAACCAAAACATGCTTACAAAAACAGCAAAATTCTGGTTTGAACAATGTACATTTCATTGTAAGATGCCGCAAATGCATATCAACTTCATCAGACAATACTGTCATGACATGACAACAGTAAATAAAGTAGAAATTGCATAAAAGCAAACAACGATCGAGTAATAAATAACTGTCTACAGGGTGCAGCAAAAAAGTAGCCCCCTAAAGTTTTTCGCTGTTTTCTCAGCAACTGTTTGGAATTTTAATTTGAAATTTTACAGACTTATTTACTAAAACGTTTCACAACAGAAATTTGATTTTGTTGAAAAAAGACGAAGTTATGGACTTTTTAACATGACTGATTACCGATTTTTAGCAAAAAAGTGTTCAAGCAAAAAATGTTATTTAATATTCAAAAACTGGTTACCACATTACTGCCGATGATGTCACAGTGACGTTTTGATAAAAATAATTCATTTTGTTTGAAAATTATCACTAAATTATCGTTCTTTTAAAGCCATCGCCAGTGGCCCACCGGATTCATCTTCTAGCAGTATGGTGCGCCAACATACACAGCACGCAGTGCACATAAAAGGATGCAAGCCAACTGTCTAGATTTTACCAAAAAGGGCCAGTGACTGCCAAATTCGCTGAATATAAACCCAATGCACTATAGTGGGGAGCAACACTTGTTGAAGGCTTACCACAAGCTTAAAACAAAGCCAAAAACAATCGCCGAACTCAAGGAAGCGCTTCAGGTTATCTGGGACAACTTGCCACCAGGACTGATTGACAAGTTTGTGAAAGACTTCTCAAATTAAGCCACTGAAAACTTGTGTTGTAGCCTGGAACTGGCAGTGGACACTTTGAACATTCACAGTGACAATGGAATTCTGGCATCCGATTATTAGTTAACTGTGTTGGCTGAAAAAAATTGGTAGGCAGCCATGTTAAAAAATCTATAACTTCGTCATTTTTCAAAAGAATCATATTTTACTTGACAGTTAGCCATATAGCATTTAAAAAAATAAATGTGTAAAATTTCAGACTAAAATGACAAACGGTTGCTGAGAAAACAGCGAAAAACTTTAGGGGCTACTTTTTTGTCGCACCCTGTATGTAGAACAGAATAGTCTCGATCAAGTGACATTTAAGTAGCATTGATTGGCCAGTTACCTGCGAGTCAGCGGCCAGTACGTATGTCCTCGTGCCGGACCCCGAAAAGGCGAGTTCAAAGGCATATTTGTCAGAATTTTCCGTCAGCTCTACAGAACAGCCGTCAATGACGATCACGCCGATTGGCTCAGAGTCTGTTCTCCGCTCGAAGTAAAACAAAAGGTTGCCTTTCAGCACAAACCAACGCCGCTGAAAAGCTTTATTCAACTCCCCGCGCTTGTTCAGGAAACCCTGCTTGTCGATCGCAGCCGATCCGGACACGAACGAAATTAGATGTTTTTCGTTAATTTTCATGTTATTGTGTTTATCTGTCAGTCACGAAAATGTAAACAACCAGCCACGCCCATAATAACGCCAATTTGACTTCCGCTTGGTGTTGGGCAGTCTGTAAAAAAACAAAGTAACTCATCGATTCGTAATATCGAGTCGGAGATTTTCAATTATCATTCAAAATCAATACTGATCAGTAATCATACGTGAGTAATTTAGCATTTATATTTACTAATACAGATTGCAGTGTGTATCTCACACACAATGTAAAATAAAACAATAAAGCAAAAAGACGTATAGGGGCCTACGTACGTCGTATCAGTCGATTGTTGTTATCATCAGAAAAAGCTGTAAAATCAGCTTCGAATTAAAAGTAAGTCGTTCTCGTTTTTTTCTGTGGCAAAAATAGCTGAAATATTTTTCTGTTGTCAAGCAAAATTAAGCTTAGTTTTAGGTACCGGCCGGGTATCATATTTTTGTTTAGAAAATGGTATAGTGTAGGTCTATTTAAGTCAAGTCTGGAATGCATGCACATCGATGAATCATTGAAATCGACTTAGCCTACGCTGTTACCGGAAGGCTATCTATTTAGACTGCTATTTCCCAGAAGAACCGAGTCGGACAAACAGGTATCTGGTGATAATAAGTTTCATGCTGGCTTGCAGACCGCAAGGAGCTTCGTTAGCTGCTGTCGATTGATAGCAATAAAGAAAGAAGGAGCTGTAGGCAAAGCGGAGGCGATCGAGCAACGTGCTGGGCTAGTGCATGCTTACTTCGACACGTACACTGACAGAAAGAAAGACTGGTCTTATATTATTCACTCGATCACGACTATGTCCTGCCCTGCAGCACTCTCGAATCTCGAAAACGTATATCATTAAGGTGCGTACGTAAGCCTACAGAGCGACACAGTACATAATTGAAATGAAATGCAATGAAAGTTGCGCGCTTTGGTTTTCATTAAACACTCACTCAGTACGCATACCTATGGGCTACAGTCGTGCTCATAGGCATATAATGTCGTATGTCGATCGTCAATGTCTCGCGTAAACTTTATATAGCGTTATAGGCAATGTTTGAATTGCTGGGGGTTGGGGGGTTGAACCCTGCAACTGTTTTCCTTACCCCCTAGCACACTGTCAAATTATGTACTGGGGAGTCAGCAATATACTATATACATATGATTTACGTGACAGTTTTGGTCGGACCTCCAACCGTCGAAAAGTTCAACCCCCAGCTAATTTTTCACAATTCAAACACTGGTTATAGGCTATTGTTCGTCAATGTCAATGAAAGGTTTTAGCATTACAAAGCTTCTTTAATCTAGTGAAACTTACGGAAAAACAATTGCTGCGCAATAAATCTAAATTTAATGAAAAATTGTAAACTTATTAGAAGAAACCTTGAGATGTCAGTTTCTCTAGGCCAACTTGTGAAGTAAACGATCACACTTAAACATAAAACATGCAAAACATCATAACTTTCATAACAAAGCAAATAATAAATGTTAAATATGGTAATAATAATTAAGCTGTCATATACGTGTTAACAGTTAACAGATAGCATCAGGGG
>Ga0056128_1006495_pt1 | contig 14762 bp, 14 predicted proteins | sample WorMetLIZISLAND2_FD_71113 | JGI IMG/M metagenome (GOLD analysis project Ga0056128, IMG submission 71113) | Marine gutless worms symbiont microbial communities from Max Planck institute for Marine Microbiology, Germany - Olavius geniculatus... ...
CATGTTGACCTACCCTAAGTCGACAATGCACGTTCGGCGTATACAAATGCATTTGAGTTCGGGCCACGTGACTTTGATGCCGGGGAAATTTCCCCCCCCCTAATTTCCCCCAGTCGGACTTAGGGCGCCGGGCGGACTCACGTTGGGCTTTGCCCCAAATTTCTAGTTCACAGTTTAAAATGCGCTCACTTATTTGATACGATTTATAATTGTTTCCGAACCATCAAACCCCAATAGATCTGCAGTGGATTAATTAACAATGAACATCATTTGATTTGCGGTGAAATGTTCAGATGCACAGTTACGAGTGGATGGTGTCGACGCTGTTGAAAGTAATTGAGTCGACGACGACCCCGGGTGATGACTTCGTGCAGAAGATTGCCATCTATCTGCTAAATGCTTTGTCATGTCAGGTCGACTACAGCGACAAACAGCTTGTTGGCTCGCTCGGTGCTTTCCCGGTAACAACTTTGTCTAGCGTTTTTCCTCAATATTACTCCACATCGCAGCTTGGTGGTGTATCGGTAGCGTGTTGAACTGGTGACCCAGAGGTCCCCGGTTCGATTCCAGCCCGGTGCACTGCCAGGTAACAACCTTTAGCAAGTTGTTCGCACACATGTGTTTCTGTCACCAAGCAGTACAATTTGGTACCAGTCAAAGAGCAGTGACGCTCTCTGGCTGGGAAGGTAACCACTTCCTGATAGAAAGTACTGGCAGCCTACCACCAGCTTTGTGACTATGTCACCTGTAGGCTGACTGTTTTTGACCTGGATCAGCTCCGGACCTAGTGCTTGTTTCTAGTGTGGTTTATCTTTGCCTTTTTAGCGGAGCCACATGTAGGCCAAGTACTTGACTTATTTGACTAAGGCTGCATTCACATAGACGCGAGTAAGAGTGTGAGTCTGGGTTTCCATTTATGGCTCGTAGAAACTTTACTCGTACAAATGGAATGTTCACGGTCACTTGTACAAGCACATAACTCAACGCATGTCAGCCATATTGAATGGAATCAAATGGAGGAAATGCTTTGCCATTAAACTAAAACAGCAATATTCCATCACATTGCTAATAACGTGACTAACCATGTACCTCTAACAATGAACAGTTTTACAATGATGTCAGTTCTGACGTTAAATATGCGCCATAGCTTTTATAAATTATGCTAGAGCTGTTTACGGGCAGTTTACTTCGCATGGGTTGGATAAAAACATGTCCTGCATGGAAATTACTCATACAAGTGAAATTTACAGGTAACATGTACTCATATGTATGTGAATGGCCACTGAAATACATGCAAACTTGTGTTTGCCGGAACTCGTATACGGGAACCCGTACAGTGCCGGACTCTTACTCGTGTTTATGTGAATACAGCCTAATGGCTTGTCGCTGTCAGTGAAGCATAGGCGACAGACCACTTACTTCCAAGCAGCTCTGTCCTTTACTGCCATTTCCATCTTCTTTTAGCTGTATTTGAAACCTGTTGCTCATGTATCTTTTCCGAACTATCTTTTCCAGATCTTTTATGGTTGCCTCTTTGGTTCTACTCCATGATAAATGCATTGCCTTATTGTCATATAAGCACAATAACCTGCAAAGATATTACACATACATACTTGGTCAGTTGTAATGAACATATATGAAAAATCTGTCAATAAATCTTAATTGCGGCATAGCTGCAGTGTGAATATATGGAATGTGGCTGTTATCCAGTCTAGCAGACCAAGTTTGTTGTCTACTTTGTTCATTATTTTTTTTATACGTTTCTGTTTCTTTCTGGTTTTTGTCTGTCTATTTTACCTACTTTTCTTTTTTGAGCACGTGTTACATTTTTGGCATAGTGACGAACGGTATGGTTATGATGCCACTAATAGTTTTTTGTTTATTTCTTTTCTCGATGCTTGTTCTTGTTATTTTTCTCATCTCGTGTTTGTCACGTGTTTTGAGCTCAACCGAGCGTTGCACTCAGGACTTAGTTCGTTTCTGTGTTTTTTTGTGTTTCGTATTAGATTTTTCTGTAAAGGTTAAACTTTCTGTTCCATTGTTATGTGTGTGCGTTCTGCCTGGAAAGGCTGTCTCTGAAATCACCTGTGCTTTGTCGGGTGGAACGTTAAACCCTACTCACTCACTCACTCCCCCCAGAACTTGTGACTAGGCTGATATTGACGGATTTCAATAAAACGACCCATCTGGATTCGTGTGTCCATCATCTCATTCCTGAAAAACGGGATGATGAGTGTATACTGTCCAGACTTAGAAATCTGTTGCAATATGTTATCCCTTTTGCATATGCTGAAAGATTTAAGAGGTCATTTGTTCTTTGGTAACTTGTGGTGTTGTCTGATGATTATGTATTGTATTTTGTCGTGAACTTTGCATAATCAGTGTTTATATATCCAGTGTCTGCTGTTAAACATATTAGACGAATTAATCATTGTGTGTCGTTGCGTTGCAGGTGATTTTGTCTCTAATCAGCACTCGAGTTGAGAAAGGTATCTGTGATGAGGCGCTCAAAGTTGCCTGGAGTATGATGTGGAACGTTACTGGTAACTTTGTCCATTGTCATGTGTATACTGATGTTTTTTCACATTATTTACTTTGATCTTTTTTTGCTTTTTTGGCCAAGTATGAATAAATAAATATCAGCTTGTTATTAATACATGTAGCAACATATTTGGTGTTAACATCAGATTAAAATTATTGTTAATATTACAAAAATGTGTTAATATTGGTCTGGGTTTTTTGGAGTTATTTTGAAGATATCACTATGTCCAGTTTTGTAAGTGCACTGTACATATGCCACAAGGTGGTGCTTTGGCTTAGCTGGTAACGTCATTTGTCACATCAACGAAGTTAATCAACACTGGGCCCGGTTAGTACTTGGATGGGCGATCATTGGCATGTGGGTAAACCATCTCGCTATTTAACTAGCCACCCAGGTCAACTCAGCCTGGCCATTCTTCTGTGGGAAGCACAATGAGTACCGGCGAAAGCTAGGATGTAAAAATGCACACCGTGCGATGCATTAGCCCCTTATCCGTGGTTTGCCGGTGTAAACTTTTGTCTGGCTGAGGAAACGGAGTTCAGCCCTATAGGCTTTGTGGCTTGAGAAGGTTCATATGCCAGTTGTGATGGTGTGGCGTAGATGAAACTCCGTACAATTGTCAGAAGTTTATTGATGACGATGGTCTGGATGTCTTTCTTGCCTGCTTCAATGTAAGTATTTGGTTTTCATTTGCTCTGGAGTCTTTCTGTCATATTAGCTCTGCTTCCTCTGATAACCTGGAGTGCTGACCTTTATTGGCTAGCAACAGCCATCACCGTTGTTTTTTTTACATTCACAGTTTACATTGCCTGTGTTTTATTTCAGTGTTACTGAAGATGGTTTTGATAATTCTTATAAATTAGTTTATTATTTATTTTAGCATTAGTTGTTTGGAACTTTTTGTGTATGGTAAGTTAAGTTTTTCAAAATTATGCTCTTGCTTTTGTTAATGATTTTACCGTATTTTGATTTTTCTGGTAGTGTCAACATTATTTTGTCAACTGCAAAGTTTGCATTTGTCATAAATTCCCACACTTGTGCATTCTCTGCTACGACGTCATTACACATTTGTCTCAGTTTGTCTCACAGAAAGTGTACCATAGGATTTAGCATGGTGTAAGTCCATTTCAAGACATCACTGCACAAATAAGTATATTTAAATCTATCTCTGCATGTACGAGGGTCATCCATAAAGTTTGTAGTCTGGGGCAGTTAGGCAAAGGATATTTACATCATATTTCGTCACTTTTTAATGTAATCTCCTGCAACTGAGACACTCTAGGTCCAGCATTTCTCCAAAGCTCGGATTCCATTGTAGAAGAAAATTTGACCTTTGTCTTCAAGTGCATATTACAAGGGGCATTCAGCAGGTTAGTAGCCTGTAATAGACGGACATTATAATTGACATTGAAGTTGTGTTACTGGTTAGTACCATCTATCACTGCAGTATTGCATAACTTATTATTGAGCTGTAATTGGAATCCAGGAAAGAACACACATTTGCTGATGACAGTGACGTAGTCCACATGGCAAATTGCTGGCTTCAGGATCGAAATTAAAAATTCTTCTACAGTGGAATTTAAGCTTTGTAGAAACACTAGACCATGGGCATTTTATTTGCAGAAAACTATGTTAAAAAGTGACAAAATATGACGTAAATATCTTTGACCTAATTGTATCGATCTAGGAACTTTTTGAATGATCCTCACACTTGTTGAAAAGTAACGAAGTATGATGCTTATCACTTTTTTAAACTACACTGTGTTCAGAAAAAAAACATCCACTCACGTTATTTCTTTTTATATCTCCATGGAAAATGTTCAAATTTCCATAACATTTTCAGTGAATGTCTAGGAGGAATCTATTATTCTACCAGTGGAAAAGTTAAATACTCTTTGCTACTGGTGACGTCATGCTGATGTCATACCTCTGTGTCTCTAAATTATGGGTTTTACCGTTGAAGACAGACATCTGATAAAATGCTTGCAAGTCAGCAAGGGTTATGTAGCTGCAAGTTTGTGCTACATGTTTCTGACAATGGACAGACAATGGAATAATGATGGAACAAACCTTTTAAATAAAACTAATTGACGTGACCGGCAGTTTTAAGCCATTTAACTGATAGCGGGCAAGTGGTCATCCACGCAATGACGCAGTGATACCTGCCAGTATCAACAAAGTTGAGGATCTCGCACTCAGCCACCAGTTCACATTTCAGGAGTCTTCAACTTGTTGAAGTTTGACCATACTCCGAAGAAGAAAAATTGTATGATGAATTAGCATATTTTTGAGGCAGTTAAAACATTGATCAATCGATGTTGTTAGGACTGCCCCTGTTTCTTTTAGTTATGCGTGCGTGCTTGCATTTTGTCAACCATGAACAGTCGATGGCGGCATCTGGTCTATACTGTGGTCCGCTTTTCATGCCTGCTGTGACAGTCGTCTGGTGGCCCAGTTGCACCCTGTAGACGTGACCTGAACAGCACGTGCTGATTGATGTTACTGCGCATGTGCGAGAACTCTTCTTGGCAAAGAGACGACAGCTGAACGTTATTACCTGCCTGAGCACTTGAACAGTCAACACGTCATGCTCTGTATATACGTTAGCGGGTTGTCAACGTTTGACACAAGACGTACGTGAAACGACGAACTACGATGTACGTTGTACAAACGAATCTATGGTTACAAACGACTTCTAAAGGAACGCGTTCCTGTACGACTATGACTACACGACACACGTCTGCGATTCAGTTGGCACGTGACCTCGTCGACGCAGCACGTGGCAGGTGGTTCCTCGTCAGCCGTCTGACTATCGTCATCCGCCACCCAACTTTCATCTTCCAGCACATGGCAAGCAGGTTCAACGGTAGCCGCTCGACTACCGCCTTCCTTCCGTCGTCTTCCGTCTTCCGTCCGCCATCCTCTGGCTTCCACCTCGCATCACTGACCAGCTACAGGACAGTCGCATGTTATGTTTTTGTTTGCTGCTGCGCTTTTATGTTTCAGTTCCATTCCCTAGACAATAGCCTTTTTTTCACTGTATATCGTTGTTCATCTTGCTTTAATATAAATTTTATCAAACTGTATGCGTTATTGAGCAAACTGTGCAATCTAAGCCAAAGCAAAAACGTAACAGTGTGTTTTAACAATTTATCAAATGTCTGTCTTCAGTGGTAAAACCCTTAATTTACAAACATGAAATCATGACGTCAGCATGATGTCACCGGTAGCAAAGAATATCTAACTTTTCCATTTTTGGAATACTTGTTTCCTAGTAAACATTCTCTGAAAATTTTGTGCAAATTTAACCATTTTCCACAGAGATACAACAGAACATGTGAGTGGGTGTTTTTTTCTGAACACAGTGTATACCAGTTTAATCTACGAACTTTTTGAATGCCCTTTGTGGCATGTAGAGGTTCAAGGCGGATGGAGATGATTTGCTGCGTAACATGATGGGTCTGCTGGGTAACGTTGCCGAGGTCCAGTTTCTGCGACGTCATCTCATGATTCCACTTTTCGTTTCCATCTTTAGGTCAGTTTTGATCCATTGATTGATCAGTTTATTGATTGAGACTGATTGGTTAGTTCTGCCGTTCATTTTCATTTTCAGGTTGGATTTTATTGCCATATTGCCAACGTTTTAGTTGTAAACTTTGTCTTTCAGGAATTGTTTTCACTAGAAGTGCCCCGCCCGGGGCGGGAGTTATCGGGTTTGGCAGGATCAGTGGGGGAAGAAGACCTGGCAGTTCAACTCCCACCCTCATTTTGCCCATGGAGGGAGGTGGGTACCTAATGCCCAAGGACTCAAACGCCACAGTAGGTGTCCACAGTCGTGCAATGCAGAAGGTGCTAGAGAGGGCTGACAGACAGACAGACATTCGGTGCATTATAGTAAGATTTATTGCAAATTTCATTTTATTCTGTATAGAATATTTTAACTGCATACACAGTGTCATTTATCGTGGAGCAGTGCAGGCTTAATGTAAGCAGGTTTTGCTGTGTGACGGCTCACGGTCAAGTAAAGCCCAAATTCCATTACACTGACTTTCACCGAAACTTTCCCACGGGGAAAGTCGTGGGCGCAAGTCATGAAAGTCGCTGACACAAACGGTGACAAACGTGTTTAGATTGATTAGTTATTATCACCAGATGATGCAGTATGATATGATATGATGATATGGAAAACTTGACAGGCAAGCTGCCAGTTTAGTCTAGCTCATAAAAAAAAGAACTAAAAATGCTTTAAATGGAATAGAAATGAAGTGAGAGAAACTGAACTGAAAGCACTGTTTTTGAATAGACTCGTAGGTTGAAACGATGACATAATAAGTTACGTGAATTCGTGGAAAAATGACCTTTTTAATTGGATAATTGTTGACGTTTCGGCAACCGCTGCTGCCTTCCCGACTGTCTACTAGGTATTGCTGTGGTGGACAGTAAGTAATCATAGACGTGTGGAAGTTCACAGGACCCATCTTTTCGGTTCATCGGCTTGTCTTGTTCTTTTCTGAAAGCACTGTTGTGTAAAAGCATAGAACTTATAATATGTGCAGAGAGCTGTTGGGCTCAACGAGTGGTGGGATTGAGGTGAGCTACAATGCATGTGGCATCTTTGCTAACATTATGTCCGATGGACCCGATGCATGGACAGTTGCTACACCATCACGACAGGCTGTTCTTCAGGATATGACGTCAGCAATCTCTCGTTGGAAGCTCGACTCTAAGCGTGACATCAACTATCGGTAACTTGTGCCACACGCCTCTTGTTGCAGTAGACCTCTGTAAGCTCTGCTGACTTCCACTGTCATGTGCGAGTGACTTCAGTTTGCAGGTCAAACTTACAGCTTTTTAATTGGCAGTGCACCGCTGCCACTTATTACCTACGATTGTTTATTTTCTAATTTTTTGCAGTTGCTGCAGTGTATTCCAGGTTTTTAGAAGTGAACTTCTGGGAGAGCACTTCTTGCAGCAGAAATATTGTCAGAGTTGCTCTATGATGGATGTTGTTCCTGGCGCCTACCAGATGATTTCAGAGCGATAGAGTTTCTATTTATATGACCAAAAAAATTTCGTTTAGCCCCGCGGCCATTTGTTTGCTAGATAATGTATGTAGGAAGTGTTACCATTCAGTATGACTGTGTATCTGAAGAGAACGGTTGTGAACGAATGGCTGCAGGTCGTTCAGGCCGATTCTACGTTTACTAAGCTGTCATCACACGCCGCAAGTGCAGTACTGGGCCGTCTGGGCTCTCTGCAATCTTACCAAAGTCTACCGTAAGTCTCTCTCGTTACATTGTGCTTAAGCTACTTTCTCATTATAGTCAGAGCTGTGGAGATTAACTTGGGATTAAGCAAGCTATTAATCATTATAAGTGTTAACAATTAGTGAAGTTTTAATTGTTGGACGTAGGGGGGATTAAAGTCACGTCAGTAAGAACGCGTTATAAAGTAGATACAGTGACAGTCATTTGATAAGCGATAATCATTTTCTTCGGAGAACGTGATCAAATAAAACATGTGGACCTTACTAATCAAAATTGTTGTCTTGGTGCATTTGTAACAGCTGTTAATTAATAAGTTGTTAAAAACATGCATTTTTCTTGTACCACTGTCAGTTTTAACGGAAATTAGCAATCAATTAATCATTCATTTTTGTAAATTTAACTACTACAAATCTGTTGATGTCGTGGTGATGGCGATGATGATGAATGGGTTGTTTAGGAAGCAAATACTGCCCAGTGTTGGTGAGAGAGGCTGGCTTGGTGATGCTGAATGATCTGTTGTCCTCGATGTCTCGTTGGAGTGCATGTCACGATGATATATCCAAGTTAGCTCAGCGCATCATTTGCAGATGTGAACGTTTCGCTGTCGACAGCGATTACGTCACCGACGACGATGATAAACCGGATACCGCCGATGATGCTGCAATGGACGAGTGAATCTACATTTCTAATTCCACCAGGGTCCCTTTTAGATAGTCTTTCTGCAGTCTGCACATGCACAGGATGATTGAAACATAGTTTCTGATCCTATCAGCATTTTTAGAGAGTCTGTCCGCACATGATGAGAATTTCGTTGTGAATAACTTGGTGTTTTTGTAATATATTTCCATTGCACGCCATTTTGCATTAGTTTTTGGTGCGGTTTGGGTCTGCCATTCTGAAGGGCCGCCATTTTGAGGGGCCACCAAAAACCTGATAAGGTCAACAAAACCATGCTCATTAAGCATTAAACTGACTCTAACACCGATTCTAATTTTAATCCTTCCGTTATCTTTATCCCTAACCATAGAAACCCTTTAGAATGGCAGCCAACACCTAAGTGCGACTGCAAGTGAGAATGAACGAATGGCTTCTGACTTTGCGACATCTTTTTAGATAGGCCGGCCTAGTTTTGTTTTCCTGCAGCTAATTTAATACAGTTCACCCACCAGCTTTGTTTGATTTTCAGCCTGTATGCTTTTTTGGTAGCTTAATTGGTTTGTAGTTAGTAAAAATGTGATACAGGGTGACCACTTGGAAAATGTGGAATGTGCAGCAGTGGGAATTTTACAGTTTTTGGAGAAGTTTCAGGGGGAAAAACTTCATTGTTAAGTTTGTCTTTGGGCCGCCACCAGTATCTGGTAGAATAATGGTTATGGTAGTCCATTTTGTAATAATTGTATGCTTCATTATTATTATTGTTATATTTCGTTATTACATCTTCTCCATGCATGCTGTCATTCAGTATATACAGTAGTATACAGGGTGTGGCAAAATAAAGTAGCCCCCTAAGAAGTAGAGTGTTGCAGAAAGTCAGGGCAAGAATCACACGTGCTTTGAAAGTGGTCACCCTAGTATGGGTAGTAATCCATAACTAATGCTTATACACCCTGTACGGAAAAAAAACATCCCGAACGTTATCGATTGTCACTTGAAGAAGGGATAATACAATTTTAATAATTTCTGGCACAAATATTTTTGGCACAACTGGCCTTCAAATAACCAAACCGTTCAGTATTCCACCTCACCCAATGTCTGTTTCTGTACCACGTGTGGAAAACAGAACCAACAGAATATGAGTTGAAATTTACAAAAATACGTCAAAAAGCAACCCCAACATTATCGATTGTGACTTGAAGAAGGGTTGACAGATTTTAATAATTTTTGGTGCAAACATTTTCGACACTACTTGCCATCAAATGACCGTTTTAGTTACCACCTCACCAAATGTCTGTTTTTGCAGTACCTGGGAAAACCCGAACGAGCGAAATAGTGAATGCAAGGTGGTTACTAACTAACGTCACATTTCGAGCGTAGCGAAAGTGTGCTATATAAATGTCCTTAATAATAGTAATAACAGTTTTTTTTCTATTGTTTGTGTGAATATGCAGATAGGGACACTGAAATGGCTGTTAAAAGTTGGTGAACACGTTGTGTGGTTTGCAACTTTATGAAGGTCAGAGCTATAGGCAGGCTGAATATACTAGATAAAGGGGCAGGCCTGTATGAATGATGGGCAGAAAATTTTAATGTTTGCCATGCAAGAGACAGACGTTGCCAGACTGAAACTTATCTAACTCGCATTCACTCTGTTGATGGAAGTTGATGTCTTTGTGACGGTTTCAAGAATAATCCTGTGCGCAGTGGTGAAACCATTCAGTAGGATTCACACGCATGCATTCTTTCGTCTATCCCAGATCATTTTCCAGAATTCCTTGCCATAAACTGAGCTGACATTTTGCAGTGTAGGCCTATCTCAACAAGCGAAAGACGGAATCTGATGAAATTTAACAGTGTGAAGAGGAATAATCTTTGCATGATGTTGGAGGAAGATCCCAATTCTCCAGTTTATCCAGTTTATCATATTACAGCTTGCTGTACTCGTGCAGGTTCTAGAGCCTGTGGCACAACATTTTGTAGGCCTGTTGTGTCGAAATTACACGTTTTGTTACGCGTATTTAATCTAGTCTTTATTAATAATTGTACATTGGACAATGATAGTCTTCACCGTGGCAAACCTATTCCGAGTGATTTGTTTTTCAGTCCGTATATGGCATTGTATATCTGTGTGCCGTGCATGTAGCAATGCTGTCTATACAGGTCATTGCTCTGAGCAACTTTGGAGCAACTGTGTCGTGTGTGTGTGTGTGTGATATTTGCTTTTAGAAAGCGTTTGATTTTATGATGTTGTTCTCACTTTCAAGTCTTTGTTTCGTGGAAGCTCGTCATTTGATCAGCGTTAGCACATCGCCGTCAGTGGGAAATTGGGAAAATGTTGAAAGTTGTTGCTAGTGAAGACGCTCTACAACATATAGGCTTACAGTTCATGTTGCAGTAAGCTACTGACATTCAAGGTCATCCAAGGTAAATGATTTTTGTGTCATTTGAAAGCCAGTGGTCTTACGCGACTTCCTATTAGTGACTAATAGCAACTTAGGCCCCATCTCGTACTGTTTAGCCACAATACATCCGTTACAGAGAGACAGACAACTCGTGCCGTAGGCGCTCTACAACAGCTGTAGCGCGTCAAAAACAAAATTATCGGCAAAAACTGAAATTAAAACTATCAGTGAAGCCGCGTAGTCAATCCGGTGTGTTGCGAGAGCAGAACAAAATCAAGTCTGTGGTGGACTGGAGAGCAGCATAGCAAGTTACGTGTCCGACTCGGAAGAACAGTTTTTGACCGTGCCGCTTGCTTACATAGGCCTATCGTCGTCGTCGTAGATCCATACTGACGGCATCATCCTCTGTGTTCAGCTATACATGTATCCGTATTTTGCTCGTCATGCAAGCAATTGGACGAGGCAGTAGTCTCGTTCAATTGCTTGCATGTAGCTTACATTTAGCTTCTGGCAGTGAATTAATTACATGGCTTTACCAAATACACAAGGGGGGGGCTAGAAAGACGGACTTTACTGTCCCAACAGCAAAACAATTCCAGTGGATAATTTTGGCCATAACTTGGTCAGTAAGCGGATCGTGTTCGTTTAACGGGTATGTCGCTGGTTGGCCAGCGTGCCTGCAGTAGAACTAGAGATCGTCTGCAATGGTGGAGAGACCTGCGGACGCAGTGAACGGTGTATTAAAGCGTGATATATCGTTGTTAATCAGCGCCCGCACGCTGTATGCATAGACCTACCGGCCGGTCGACAATTACTTGTTCGTCGTTTGATCAGTCACGCTCTGCTGACTGCACAGCGTGGGGTGGACTGCCGACGACGACGATGAGTGATGACGACCAACGACGCCAGTCTGCAGCGGGACGCTGAAAATGACGTACATGAAAATGCATGACAAATTTTGACAAATTTGCAGGCCATGAAATAACCGTACATGACATAGCAGGACATGAAAATGCAAGGCATATTTTAAGCGGCTGAATAGATCAGCAGATTTAGATTTAGCATTGCTCCCCTATAGCTATAGGCCTAGCTGTTTACTTCTCGGATTCGAAAAATGTCCAAGATCAAAGGTTAGTGGGCGTAATTAACCGGCTTGAGTAAACTCAGTTTTTGCATTGCTGCTACATAGCCTTGTTGTCTGTCCAATGCAATGCATAGCATTGGACAGAGTATAAAATCACCTGAGTGTCCGTGCGTGCGTCCAACATTTCTTAAGCTATTTTTCTTCCACTTTTCCCTTCCCATTTTTTCCGTTCTTTTCCTTTATCTTTCCTTTATCCTTTCCCATTTTCCTTTCCCTTCACTTCCCTTTCTCTTTCCCCTTTTCCTTCTCTTTCCCCTTTCACTTGCCCTTTTTTCTTCCCCCTTTTCCTTCCCGTTTCACTTTTCCTTTCCCTTCCGCTTCCCTTTTCCTTTACCTTTCTTTCCCTCTGTCCCTTTCCTTTCCCTTTCTCTTTTCTTTCCCATATCCCTTCCTTTTTTCATTCCCTTTTTCCTTTCTTTTTTTTCCTTCCCCTTTTTTTCTTTCCCTTTCCTTTCCCTTTTCTCTTCCTTTTCCCTCCCTCTTCCTCTTTCTCTTTTCTTTCTTTCATCTTTCCGTGTCCACGTCCTTGCGTCTAACATTTGAGGCACTGTATCTCTATAACGGTGCAAGATATGCGCATGGTCACAATGGACCATTTATAGTAAAGCGCTGGTGGCCTTGCTGCTGTACAATTTAAAATTAAACTTTTTTGATTTTTTTCTACCAGTCTAAACAGCTCACTGATTATATTTATACGGACATATACTGTAAACTATCGAAATGCATTGGAAAGACTCCGTGTTCGTATGAACATTATCTTGCAACTGCAACAATTCCACTTTTTAGCAAGGATCACTGTGTCTTTCATTGTTACCCTGTTTACATTTCTGGAGCACTTGCAACATGTTACGACGGAGTCCACGCGTGACACGGCACGGCTGACCAACGGACTCGGAATCAAACGGCCGAAAAACAATGAACCTGATAAACGAAACTTACCTTGCTGCTGTGATTTGTGTTCTGTCGTTGTTTTAAAAGAATTGCAGACTGCATTGTAATGTAATCTATTTTCAAAAGATACATTTCTTGTCCTTCAATTTCATGTCCGTCAATTTTATTTTCGGCATTTTCAGTCAACCCTCTGAAGAGTGCGAACAGTCGATAGTCTGTGGCTGGTTGTCGTAACGTCGTCGTTGCCTAGTCGTTGCCTAGTCGCAAGCAGTTTCTCACGTCGCACGCACATCCGTCTGCTACTAGCGTCACTGACCGACACAGCGCAGGTAGGCGCTCTGTTGTCTTCATAGCTCATGCCGTGGTTAGGCCTATAGGCCTATATATGAAACAAAACATTCTGCACGTTGTGCTTTGTGTATTGTTTAACGTTTAACTTAAGTCTCAAACGTCTGCAAAATGTTCTAGAGCGTAAAATATTTTCTTCGCATTGTTTTTAGACGTGTTTTAGACGTAGGCTAAAGCTATACGTTGCAAGCTGTTCGGACAAAAACGCAATGCATGCAATAAAAATACGTTTTAATAATTAAATTATCGCAACATATTTCTAACTATGTTTATTTATCGATGCAGTCGTTGACTTAATGCTTTAAAAGATCTGTAAAAATTGCTAGAATAAAGCACTCCAGAAGTCGAAACCGCAGAAACTGTTTAGCTGACCGTACTTTCCTAACGGTCGAGCTAATGGTACGGTTGTCGTTCGACGTCTGTCCGTCTCTCCGTTTGTTACGGATGTACTGTGGGTAAACAGTGCGAGACAGGGCCTAGGTTGCTATTGATTACTAATAGGAAGTCACATGTTGGCTTTCAAATGACATAAAAATCATTGACCTTGGATGACCTTGAAGGGTCATAACCATTGTGGTATGCCAATCGTGCGATATTGTGGCTAAACAGTAAGTCGTACGGGGTCGGCGATGATACCATCGGATAGGGCGTTGGCAACTTCTTATAGGCTGTCAATAGTAGGCTTAACCATGTTTCTGTCTGCAGCAGTTTGGTCGCAATTTTCAATGGAAAGTTTCAAGTTATAAGTGGCCGTATGCCGGAAACGGTGCGAGACAACGCCAAGGTTGCTATTGATCATTAATGGGAAATCCCATTAAGTTTTACGCCTATTTAGATGGGATGAAAATCGTCGACCTTGACAACATTGAAAGTCATTGACAACCAGCTGGGCTTCTTGTTTATTTTTGGCTGTCTAATGTCTGCAGTAAAAATCGCAAGTAATGAATAACTAGCCTTTTGAAAAATGTCCACAAAGCTCTGCTGGTGTAGAGAAGTTTATACAGCATACGTGTTCTTCATTGCTACGGTGAGTTAGTGAGTGAGTGGCTTATAAAGCAAACGAGGAACGTGCCAAAGAGCTTGGAAGAGGTATAAGTCTATGGTCAATGCGGTTTAGCCATTAACGCCAGCGCCGATGAAAGATACAATATTCATTGAGACGTAGCTCTACGTAGGCCATGCAAGCAGGTGCTCTGAAACTCTCTGTTAACCCTTTAGACAACTAGCTACAGCCAACCAGACATGTGAAGCAGAAATTAAACAGAAAACACAAACCAATGTTGTTTCCGTTTTTTACGCGCGAAAGCAGCTATGCTTTCAGCGCGTCTTAGCCATCGCAATTCTGTCTGTCCGTCTGTCCGTCCGTCTGTCTGTCACACGGGTGGATCAGTCAAAAACGGTCCAAGCTAGGATCTCCAAATTTTCACCATCGGCTGCCTGGAAGACTCTAGTTTCAGGAACCGTAAAGCTTTTTCGTAAATTCGAAGGGGGTCACCCCGAACGAGGTCGCT
>Ga0056128_1006497_pt1 | contig 14760 bp, 9 predicted proteins | sample WorMetLIZISLAND2_FD_71113 | JGI IMG/M metagenome (GOLD analysis project Ga0056128, IMG submission 71113) | Marine gutless worms symbiont microbial communities from Max Planck institute for Marine Microbiology, Germany - Olavius geniculatus... ...
TTAGCCTACTAAAATATTAAAGAGGTAACGGATCTTATTTCCACGAGGTTTCAGCGAGTATATTCAGATATGCATTCACATCCACATTCACAGACCGACTGACTGCGAGTGACAATAGTGCGAATGTTCAGACAGCAATGTGTGTCGTGATTGGTTGGACGTCGGTCATACGACGTCAGTTTACTGGACTCCGTACCTCACGCCCCATACGATCGGAGAAGCAGACGGACTGTACTGCTATTTCTGAAACGAGCTGGCCGCGCCGTGTCTCACTGTTCTGCGAGAGTACCAGGTCGAGGACATTGTCGTCGCAGTGAGTAGCGCAGCTGACATGCTGACGGAGGCCGTACTGCGTGAACACGTCGGCAGTACGACTGTCAAGTCCGTCCTCGTCGCCAGGCACGTTGAAGTCACCAGCGATGACAAACGGCGAGTCCAGCAGGACCCTGCATGATCGAGTAGGTCTGGTAGCTGGTTAGTGAACGTCGGCCCCGGGCGGTCTGTAGACACAGACAACGATCAGCGACTTGGACTGGCGACAGACGAGCTACACTGCCAGTGACTCGAACTCGGTGTAGTCGCCGACATCGACGGTGGTCGACTTGATAGTCTGACGGTGAATAAGTGCCACACCTCCACCACGCATGTTTGTTGATGAGCCACGGTGACGGTGCACGACGGCGACGGTGAGACACGGCGCTTGACGGCGTCAGGCTCGTCCGACGCAATCCTCGTCTGTCATGGCGAAGATGTCCAGCCGGTGGTCGTCCATGACGTCATAGATCAGAGCGGTTTACTGGCTGGCTGAGCGGATGTTGAGTAGACTGAACGACAGCTTATCACGACGTGGTGCTGACTTGTTGGTGACTGGCGCTGGTCCAGGGTTTACTTCGACGCCGCAGAAACAGCGCGACGACGACAGCTGCCGTGAGCGGTGAGGTCGCGACCTGTAGACATGGCGGTCGTTGGCAAACAGCAGTCGACGATAAGCAGCGAGACGGCAGAGTGCCGGCGACACGGCGACCGAGGCGACGAGCGAGTGCTGGCATGCTGGTCACTCATGCGTGGCGAGCGTTGGGCCAGAAGTCGGTGACGCAACAACAGCAACAAGTAGACCAGCGAGCGCAATGGCAGTCAGCGTGGCCAAACAAACAAAGCGCATAACACAGTAGCGGTTAACAAAGTGCCAGAAAAACAACTCGTAAAAACAGCAAAGTCTGTGGCTAAAACGACAAATCCAGTATAGCAGACTGTGCACAAGAGCAGTGCCGAATACAAAAATTAGACAAGAAAAAAGACAATAAACCAGCAAAATTTAGGAAACTGTGAGAGCATACATAAATGCGATTGACCTGTTCGCGACACATTTAATGCCGAATGGCTGCAGGCAGCGTTATTTAAAGCACAAAACAGAGCTTAACCAGTAACTGCGCAATGTGTTGTGCAGCTTCTTCTGTAGCCGCGGCTTTAGCTGCGTACAAAGCGACGTAACTGAACTGAACTAAACTAAACTGACATGGTTCAGTTTTGGACGAACTGACCGATGCATTACAGTAGGCACTGTCTAACGGCATCAGTAATTATTTGACTACGCAGACGTACACGTCAACCAATGACCAATAGGTTCGCCTTGCTTGCCCGTTGGTCAGTACGCGCGATTATGCATTGCCAAGATATTACAGCCAAAGCAAGCCAATCGTTAGTACTGATTGGGCCTACCATGGAGGGATGGCCAGGCTGAGTAAGGCCTAGTCTGACGGCAATCGTGCAAACGATTTTCATCTCACTCTAGCCGTAACTCAGCTGGACGCGGAGTAACTTCGTTATTGCGGCAGCCAGCCCCGTTACTATGCACCACTCCATGCAATCACTGACGCTCATGCTAGGCCTATTATGTCGCATGGAGTTAACAGTCGTTACTACTCAGAGTCTGTTTCGCCGTCAGCCATCGGCGTCGTGGGTTAAGAAAGTAGAAGGCGGAGCAGAAATTTGCAATTCTCCGACAGACGGCCGCAAATTTTTAACGAACGAGATTACGAGTGCTCAAAATTTCATTTTTGCCTCTATACTTTCGCAAAATAGGAGATTTTCCGCCTCAAATTTTGTATTTTTGGAAGCAGACTTTCTGACAAAAATAAAATTTTTACACAGGCTACAATTTAAGGAAAGGAGGCAATTAGCTCTTGTGTTCTCCTGCCTCTGCTATCGGCAACCGTACCTTTGCCGCAGCCACACCAGCTGGAACAGTCTGCTAGACGACGTGCGATCATCATCATCCACACAGCTGTTTTGACGTCTTTTGAAAACTACCTATACCGACACTTACTGGGCCCCAGACATCTTGTCACAATTTTTGTGTGACTAACATTTTGCATGAAACTGTAACGTGGCTTTGTAGTTAACTTAAACTTTGTATTATGTAAAACGAAATTTGGTTGTAATTGTAATTATTAGTGGGAATTGCTTCTTGCAGCGCAATATATATATATATATCTATTCCCCTACTGTGGTCTGTCTGTTACCTGTCTGTTGGCTGTTACATTCGTGCCCCCTGCTTTAACTGTTTCTTAGTTTTAGAGGTCATTTAGCAAGTGTACGTGTCGGGTCACGTAGGCATATGCTTACATTGTGTTAGACGGCAGTTTTTGACCTTTAGAGGATGAAAAGATTTTCGGGATCTAAGTCATTCAACTCCCAGCCAAAATTTGAAAGTATTGCAAATGACAGCATCGATCAATGTTTTCTCTTATTATCTAATTATTTTGGCGCTTGTTATTATTACTTATACGTCCACACTGCATATCTGCGATCAAAGTCGCAATTTATTAGTCGTTTGTTTACGAAAGTCAACGAAAACAGGTAGTGTGTTTGCAGCACAAGCATGGACGTACATTGACGTGGATCGAAGTATACATATGTACACACGTTCTCGTCAACTATCGCATCAATAAGCATATGAGCAAACAGCTACCTAAATTAGTATTAGCATCTATCGTCGGCAATGGCGGCCTTTCTCTGTATGTGTGCCCATTTATATCAAAGCCTTTTCTACTTGGGTGGTCGATGATTCTGCGCTTATAAAACGATGCTTGTATCCGTCGTCACGTGGCAAAGAGAATCGCATTCATAGTCAATGGATTGATTGATCAGGTGTTATATAGGGCGATGGAATAGACAGGTGTCTGGACGGTGACCACGTGATCAATCGCCTCGTGACGTCATCGCATGGTTTCTATAAGAACGTGCTGGCGACGGCCGGAGCGGTGACTGATGGGCACCGGACGTGTCAGTCTGAGGTCAGACTGTAAAGCACTTGCAACATTTAATATATCGCGCCTTGTTCTGCAGTTCCTGCTGCAACGACGACAACGACGACAACAAAGGTTTAAAAGGTTAAAGGTGGTGTATAGCTTTTTATAGGAATTCCATATCAAAGCTACGGAGCGTCACCTGCTGTATGAGATTACACAGTATTACCTGCCACTCGACACAGGTGAACGCGCTCCGCCTTAACCCCAGCCAAACAAATACTTAGTTCATTTACTTACCCTGGAGATATAAAAGGCTGAGTTGACATTGGTGTAGATTATATACCTGGATGGTTTACCTGATTGCAGACAGTCACTCATCCAAGTAGTAACCGCTATAGCTACCAGACGGGGAGTCGAATCTACGACCTTTCGATCGTAAGTCCAACATCCTACCTGCACCAAGCCACTTACAGCAGTAGCAGCAGCATAAATTCCGAATTTTCAGCTGCTGTGTGTGTACGTTAGACCGCGGCCTGGAGTAGAATAAGTAAGTGTTTAAAAACGAACTCAAACAGTCCAGACAGTCGTTTAACCCACCGACACTTATTCCACGCTGGCCGACGACCGGCCGTGTGCCTCAACGTGTCGTTCGGCTGGTCACGCATTGCTGCACCAGTGGGTTATTGACCCGTTATCATACCGTCAACCCACGATGGGTGCTAACACGTCAAAGACGGTGCTTCAGCACGGTGCCTTACGATGCCTGGCCGCATCATGTATGACCACTGTGGCTGATTGGCGGCGCTCGATCACTCAAGCCGCACGCCCGGGAGAGAGAGCGTGTGTGTGTGCGACAGCGAGATGATCGATTAGCTCGTCAATGGACTTCACACGTTCAACTGCAGGTGCGACCAATGCATTCAATGATCGACCAGGAATCGTTGCCACCGCCGCTGCGTGTACTGACAGATGAAAACCCGCCATAGAGTGCCCTACGATAAAAAAAAACCTCACGACAGAGGGGCAGACCCAATGCGGGGGTTAATTCATGACAGTATACGCGGCGTACCGGCAATTATTTTAAAAACGATGCGCCGTACAGACGGTTCTCATCGTCACAATCAGTCAATCAGTCTGAAATTTTTAAGTGACTTGAGTACTACGAAATACTGCCAGATCCATTAGAGGGATTAATTGGAAAATTAGTCCAAAAATGATTCGGTGAAAAGGTGAGCTTTGAGTCGGTGACGGAAACTGGAGGACTCAGCAGATGTCACAATGTTTGGCAGGTTGTTCCACGTCCGTGGGCCGACAACCGGGAAAGCCCGGTTAGTGACAGTCGATAACTTTTGACCGGAGGCACTGCCAAACGGTTGGTGGAACGCTGTTTATCTGCGAAGTTCAAAAGTCACGAAAATACCAAATTTCTTCGCATCGTATGCGTTTCTCCAGCTCGAAATGCACCAAAATCGTTTTTGACCGCGGCTCTGCTATGAACCATTGCACGCCTCTCATGCAGAAAATCAAATTGACTTCAGTACACTGACTGTTGAATCGTGATACTAAACAATCATTCAATCGCCGTTGATGTAACGACAATTCATCGCCATCGTTTTAGTCATCAAAGCGGCAACGATGCAGTAAAGCAGTAATGCGGCAGAATTAACTGCAGGCCGCAAGCGCGCCTACATGTGCTCAAAAACTGATGAAGATTTCGTCCGGGGAGATTTCCGCCACGGGTCTGTACTCTGTAATTCTGTATACTTTAGTCCGGTGCATGGCTGTGGTGCAAGTCATCACGGCACGTGGCGCGTATTATCAAACGTCACTGACTGCGAGTGAGTGCGATCGATCGATCTCGCAGCGCCGCTGCCACCAGCGCTACAGATTCCTAGCAGTCAGAGTCGGCGCGCGAATTAGCTTAACGAATTTCACTCGATTTATGGATTTGCCAGCGAGCCAGCGTGCGTGCGTGCGTGCGTGAGTGTGGCTGCACGTACTGGGGAAGGGAAGGAAAGGGAAGGGAGAGGAAGGGAGGGGAGAGTGTGGTGTGGTGGAAGCGGTCGGCTGCGATGTCTGACTGGTCGATAACAGATCGTCGACGTGGGACGGCGACTGAAGATGCACACATGTAATGACGCCAGTGTCTTGGATCTGATTGATGCCTGTTCATCCGCAGTACAGTCAAAGACCCCCCAATCACATAAAACACCTCTACTGATGAAACGTTGAATTTAAAAAGTGTGGAAAGAACTCACTTAACTCAGAGCTACGAAGGACCGTCACCTGCCATATGAGATTATACAGTGTTACATACACTCCAACTCAGGGGAACGTACCCCGCTTCAACCGCAGCCGGACGACAGGCCGGGCCGGTACTCGATTTACCTACCCCGGACGGATGAAAAACTGAGTGGACAAAAGGAATAAAAGGCCAGGATTGGGGCACAATCAATCATTTTAGACAGGTCAAAGTCATCTAAAAATGTTTATACATGCTTGACATAACTATCAAAATATTAACTGGGAATTTGTAATGTAAAAACTTAAAATAACAGAACACAGTAAGATTAAACATGAACATATGGCACAAAAAAGTTTCTTCATAAAGGGGTTTTGTTTTATTGGGGGTTTTGTCCTGGCAGGTTGTTTCTACCGCAGTATACCGCGTCAGTCACATGGATTCGGTAGAACGCTGATAATGACTGAGCGATGGATGTTCCACCGTAAGTCTCATGAATCAGCTTCCGTCAGTCATGTCGTTAAGTCGTGACAATGTTTTGCAGCCTCTCTGGCTCTGCAGTACACTCTCGCTTCGCTTTATCAGAGTGCATCGCGCAACCACATCATCGATGAGCGATTGAGTACGACGCAATCACGCAAAGCTAGGATACTGCGTCGTGCAGAGATTACGATGTGTATAGTTCTTTATGGAAATCCATCTTAGAGCTATCTGCTGCCACATGGGATCACACGGTGTTATCTGCCACCCGACTCAGATGAACGCGCTCCGTCTTAATTTCAGCCAGTCAGACCAGTACTCGATTTACCTATCCCGGAGGGATGGAAGGCTGAGTTGACTTTGGTGCTTTGTTTCTGGGGACAATAATAAGCTACATTTGCTTTGAACATTGGCAGCTGCCTTTCTAAAGTTTATGCCGTTTTCGTTGCCAACTCAAATTTTTTTTTACAAGCTAGCTTTTAGACCGGTCATCTTATAGTCCCACACCCCACCGTTTGCGCCTCAAATTTGTTATCGTGCGCTATGCAAATGTAATTATTTATTTAACTGATTTAGCACAAACGTTGGTGGTGCTACGGTGTGGTGCAATCTATCGCTATTCTGCGCATCCTATTAGAACAATAAAACTTGTTTAAATGCTAGAGCTGCGAAAATTTTAACGATTAATCACGCCATTTCCGTTATCAACTTTTCAACTACTGATAGCATATTAGAACTTAAGCTTAAACTTAAGTAGAATATATTGCTTTAGTATGTCATTCTTGGTTCTCGTGCATTTAATCAACTGAATTATCAAGCAAATCTTTTTTCTCAGTGCAAGGTGGAGAAATAAATCAAGTTGCACCGCGTTTAAAAATATTGTTCGTATTGTGAACCGTTGCTAACACGTCGTGCGTCTTAAAAATTGGAAGGACAATCATCACAATACAGCGGATACAGCGTCATAGCACAGTTAAGAAAGAATCAAGCGCACAACAACCCCCAAGACAAAACCCCCATCTCTACGAAAACCCCAATCCACTAAGGTGTGGCTCGCAAGATTTAGCCGTCTGAATCTGAGCTAAAATGAACTGGAATTAAGATAGCTGATCGCCAAAGTCGAGGGTATAAGTGAAGTTTTAACTGTACTCTTATGACAGTTCCATTTGCGATATCAAAGATGAAAGCGAATTGAAACATGCTTCCAATACAACTTAACGCTTTGGCTCATTTGTGTCAAACATTTTAAAAAATCACAAAAGTCCGTTTAAAAAACCTACGCCGCTGTTAATAACACGTAAATGGTAATGACAAAAAAGTAGGCCTATTTCAATTTCGACTCAGACTAATAAAAACGAACAAAGTAAAACTGCTTGTAGACAGCAACTAAGCATTAATATGTTACAAAGATGTGGCATACAAAAGAGAGTTGACGCATGAGGTTTTGTAATATGTGTTTTTGGTAGCAAATCGAAATTTTTTGAATTATGAAACGAAAGGGTAGACGTGTGTTTGTGTCCCTTCCAAGAATTTTTTAAAAAATTTTATGCAGAAATGTGTGCAAAATTTTCATTTTGTTATGACATGCACTTAAAGGCAATAAAGGAAACGACTGCCTCCGCCCCCTTCCCTGAATCCGCCAATGCGGGTTTTATCTATGGAGGTTTTGTCTGTACGCTGGAAAGAATTTATGATTGCGTGCAGTAATTTCGAACGCGCGCGTATCATTGTAGAGAAGAATCAAATCAGAGATTGTCGTTAATACTGCTGCTGGGCACAGTGTTGTGATTGTCATTGCCTCAGACCCGCTGGCGGCTTATTAAAAATTTATATCCAGGCTGGAAGCTGCTGCTACTGCTGCATGTCAGCAACTCATCATTCTGATTTATGTTTCTTTTCTTGATATTAAGTAATCACGGGAAATGTAGGCATAGCGTGCAGAATTAACAATTGCAGAAATCTGTACGCAAAGGCATTTTTTTAAAAATGCAAAAAAACGGCTTGAATGCACACCTATGGCAAAAAAACGCTAAATCTGGCAAACACCTTTTATGATTATTTTTTTTCAATTTCCGTTTTTAAAGTTAAAAAAGTAGGCAGGCATTGAACTTTACTTTGTGACCTAAAATTACGCTTTGGGATATTTTTATATACGGACCTAAATTTAACTTTAATCGGTTTTTTGTTGTATAGCTTTTTGCCGGACCTCATAATCTTAAGCACTGAATTTAATTAAATATGTCTCAGATCGATCCGCTATGGGAAACATTTTTTACAATAAGTTGCTTCTAATTTAAAACTTTTATAACTTTTTGCTGTTGCCGACTTTAAGGTACGTAATTGCCGAACAAAGGGGCAAACCGACGCATATTGAGCACCTTTTGATGTTTTCATAGAAATTATGGCCGGGTGATTCTCATGCTATTCAGCGGCCGTCTTTGTTACAAGCCTTTTCCGCCTGTCCTTCTGTCTGTCCGTCCCGTAGCATAACTCGAAAACAGAAAAAACGTATAAAAACCAAAATAGACGTAAACGATCCTCATGGCAAGAGTGACCAGTGTGGCATTTTTTATAGATTGAAAGATAAAAGGTCAGTCGGAAGGCCGTACAATATGTCGGCACATGGCCGACAGTTCTTTTATCGCAGCATTCGGTGCGCGGTGGCAGTGCAGAGTCGTGGCAGGGAACGATAAACATTTCCCGGTGTAAACAGTTCCCTGTAGACGGACGATTGCCCTATCGGGGAAATGTCCGTACCGGGAAGTTTCCAACGCCCAGAAAACCCGGTCGTCGTAGGCCAGGCATGCTTCACCAATTACAGTCTGTGACATTGCGATCAATATGAAATGCGTATGGATGAAGTCGTGGATGATATTACTAGAATGAAAGGAAGTATATTGTATGATGGAGTGCGTTCGTTGCGTGTATCTGCGGGTCACTGTTTGATGTCGAACTCATTAACAGCCGACGTATAATATAGGTCTACGCACTCTGTAGCAGACGACACTTCTATTAGAGCCAAGCCTTCTGTCCAATCGTCTTCCACTCCAGTTAGATATATCTATAGGCTACGACCACATCATACCGCTGCTTTACCGTCTGCATTGGCTTCGTGCACCACAACGAATAACGTACAAACTGACCGTGCTGGTCTACCAGTGTGTCCATGGACTTGCGCCGGCCTACCTGGCTGACGATCTATAGCTTGTCGCTGGATTTCCTGGTCGACAACGCCTGCGCTCGTCGTCGACCTCAGCACTGGCTTACATTTGTTTGCGCTGCTTGCAGCGTGAGGCGTGTTTGATAAGTGCTGCATGTTTTAGCGTTTTGCTAGGGCACGAGTGCGTTCTGTGACGTGCTACTTTGCAGTGTTGTAGTGTTACATCTGGTGGTCCGTTTGGCTGTTCTGGTTTGCTGATTTGACGCCTTGTTTCGTCCGTCGTTGACACTTGCCATGTTACGATGTCTTGCTCTGTGCTGACACGTGCTGGCCGGCATGTTGGACGGCTACCGTGGCCGTGCGCACGCGTGTCTGCGATTGTACGCATTCGACCGTGACGGCGTGCCTTGCTGACCAGCGTGCACAAGACTTCTGTGCAACGATGGATCGTGGAAGCCAACCGACAACGTCATCAGCGAACGTTAGGGTTAATCTAAATCGTATTGTGATGCATTGTATTGAACATTAGGGCCCGCCCAGCCTACATTCGCCTTTACTCCAAGATGCGTATATAAACGTTGAACCACACGTTTCAACGCTTAGTCTAAATTTCTGAGACAGATAGGCCTACAGTATAGAGCTTTAGAGCTTTAGAATACAGCTCCACGTCAAGCTATAGGCTACTTGAGCTCACACACAACAGACAACGTATTAGCAGCGAGCATAATGTTATTACACAGACCTCGTTATTATTGCTCTAGTGGAATCAGCAGAGTGCTGTAGCTTTGACTCTCTGCCAGGAAAGAACAAGTTCATTGCTTCGCCATATAAACCTGCAGGTGCATGGGTGTGAGCAGTAACGGGGGCAAAAAGCAATTGTCCCCCCACCCGGCCAATTTTTTCCCCGCCCGTAGATTTTAATCTGCCATCAATGGTTTGTCCAAAAATCGTCTTTTACATGTAGAATGCAAGATACGGAGCTGGAATTCCCGCATTTTGGGGAAATTTTGGAGCGGAATCGTAATGTTGAACTTCCGTGTCTCTAAGTGTCGGAATCGGAAATCTGCAGTTGCCTGTCGAAAAAGTGCAAATTCTTGTTTTCTCTTTTTTTAAAACCCGACCCCGTTCGCCGGTCGTGAGAGAAACCAGTTCATCTTCTTAATGACGTACTGGCTGCTTTTATACAAACGAAACCCGGACCGCGGCACTATCCTCTACGTACAGAATTATTAATACAACCGCATGCGCGTTCATTCAATAGCCAGCCAGCAGAGAAGGCCTAGTTAATTATTAACGGTCAATACACGAGGACGGTTCGTATACTTAGCACGCTGAGATGATATCGTGACCACTAACTAGCTGGCTGCTGCGTTCAATCAACGCAAGAGTTCAACGCAGTACTAGCGACGACGAATTACGTATGCACGATCTAACGACACAAACTGAGTGAACACTGAACGGCAATTTGTTAATGGAAAATTAGCATAAACAGCCATCCATTGGCGGTTTTGCTTAGTTGGTAGCGTCAATAGTTGGTCGCATCGACGAAGTTAATCAACGCCGGGCGCGGTTAGTACTTGGATGGGTGACCGTCGACAGGCGGGAAAACTATCTCGGAATGTAACCAGCCATCCAAACCAATCCATGCAGCCTGGCTGGCCATCCCTCCGTGCACAATGAGTGCCGACGAAAGCTGGGACGTAAACAGGCACACCGCACTTCGTGTCCGTGGCCGGACAGTGGAAACTAATGACAATGAGTGATCTTAAAATTGAATCTTCAGTGATTTTCGACAGGTTTACGTCGGCTTAGTGCCGGTGTTTTAACACTGACAGTCATTCTCTGTTACTTTCCATTTTGTTTGCAGTATCCCCGTACAAAATGACCACCATTTAGTACTGAAATATTACGCGACTGTCGGTCTACAGCTACAGCACTCCGGGTATTTCAGTCCCGAAAATTATTTACGCCAAATACAGTGTGTCTCAAAAAACATCCAGGACATTTTCGATTCTAACCTGAATAAAAATTACCAGATTCTCATACTTTGTGGTCTAACATTTCCGACACAACTTGCCATCAAATTGTTATTCAATTTTTTACCTCACCCAATGTCTGTTTCTGCACTACCTAGAAAAACAAGACTAAGCGAAATATGTGCTGAAACATACCAAAAACGTGAAAAAAAACATTCCCAACATTATTGATCGAAACTTGAAGCATTATTATCAGATTTAAATAATTTTTGGCTTAACTATTTTGAACACAACTGGTTATTAAATGACAGTTTTAAGTTTCCACCTCACCTAATGTTTGCTTCTGCACTACTTCGGGAAATCTGATTAAGCAAAGCTCGTGTTGAAATGAATGAAAAACGCCGATAAATTCCGTCTACCCAGATCTGTGGCCACCAAAAGCCAGTAGATTACATGATTGACTGTCATGCAGCAACGTGTCTACCAGATAACATTAAGAAATGTTTATGAATTTAAAGAGCAACTAGTGAAGTCTGGATTAGTCTGAAACAAAACATTATCGACACTGCTGTCAATGAATGGAGAAAGCATCTCCGTGCCTGTGTTCGCACAATTGGCCAACATTTCGATCAATTTTACTGCAAGCAGTTGAAGAATTAAACAATTAGATAAGTGTCAGTCAGAATGTCAAAAATGTGAACAAATGTGTTTTGTGCGTTATTTAGAATAAGTAATAATACTACTTTCGGTAAAGATATAATATTTCGTTGGTTATTCTTTCTCCAGGTAGTGCAGGAACAGACGTTAAATGAGGTGAAAAACTGAATGGTCATTTGATGGCTAGTTGTCTCATAAATATTTTTACCAAAAATTATTAAAATCTGATAATCTTTCTTCAAGTTGCAATCGAAAATGTTCAGGATGTTTGTTGAGACGTAGTGTAGATCGAGTTTTTACGTTTTTCTGTCATCGTGACAGACGAATAAACAGACGAACGGACGTGCAGAATTCGTAATGCGGCCTATTAGAACGGTCGTGTAATAATAGACTAGCAAAGACGGTGGATTTCTATTGCCGAATGGTTGAAATAGCGTCGTTCGTCGGGGGTGTGATATTCTCGTTAGTGTATCGGTGCTAATCGACCTCGCGGCGCACAGTTTGCTTCCTTCCTCCTGATTTCACGGCAGTCCGCCTGCCATGCAGTCGATTGGCGTCAACTAGGCCTACTTAGCACTGCCGGCCTACTTGACGGCGATCCATTCCAGCGAGGCTTGACGTCGGACGGGTCGGTGATTGATGACGTCACATTTAATCATACCCAAGGAGCCGCTCGGTCACGTGACCACTGCTGCCATGTGGTCAGTTACGTGGTGCGTCGCAGCATTATGCAGCAGTTTGTCGAGCGTGGCGGCCGTCTTCCATTTTCCAGTTGTCCCTAGGCCTTCCGGGCGGGGTGCTAACTGTCAACGCATTAACGATCGCAGACTTGAATGCTGTCGTATCTCCCTGCGGCTCAGTTTCTCTCGGAATACGCTTCAAGCCCAAAGGCACCCTGCAGCCCGTGTGACCGTGAAGCTGCCTAGTGATGGAGATAGACAGCAGCAGAGGAAAGAAAGTGTACATCATTCACTTATAGAAACTCTTTTTCATGAAAATTTGCTTCGTTTGAGATAGAATTAAGATTAAGCATCCTCTTTGAATAGCAAACCGACAAGAAGTCGTTTTAACTGTTAAGGCGTGTACAGAACCGCATAATTGAACTGAATTGAATTGTCATAGTTTAGTTTTTGACAAACTCATCAATGGGCAATCAGTTATGCATTACAGTAGACATCGTCAAACGTCGGTAACCTACGAGACTACGCCCACGTACGCGTTAACCAATGACTAAAAGGTTCGCTCTGCTTGTCTATTGGTCAGTTCGTCGAAAGCTAAAGCGTATCAGTTCACTTTACGTCGCTCGGTACGAGCTTTCAGACATTCGCAGCAGACTGAACGCTACAGTGATAGACAATACGATCATCGGTATGTTCATCACAAAGCATGCCACATTCACTATTTAAACGGCAGCAAAATACGGCTTCATTTAATATCCAATTACTTCACTGTGCAAACGACTGGTCGTCAGTCGTCACCTCACCTCGGGCCCGGTTCAATAAAGTTTGTTGGTGGCGCGAATGCAGTAAACATGCATGCCGTGTAGTGTATAAGCGATAGTCAGCGACGAAGAACGACGCGCCGGCTAATTGCTAGCCATTAACTCGTCCACCGGTAGCACGGATGAATGTGCGGCTCGGCCCGTTGACAAATGGTCGGGGTCAGAGCAGCTGGCCAGACTGGACGACGTTACAGTGTACGGGGAGGCAAAATGCTGCCCTCGTCTGGATTGTAAAATGAATGCGGGTTTTCTTCAATCCCGAAATGTTACGTAATGCGGGCTATCGATGGTGAGCGACGAGGGTCAAAAATTTGCACCATATTTATACGCTTTAACTTCGTCAAATGTCGACCAATTTTCAAATTTTTTTTACTGTCAGAATTGGGAAAATGTGTAATAACATTATCTCTAAAGATCCCGCACGCCTCAAGTGCGTTGCTTCTCTATCTTGTGAAATGTCAGTGACGTCCAAGCAACAGCTAAAAACAAGACTCCTGTAACAATACATTTTAAGACATTAGTTAACAGAAAACAACTTTTTATACCAGTTATTGTCTAAAATAAATGTAACGTCACGCAGTTTTTATATCAAATGTTCAATGTGTCCTTGCTATTGGACGACGCACTCAACCCGGCTACGCCACTGCGCAATGGCACGATCAAACACAAAACACCGTGTTGTGGTGCTTTTACAAAACACAACGTAGTGTAGCGACATAATTGAGGTATGCTGGGATCTAAGGGTGTTATGGCAAATTTTCAGGTAATTCGGACAGTAAAAAAATTGTAAACATCGGTTAATATTTGATGAAGTTAAGGCATATAAAAATAGTGCCAATGTTTTTGGCCCACCCTGAACAACGTCCGCACGCAGCGAGCGTCGGGCATGAGCGGTACAAAACACACGTTCTCTGACATTCCAAAAAGGTGTGAAACCTACGTTTCGACACACTACCGTCCTCTGGGATAAGCTGCTCAGTTGCCTGCAGTTCCACGATGCCACGTTCTAGGAAGCCGCAACCATCGGCATCGATCAGTATCCAACACTCAACACTGGGGATTCTGGAGTGGGACGAAAACCGCTGTAAGCGGCACTGGGCAGTGGCATAGGTGAAGGGGTAGACACCAGGTAGCTACTTTTTTCAGCAGATTCGAAATCAACATGTGGTTCAACATGCCTGTTTAGGCCCAAATTTCATTACGCCGACTTCACGACATTCACCGAAACTTCCCCGCCGCGGGGAAAGTCGTGGACACAAATCATAAAAGTCCGCGACACAAATCACGTCGCCGACTTTCATGATTTATGTCCGCGACAAGTCCACGACTTTGTCGCGAACTTGTCGCGGACTTTGTCGCTGACTTCGTTGCCGACTTTCCCTGTGTATTATAAAGGCCAAAGTCCATTATGCTATCCTGTTCGCTAGCACGCTGGAGACCTGCTCGCTAGCAAGTCTCAGACTTGCGTGCGTGCGTGACAGTGTCGTGATAGT
>Ga0056128_1006498_pt1 | contig 14760 bp, 8 predicted proteins | sample WorMetLIZISLAND2_FD_71113 | JGI IMG/M metagenome (GOLD analysis project Ga0056128, IMG submission 71113) | Marine gutless worms symbiont microbial communities from Max Planck institute for Marine Microbiology, Germany - Olavius geniculatus... ...
GCTGATTGGGCCAGTGACATGGACAATCGTCACTCTACCACTGGCAACGTCTTCATGATGGCTGGCGGTGCAATCTGCTGGCTGAGTCAGAAGCAGTCAACAGTAGCTGTATCGACAGCTGAATCTGAGTACATCGCACTGAGCTCAGCAGCTCAGGAAGCTGTGTGGTTGTGACAAGTTTTCCGGGACATCAAAGGAGACAGTGTTGCACCAATCACAGTGATGGAAGACAACCAGGGAATTATCGCAATGGCGAACAATCAGACAAATCCACACAGGCGGACAAAACACATCGATATTCGATACCCCTTTGTTCGTGAAGAAGTGCTGAAGGGAACTTTGCTGATCAAGTACCCCCGGTACTGTTATACCAAAGACATGTTAGCTGACTTGTTGACAAAACCTCTTGCCAGGGGGCAGTTTGAACAGTTGACATAACTTGTCAGACTAGTTTTTGAGAACAATTTAGAGTTCTTACATTGTAAACTTGATATAGCGTATAACTTTTTGATTATGCTAGACTTTTTACACTCTACTGTAGAGTGAGTGGGAGTGTTGATGAAAATTTGGTTTGGATTATTATTGCACTCTACAGTTTGTTGGCAATTTATACCTAGCTCTGCTGTCGTTAAATATTATTTGATAAACTGAACATGACAATGTTAGCAGTTGTATCAGTTTCATCAATACATCAACAAACACTTCTGTAAATTTTACTGCAGGCAGTTAAAAAATGGACAACTGGATGAATTGTCAGCCATGGTGTCAGAAATGTGAACAAAATGTGTTTTTATGCGTTACGTTAATTAAGCAGTTATATTGCATTGGATATTTTGCTTGTTGTGTTTTTCTCATGTTGCTTAGTGCTCACATGATGAACATTTTTCATCAGTAAACCATCAGTGAACAAGATAAAGTTCACCATCGAAGCATGGTAGCAACTGACAGAACCAGTTGCAACAAGCCAATTTGTACTCACGACACATTATGACGTCAGTATTACATCACGACTAGCAATGAATACTTAACCAACGGCCACATTTTGTTGTATTTTTTTAATTAGTATTTGCTCAGCTACATCTTCTAAAAATTTTGTGCAAATTGATCACCATTTGACTGAGTTATAAAAGAAACAAAAAAGGTGTTTTTATGAAACACCGTGTATTTCCCTTTCCGTCTGTCTGTGCGTGGCTGTGGTACTGTCTGATTCTATGTCTCTGTTTATCTTTCCGTCTATCTCTCTGTCTATATCTTTTTTCTCTGCATAGGACTGGTATCTGGCTGCGCTGGTGCCAAGGACTTGGACTTGCAGTTCAAACATCACCTCAGCGTCATTATCATCTTCATCATCATCACCTCACACTGAATTATGATGCGTTCTGATAATAGCAATATTAATTAGCTCAGATCAGCGCTGCATGAAATGCAAATGTTCCGTAGCAAGTATTAAGTGAAACAGCATGCATCTTTACAGACAGCTGCTGCATATTTCTGTCAGAGGCAGTCATCAGAGGGGCTAAAAATTTATTTTTGCACCCCTAAATGGGGGAATTTACTGTTCCGACCCAGCCACAAATTTTGCACTTTTGGAGAAAAATTTTTGGACAGGAAGAAAATCTTGTAACAGGTAACATTTCCCCATGGGGCAGTTGCCAGCTGTCAATGTTACAATGCCAATGATATGATATAGAATTCATTGGCATAAAACAAAATATTGTTTGAATTATTGCACTTTATTTTTTCTTAAATTGCATTATGCACAGAAATACCAGGAGTAAATTTGTTCAGAGAACGTTATAGATTTGTTATAACCTACTGCAAGTTATCTGTTGTAAACTTGTAATTTTTTTCAGCTAAAGAAACTGTTGTAAAGTAAAGTAATTCTACACTTGAGACATGAAGAACAAATGCTGTACACAGCTGAATTTGATGTCTCAAACATGTGTTTATGAAGTCTGTCACAATTGTTTGCTTTCAGTGCATAGTCAACAGTTTGTGTAGCTGTCATTGTTTATTCTGTAACTATATTGTGTAAAATACTGTTCATTGTCAGCTTCGTTACTTGACCATATTTTGTAAAGCTAGCCATACGTTGTGAAACTTATTCGGGTTCGTAATGCAAGCCAGCTGTTCTGTTCTCGTGGGATCTTGAGACAATCTTAAGATAATTTTCAGGTCAGTTGATGGGTATGCAGAATGAGATGAATTGCAATATGTTATTTTGGACAGTGCAGTGATTTTGACAAAATAGAAACGTAGGCCTACTAGTCATATTTCCCAGTGTATTTGAAACCACGAGTACCATTTACAGAAAAAACTGACAGCTGACAGTGTTTAAAATACAACTTGAATCTTAAATTTAGCCTGCGGTGGAGTGGGAGGAGTTAGAACACTTATTCTAGTGGAAGATGAGAGTTTGCATTAGAAGTTTTACGGTGTAGCATTGGCACACTTTCGTCGCAACATTTCCACCGTAAACAATGGTTGAAGTATTTGCGAACATAGGGGCACTGTGTTCCCTCACCTCCTGTTTTTAGTCCATACGGTCAAGCAGCTCTCAAGGAAAATTAGTAAACATGTTGCCATTAGATGTCAGGTTTTGGGGCCAAAATGTACTAGATTTTATTTGCACTTGGGCTGTTGCCCAGATCTTGCTGCGAGAGCTAACCGGACTCCCCAGACCCAATGGCTGTATTTAAGAGCGTATACTTCTAACGGATCAGAAGGTGAGGAGAGGTGAAGGAATGTGGAAGAGGTAGGAAAAGTCAAGTAGAGTTCCGCCACTTTTCAGTTGTACTTTGATTGATAACCAACCATAAAATAAACGTTCACTGCTTCAGCTACTGTGCCAATGGTATGAACAACGCTGTGTAATATGTCTCGACTTTTGTTATTGCTGCTTTTGCCGTGTAAGCTCAAATGCTGGGTGGCACATGATAAAAGAGTGTACTATACACTATGAATGGTGTTATTGGCAAAATATTTTGCATCCAGGAGGGTCAACCTGGGCCCCTACGCCCAAAACTTAACAAAAAATTCACTTTAAAAACTTGACCCAAATGATACCTCGAGTGTTAACCATTGGTTTCTCCTCTTGAAGTTTGCTAAAGCTTCTAAGAGGTTCTATCGACTTTGAGGTCTCTCGGCATTGCACACTGGGCCCATGTAGTGGCCTCAGCACTGGGTGAAGTGCAGCTTATGCAGTTACTCATTCGGCAGGTAAAATGAGGTAAACCACTCCAAACTTAATCCAGTTCTGTTTTGTTTTGTTCTGTTTTCTTGTTCCATTAGTAATGAAATAAAATGTTTCATACAGTATTTACAACTCAGAACCTGTGAACTTGCAAATTTTTGGCTAGCAGCTTATAGCATGTCACCGGACATAACATATGTTCCAGTTTGTTTTTTGCGGCACCCTGCATTGCAATATCTTCTATTGTAAACTATTACTGAGGTTTAAGTTGTTTTATCAGTCAGTTGGGACCAACAAGGCGTATTTTTTGTGCTTCTGGCTGCCATAAAAAATTCCATCCCTGAAATTTTTATTAGATGCTCGGAAACATTGGGGCATTTTTTTTGTTTGCTTTCAAGAATTCTACTGACACAGAACTGTTTGCCACTAGACTGTTGTGTTGCAGTATTTTTACTTCAGTTGTAATGTGTCACGTTTTGTTTGTGAGCTGTTGTGTAATATTAGACATAAAAATGTCTTGAAATAAGGATAAAAATACCTCTCTCGCTGCCTGTCTGCAGCCAGAAGAACAAGAGTTTTTGTATGCCTAATGCAAAATAACTTGAAAGAATTACACATTCGTATTTGGTCTATATGTTGGCATAGTGCATGATATAGGTGGTGCAAAAATGTCTTACACTCTTTGCAGAAGCTTGTTAGCATGACTCCAGCTCTGCACTGCATTGATTGAGGCTAATCTTTCGTGAAACCGTGATTTTGCAAATGTCTCCACTTTTTTGCGCCATGGGCTATTGTTGTACGTATTGCTGTAATATGAAAGACAAAGCAAATATTGTGTGTTATTTTGTTGTTACGTCCAATGCTATCGAATATTAGGTTTATAATGGTGGCGATTTTGTGTTAAACGTTTGTTATTGTACGTACAGCATGAAATGAATTATATTGTGCTTGGTTTGTCGAAGGTTGTATTTTCTGCTTTATTGTACGCTGCAGGGTGATACATTAACCAGAACATTTCATCTATTATTGCGTAGAGCCCCGAGCCAAATGCAATAGCCAAATTCACTGCCGAATTTTTGCGAAATGTTTTTTCCTTCAAAAAATCACAACCATGACAATTCCCATTTTATTCATTAGCTAAAACCAGGCGTAGAAGCAACAAAATAGTGCTTTTGACTATAATTCGGTATTGGCCTAACAGTTAACTTTTGAAAGATTGTGACTTGGTTTGAAAAGTTTGCTGCATGTTTTTTCAGCAGAATTACTGACTGTCCCACGATAATTTTTCTGAATTATAGTTGGCCAAAAAATGTTTTAGGACTTTTGAAAAGTTGGCTTCGAGTTTCATCCCGCGCTCCGGCCATCAGATGGAGGAAGCCCTTTGCAAAGTGACTCTGAAGGGTTGTGTCGAATACAGAATAAGGCACAGTGGACCAACAGTACCCAGCAGCTAGTCTCCTTCTATGAAGTAACATAAGAACGTTGACCTCTCAGTCAGCTCATGGTGCTGATTTGAAATCATGCCTAGCTGGGTTTCATTGTGATCTTACAGACACCCATGGGTGATTGATTGGTTGGTGCCTGCCTGGTCTGTAGTTTGGTCATGTGCGCTGGGTGGTTTCACTGTTCCTGTCGTGTCTCGGTGTCGGACGGCCCGTTGTAGTAGCTCTTGCGGGCAGTGGCGGTTTTAGGCGGCCGGGCCGGGGAGGCACAGCCCCCCCCCCAGTTTAATGGCCATCCATAATTTTATGCAAAGATAACACAAATATCTTATTTGCGTTTCCAAAATGTAGAAAATTGGGCAAATTTGCGGCTTCTATTGAACGTCCGAAAACCAAAAGTGCTTCAGCTTCAGGTCGGATTCGCCCCTAACCCCCTGACCAGGGGCTTTGCCCCTGGACCCGGCTGGGGGCTCTGCCGCAGACCCCCGTTGTACATTCGCGCTACCGCGCTGGCCATGGGGCCGTGCCCCCCCCCAGATATTGTGGGTTAGAACTGCCACTGCTTGCGGGTATGATGGGTCAGACTTGGATTTCAGGTAGATACCAAACATTGCAGTTCAGGACTAGCCTACGGTTTTCCTGTCAGGCTTGAAAACCCCGTGATTTTGACGGTACTCGCCCTTTAAAATTTATTAATAACGTCTTTCAGTAGAAGTTTGCCGCGTATATGTAATATAAATACGAAATCCAAAGATATTCTGAAATAAAAATTTTTCTTGGTAGTTGCTCTTTAAAAGTATTCTCAAACTCGACTAATAGGCCTACGAGTTATAATAGTCTCAGCCTTCGCCCATGATTCTCTTTTGCTGCGCAAAGCTTATAGGCTTTGTTGCTGCGATATTTCGATTTCAATTTACAGTCACCTTTTACATGACGGAAGTGGTCTGAGAACGAGTAGGCAAGTGCCTTCTCGTGCCTAAATGCGGCTCTGTAAAGTTATTTCTGAAAATAATAGTCACAGTAGTAAGAGTGCATCGTGTAGAAATATAAAGTATATTGTGGTTGACCCGAGCTTTTTGTCTTACTGTTTTTTTTGTCAACGAACGTCAATGATATTACGTCATGGATGATTGGAAACTGAAGACAACACCGGTGGTTAAACTGCAGAGACTCCATGAAACGTTTGTATACTTTTTTTGTTGCTTTTGTCTACTGTTACATCACAGCAAATATATAATATATATTTAGTAGTTAGTTTGATTCTGTGGTAAAAGGTTATCAATCTGTCTTCAATTGAATTTTAGTGATTCAAAAAGCGTTTTTGCAAAGATTTACGTCTTATGAGTTATTATCTGTAATAAAATTTTTGGTTTTTTGTTATTTTATTGCTGAGAGAGATTTTTTACAGTAAAACAGCAAGAATTGGCGTAGACATGGCATTATGCCTTTCGATAGCCAATGTGACGTGATGTATAATTTTAACAAAATTCTGTTTGATGTAACATATTAAACGTACCTTTTTTGATGGTTCGGCGTTGCAGCAACTTACTAATTGATTTAGTCGTTTTAACTTAGCATCGTTCGAGCTTCAATGCAGGTGAAACAGAATTGAATTTGAACCAGAAAACATTGAATGTCACAAAGTTACGGTATGTCACGTATTCACAAATGAGAGCCATAGTAATCACAGTGTGTCAATATTCGGTAAACATGCAGTTTAGCGGCCTAAACGAAATTCAAAGTCAACTTACTGCCTATACGGGCCAAAGCGTGCGTGCGGTCAGTTAACCCTAACCCTAATCCTAACTCTAACCCTAACCCTAACTCTAAACCTAAGCTTAACCCTAAGCTTCGCCTGTATATAGGCGGTAAGTTGACTTTGAATTTCGTTTAGGCCGCTAAACTGCATGTTTACCGTTTACGTTTGCATGTTCGATAAAATGTCAGCGATTAAATGTGGAATATATTGCCAGGTAACATAGCTCACACTAACCCTAACCCTAAAACCTAACCCTATCTTTAACCCTAAACCTTAACCCTAACCCCAACTCTAACTGAAATTCTTGCTCACAAGTGACTTAAAGTGACCTAAATTGCTCATGAGCAAAAATTAAGCAAAAACCTGCAAACTTATTATCTATGTTTTGTGGTATTAGTTGCCAGTCACCATAGGAGCTACCAGCACCGGATGTGGGTAAAATGCGTTTAGTGCGTCTGGTTGCATCTCATGCAATTAAGGTCAGGATAAACGTTAAAGACAGGATCAGAGATAGGGTTACGGTCAACATCAGCATCAGGGCTAAGGTTTGGGTTGGTGAGGGTAAAGGTTAGTAACGCCAGTAAGCGTAAAAACAACAGACGCACTGGAGCCACGTCTGTTACGTTCAGAGCAGATATTGTTTGCTTTGGAGTAAGGGAAGCATGATATGAATTGGGTTAGGTGTACAGATAGGGTTTGGACTGATGTTAAGAATTTGATTTGGTAAGAGTAGCATACGTCTAAGTTACATAAGCAAGAATATTATTATACATGGGCTCAGCGAGGTGCCGGATGGGGAAGGTGAATCATGTTGGAAAGCCGAGGAGGATCAGCTGCAAGACTTGCTTCATGGTGTGAAGTGTGATGGTCTCTCTATAAAGAATATTGTCCGTTTTGGACCATATCGAGATTCACAACAGAAGCCAAGGCCACTGACGGTGGAACTAGCATCGGAACAACAGAGAGAGCAGGCAGTCATCAAGGCAAAAAACTTGCATGGCAATCTGACCTTCAGACAGGTGTTTGTGCAGCGGGATCTGACTGTAAAGCAGATGGAGAAGAGACGCCAGTTGGTGCAGCAGCTGAAGCAAAGGAAGGCCAACGGCGAAGTGGGTCTGATCATAATCCAAGACAAAATAGTAGTCAGAAGGAAGAAGGTGACATCTGCCTGAGATTTCTATATACAAATGCCAACAGTCTATTGAATAAGATGCCGGAATTGCGTAATAAAGTGGACATCGAGAAATATGACGTGATTGGTATTACTGAGGCATGGGCTTCACCTGACCGTACTTAACTGTTGACATGTCTGGATGTCGAAGCTTGCCTTCTATGGACTCGCTGTGTCCATGCCCTCAGTTAAACATCGGTGAAGTTTTCTGCAGATTCGCCGTGTCCGTACTGTTCGACTAGACGTCGGTGAAGCTGTTTGCGGACTCGCTGTATCCGCGTCGTCAACCCAGCATGGGTGAAGCTTTCTATAGACTCTCCATGTCCGTGCCTCGGCCTCGACATCAGTGAAGCTGCCGGTGGACGCTCTGTCATGTCGTTCTGGTTGTCGATGAAGCTTACTGTGGATTCGCTGTGTCTGTGTCGTCACCCCTGACGTCTGCAAAGCTACCAGTGGACGTCTGTGTCGTCTGAGATTGTGAAGCTGCTGTGAACTTCCTGAGGCGTCGATCGTTCGTTTTTGTTTTCTTTGTTTTCTTTTTTTTGCTGGCTGTAATTAGCTTGATTGATTGTACTTAAATTATATTTTGTGTTTTTACATTATAAAAACTTGTCATGGGCCAGTCATAATGAGGCTGTACCAGCCTCATTAGGACTGGCCCATGCTTACAAAATCACCACACCACACCTCACAAGAGCTAAGGGGTTAAACGCGACAAAGTGTAAACAAAAATGTCCATCGCCTAGCAGATTAAATTATTTCAACAAAGTTCTGAAAGTTAACAAAAGTGAATAATTTTAAACTAAATGTGTGGTTCACCATTTAAAGATCAAAATTGATCGTAAATGTCTGCTGATATATGCTAACTTGCTTAAGTTGAGGTATTCTATTATGGACCAGCACCGAACATTCTGTAGGGGGCGGGCTATAGCAAAGACTATTATGTTACTATGTTATTGTGTTATTATGTCACTAGCTACTTTTGTGTTTTTGTTGGAAATGTAGGGATTAAAATTTTCTTGTTCGTTAGAATTTTCTATCTGTTAGTTATATCATTAGGCTTGGTCGTTATTTTTGACAGTGATTTGTGTATTTTGTAGGTTGATGAGTCACCTTGCTGGTGTAAAGATTCAGTCAAGTGTTGGTGTGTTTGCTTTTCCACTTTTTTAGCCGACCATACTTAAATAACGGTTGAGCTATTAGTACGAGTTGTCTGTCCGTCCATCTGTCTGTCTGTAACGGATGTATTGTGGCTAAGCTTTAAGTCGTAGGGGAAAACTTTTTGCACAAATAATTAACCATGCTTTGAAACTTAGCCCACAAAATTTCAGCGAAATAGTGCAAGGGGAACATTTTCAAATTCATTGTTGAATAGACGGGGGGTAGGAAAAATGTGCGTTTTTCAAGAGAACTGGATATAGGGTATCTCGGAAATGATGACAAATACAACCATGGTTACTAATAATCACTAATAAGAAGTAGAGCTGGGAATAATCGATTCGAATCAATTTGGCAGAGCGAATTGAACTCAAGCTCATTTCGACTTGACTCACCATTTTCCAAAAATATTAAAGCCAAGTTTTGTTGGCAAACTCGTGTTTCTGCACGCTGGTCGCGCTAACTGCATGCATGCATTCACGATGCGCACAACTTTCGTTTAGTTTTACTCCGCTATCACTTTGTCACGAGCTTCACAAATGGTGACGTTAAGTTAACCCTCTCTTTTTTGACGTGATTTTTTTTTTACTTACGAGTTACAGTCAGTTCTTCTGGGTTGATCTACCGACGATGGTGCGGTAGTGTGATAGAACAATAGTATAGGCCCAAATTGCAATCACCAGTGAACATTTCCATCATGGGTCAAAAATAGGTAGGGCCAGAAGTTGCAATTTTCCCACTGACACTGCAAAGTTTCGACATAATTCTGACAGAAAGTTGCAAATTTTTTCCACAGAAAAGATTATGGGTGCTCAACATTCAACTTTTTCTCCCATTTTTTTCAAAAATGAAGGTTTTCAGCCTCAAATTTGGCATTTTTTGAACGAACATTTTCCGATGAGAAAATCTTTGACAGTTTTTTCGACAGTCAAAAATTCAGGGTTTGCAACAGCCTTCCCATCACCATCACTTGCCCTCTTGCTGCAACGCCTCAGCCAGTAAATCGAATCAAATCGAAATTCGTTCAAATCGAATCAGATATGTTATCAGTCGAATCGCCCATTTCTAATAGGAATTGGCATATGCCCTTTCAGATGAAATGAACATCATTGATCTTGGATGTCATTGAAGGTCACTGAGAACCAGTATGGTCGGCTATTCTAGCTACAGCTGGGCTTCTTGTTAATGTTTTGCATTTAATCATCAATCAATCAATCAGTCATTTAGTGTTGTTTTAGTAGCAGAGCTGCTTCAATGTAAGATAGAAACAAGATCAGATAGTGATATCCAGATACCGTACAATTTTCTGAGGATCCCGATTTTTTTAGTGGTGACAAAACACTGAGAGTGACTGAGGTGTTATTTCCTCTGTAAAGTGTTTCAGACACAAGGTCCAGCAATCGTGAAAGCCCGGTTAAAGCTCATATTACTTGTTTGCAGCAAACGATGGAACAGAATTGTCTATCCACTGTATGTTATGCAGGTGAAAGTTCATCTGAAGTGAAGATTGAAGCTGATAGTAATGATATCACTGAGCGTCCAGATAATTACAGTAGAGCTTTTTTTATGTTCACAGATGATATAATAATATGTGGAGCTGGTAATGGTCAAAATTTTTTAAATGACTAACTTTGTGTGACTAACTAGTGTGACCTTCGGTTACATTCGGGGCTGCGCATTGGGCTGAGCTGATACGGCCTCAGCGCTGGACAGGTGCATAACCTGTCCACCCCGAAGGTAAGGTAAGGTAAGGTAAGGTAACTTTGCAACAAATATGGTTTAGTTAATCATTAATTAAATTTGATTAAACGCATATTATGTTCTATTAATTGTTAAAAACATTAATGCCTAAAGACGTGATTGATTGTTAATTTTCACATCTCTCATTTTTTTGTCATTTGTTCTTATTTAGTCTCATGAGTAGCGGTACAGGGAGGCAGTATTATATGTGCATGTTATAATTAACACTCTTACACCTGTTATGGTTCATATTCAATGTAGAGGCATGCACAAAGCAACAGAAATGAACTGAATTTATTGGTTTAACCCAATAGAAGATGACTTTTGATGAGACATGTGACAGCTGGTCAAAACATATTTCAGTTGAGTTCAGTTGCGTTGCAAACTGGACTGTGCAAAGTGAACAGTTCATTATTCATTTTGCAGTGTGTAAACAGCGAGTTCAGTTTATTTCACTCGCCACATTTTTACCGCAAGAGTTCATTACATGTTTATAAATTTTATTTGACGTGACGACTGAACCTGATAGCAATGATATCACCAAACGTTGATATGATGACAAGCCAACTATAGAGTATACTGGTTAGCAGGGTTTTCAATAGACCTAAATTTTCAGGACGTCATGACTTCCAAGCTAAAAAATTTGGACGTCAGTGTACAAAATCTGGAAGTCATGCAGTAGTCCTACAAGAAAAATCAAGCAAAAACTTAATGCAAAACAATGCTTACTACATATGCGTCACTTACGCTCCACCAACATAGGTTGTAGTTTTTACACGCTACAGCCATGCTGAATAGCGCATCTATGACACGATTGTCGTTTGTCTGTCTGTCTGTCACGGATGTATTGTGGTTAAACGGTGCGAGATAGGGCCTAGGTTGCTATTGATTACTAATAGGAAGTCGCACATTGGCTTTTAAATGACATGAAAGTCATTGGCCTTGGATGACCTTGGAAAGTCATAACGAACTATAGTATGCCAATTGTGCAGTATTGTGACAAAACGGTTAGTCGTAGAGGGTCAGCGATTATACTATCGGATAGGGCGCTGGCGACTTCCTATAGGCTGTCAATAGTAACCATGTCTCCATCTGCAGCGGTTTGGCCACAATTTTTAATGGAAAATTTCAAGCTATAAGTAGCCGTATCTCAGAAATGGTGAGAGATAACGCCAAGTTACCTATTAATCACTAATAGGAAGTCACATTTTGGCTTTCAAATGACATGAAAATTATTGACCTTGGATGACCTTGAAGGTCAGTACTATGTTAACTTTTGTGGTGTGTACATACTATGCTGGTGAAGGTTCAAATAAGGTGAAGATTGAAGCTGATAGCAGTGATATCACTGATTACCCACAGGATGAAAGGCCAACTCCTGGTATGCTCAGTTCTGGTTTTTTTGCATTTGTTTATTTGTGCATGATGTTTTACTGTTTATTCCAGTTTTAACACATTTTTGGAACGCAACTGCATGAGCATGACATAACACCAGTTGAGTGGTAAAGGTGCATAACAAACTTTTAAAAATTACTGTTAGGGTTCCCCACCGAGGTCAGCCACCTTGACGTGGTGGTGGGGCTTTGCTCCGATGACCCGAAAGATTTCTACAATCTGGAGGATAGGAGCGTACTAAGAGCTGACCAAATATGCGAGAACATTTACTACACGTTACCAGTGCTTTTGTGCTGGTTTTGGCTTTACAGCCGACTATGGCTTTATAGCCGTTACTTGTAACCTGTGGTTACTTTTGGGGACGCGCATTGGGCCGAACTGATACAGCCTCAGCGCTGGGCAGGTGTAAGAGCCTGCCCACCCCGAAGGCAAGGCAAGGTACTGTTAGGGTTAGGGTTGAACTATAGAGTATACTGGTTAGCGCAAATCATTCCATCTTTGCTTAATGTTTTTGTCATAACTCACATTTAGTTTGAGACTAGCACTTAAAACCACATTATACAGGGTGGACCGATAAAAAATGTAACGCTTTACTTTAGTTTATATCTTTGCCAATTATTGACCGATTTTCAAATTTTTTCACTAGCACACGGCGGACAATTTGCAATAATGTGATTATTATATATCCCACCATACCATAAATGTGTTTCTACAATAACAAAATAGTGCCTGGCTTGCTACGCTTATTTGTCATTTTGCAGCAGTTGTTGCAGTAGCAGCCCCAATTCATTAAGTGATAAATCCTAAAAGCACAGGGGCTACCTGTCCTGTTTTTTATTAACTTGAAGCAATGATCGTCGACTATAGCATTAAACAGTACATCGATGAATCTTTGCTTGTTGTACTGGAAAAGTCAAGGAGTTTTATTTGGTCAGAAAGTGGTGGTAAAACACTGCCAACATCACTTGTGTTGTGTTTACATGAACTGTGCAGGCCAAAGTTCCATTGAGGCTAAGATTGAAGCTGATAGTAATGATATCACTGAATATCTGCGTGATGATAGGTCAGAAGTTGGTATGTTTGGTTTGGGTTCTCTATGTAGTCCATCTATGCATGTTGTTTCACTGTTTGTTATCTCTGCCGAGTAAATATAGTGACTGGTGTAGATTAAGTAATCATTATATGTGTCTGTGTGTCTATCTGTGCACGTCATAGTGACTCACAATACATAATGTCACAATAGCAATGAGGTCAGTACATCAAACATAATCAGCAGACTGTAATGGTGGTAAAGTGTAGTACTTGTAGTAGTAGTAGTAGTATTAGTAGTAGTAGTAGAAATGTTTTAATTACGTCACGGCGGAGATATGCACTCTCACAAGTGCTTTCTAGTTTCAGTTTTGCCATATTTTTAACTGCAACTGCATGAGTGAGCATCACATAATTGCTCTTGTCTAGTTGACGTAAGACCTGCTGTGCATATTCTACAGGTGAAAGTTTATTTGCGATACATATTGAATCTGTTACTAGTCTTGTAAGCGCTGACCAGGCAACTATGGAGTCTACACGTTTATGAATGGTTTTATGTTTGCTCACCATTACTGTCACTTGGCTTTACTTTTTATAGCCCTGTATAGGTCCAGTGAGCTGTAGCATAGGACTAGTCTGTTTTCTTCCTGTGTTGCTAAAAGGCGTCTAAACTGGAGGTCACATTCTCATCACTATCTTAAGACATTTTTGTGGATTTTCCTGTGTCATACGATTTAGGAATGTAAAAGAAGTTTTACCTGAATTCTTGATGATTTTTTCTGTTAACTAGTTGCAACATATAAGCAACCCAGTTTCAAAACTTCTGTGGAAAAATTCTTTGGAATTTTTTTTATCTTGGTATGTGGTTAGAAAACAATATTTGCATGCTTTCTTATTGCTTAAGTTTACGAAATGCAAACTTGCTTTACTCACTCATTGCCAATTTAGCAGCAGTGCCATGTGAATAATATATGACGTTTAAACTTAGTGTCAACAATGTGTACTTTTGTAAAAAAAAAATTGCTACTATTATGCAGCTATTTCGGTAAGATAGGCTTTTCTACATATTTTCCTATTTTTTTCTCAAGGAAGTTTTCAAAGTGGTTTTGAGAATGCACATCTTTTCGTATATCTTTCAGGAATATCTTACAAAACAGGTATTTAGATATTAGCAATTTTATAGACTTAAGTTATTCGTAGAGTTATCGCTAGTATTGGGACATGGTGTATAATGTGTCTAATGTGCCAAACAGGGTGTCATTTATTACTTGTGTGGTGTGTACATATTATGCAGGTGAAGGTTCAAATAAGGTGAATTGAAGCTGATAGTAGTGATATCACTGAGTACCCACTGGATGAAAGGCCAACTCCTGGTATGTTTCGTTCTGGTTTTTCTTGCATTTGTTTATCTATGCACAATGTATTACTGTTTTTTTTTCCAGTTTTAGCACATTTTTGGAACGCAACTGCATGAGGATGACATAACATCAGTTGTGTGGTAAAGGTGCATCAGGCGTGTTTTTATAGTATTGAGAAAAGTACTGTTGAAAGTGTGTACTTTTTCATAATCAGTATTGCATTTCTTGTAGTCTGAAGAAATGTCAAAAATGTCCTATTGCAGGCAGTGGTTTCAAAGTGAAGTTTGTGCACAAGGCCCACAAAGAGCTTATGTATTTATATCGAACTTTGGATGGATAAATCTCAACCATGGTTTCGAATATTACATTTTCATTTCTAGCAGTACACTGTGTCTCAAAAAAACCGGACCCCTGCTACCTTTTGCAATAACTCTAACAGTCCTGGTTCAATAGCAATAGATTTTGACAAAAATAATCGTTAGAGAATCAGCACTTAATAGCATGTGTTACTTTGC
>Ga0056128_1006499_pt1 | contig 14759 bp, 15 predicted proteins | sample WorMetLIZISLAND2_FD_71113 | JGI IMG/M metagenome (GOLD analysis project Ga0056128, IMG submission 71113) | Marine gutless worms symbiont microbial communities from Max Planck institute for Marine Microbiology, Germany - Olavius geniculatus... ...
CCAAATTTTAAGGGGGCGGTGCCCCCAAAATTTGTACTTGCGTTAACACCCCAACATAGAGACACGTCAAGTGCCAAAGTTTCGTTAGGCTACACCCCCTAACTCCAAAGTTATAAGAGCTAATTTATTACATTTTAAGCCAATTTTTGACCCCTCTTTGATAAAAGTTGTAAGGGGGGCCCCGTGCCTGGTGGGGGGTGCGCTAGTAAGACTTGGTGATTCTCTAGCGCGTGTAAAAATTTGGGGGCGCAGCACCCCCTAGGGGCCGAAATATGCTCTTTCGAAAAATGCACTTTGGGTGGGTACGATTCAACATCGAGATCTCCAAGGTCACTGGACCAAACTTCACCGAGCTTGTTTCGCCTAATGCAGGAGGAATCGCGGTAGATGGAATAAAAATCCGATTTTGAATATCTTCATCCATTTCAGAGATATTTGCCGCCGAACTTCGAAGTTGTTCGAAATCGGGCCAAATTTTGCATGTTTTCACCCCCAAAATTTTTTTGGGGTGTGCCCCCCAAAATTTTGGACCGGCATTATAAAATTCGGCCTAGTACTCACCATCGTGCAAAATTTCAAGCCGGTCGGCCCACGCATCTCGGAGATCTCGCGCTCGGAAAAAAAATAAATAAATAAAAATAAACATCTGGGCTAAAACATAAGTCCGCTCCGCAAGCTATCGCTTTCGGGCGGACTAATTATGAAATAAATATGTGAAACCAGCTATACGCATCACACATGTCACAGTTTACTTTACAAAAAAGAAAACCCAGCTGTCGCTAGGAAAGACGCACTACAGCCTATACAGTTCCTGTTGCAGTACTGACCTTCAAGGTCATCCAAGATCGATGGTTTTCATCTCATCTGAAATGGCGTATGCCACTTTCTATTAGTGGTTAAACAGTAATGTTGGTCCTTTCTCTCACTGTTTGACACACACTTATAGCTTGAAAGTTTCCATTGAAAACTGCGGCCAAACCGCTGCAGATGGAGACATGGTTACTACTGACTACCTTTCAGAAGTCACCGGCACCCTACCCGATGGTGCCATTGCCGACCTATGTACGACTTATGGTTTAGCCACAATACCACATGATTGGCATACCATAGTGCGTTATGACCATTCAAGGTCATCCAAGGTCAATGATTTTCATGTCATTTGAAAGCCAAAATGCGACTTCCTATTAGTGAGTATTAGACCCTATCTCGCATTGTTTAGCCAAAATACATCCATGACAGACGAACGGACGACACACTATGCCAAAGACGCCCTACAGAACAGCTGTAGCGCACCAAGTTAATTAACGTCATTCAACTTCAATTAAACACAAACAGCAGTAACTATGCAGAAAAATGCACATTTTTGTTCATCAACTACATAAGTTAGTGCATCTGTGAGAGCTGTTAGATGAATAACTGCTTCATCCGATCTTGTATAGACATACTACAATGTTCATTCATGTTCTCTAAAGAAAATGATTATAGTTTTTCACACTGTATCCGCTTCACAACTTTACAATGTCTTTTAATAATGTGCTAAGTAAAAAAATACAACAGTAAAATAAGCAGTACCCTGTTGCTTATTGGCTGTTGCTGCTGATGCAGTGGCATCCTTCTGTGATGCATTCTCTTTAGTAGCTTTGTCTGCAGTTCCTCCACCTGTCAGTTACATAATCATTTCATGGAGGGTGGCCACAAAGTAGAAGAAAAAATTCCGAGTTTTCCGCAGTTTTCCAGAGCCATACATTCACTTGCCAATGAGCCATCACAACAGAAAATAATCGTAATAACGGTAATCTGAGACAGCACACCGTAAGTAAAACATTTCTGTACCCTGCAAACCGTGTCTGTTACAATTTCTTCCTGAGGTTTCACAGAATACGTTATGTTTTCCACGTTCAGAACTTTCCCCGAGATTTCAAGGTTTTTCTTCTATTTGTGGCCAAACTGTTACATTTCATCAGTCAAAAAAAACCACGAGCCTACAGTTACCACTCCAGCTAATACCAAACAAACACATCATAATATGACGCCAATGCAAACAAGTATATAAAAGATTTAACGAAAAAAAGTCTAACCATTATACATGATGATCATGCCTTAACACGGCAAAGCTACAGGGTTGGATTTTTGCCAGCAAAAACCATTTCATCCACTCAATATGTTTAAACCGACAAACACTTGGTTTAAACCGGCATCCGAATTGCTCATTTCCATAATTCTTACAGTGTAAGTAAAGTAGCTTAACAGGTGAAACTTGCACCAAAATGCAATATTTCACAAGCGAAATTCACTATTCAAAACACAAATGCAACTTTGCACAATGGCTGTTGACAAAACGACATAAAAACAAAATACGTATGTTACTCTACATTTGTTTTCTACAATAAAAAAAAACAAAAAAATAAAATCTGTTTCACAGTTACTCAAGTGATTTAGACCTTGTTTTGCAGCAGTGCTGTCAGACTGAGGTGTGGCTTTCCCGGTTGCAGCTGCATTTAGCTTCGCCTGCGTTTTCACGTCTGACTTCGCCTGTAACCAGAATAATGAACGAGCTTTCAACTTCTTTAGTATGTAAATTCTGCATTGCATTTAATAACAATGCCATGACATACCTGTGCATTGGGCCGAGCTGATACGGCCTCATAACCTGTCCACCCTGAAGGTAAGGTAAGGTAAGGTAAGGTAAGGCCATGACATACTTCAACATATTAACAATCAACCATACAACAGCAGAAAAACTAGATGGTCATTACAACTCTGTCAACTATTATGCCTCCGCTAAAAACATGCATTCTGGGGACATATTTGACAGCACCATGACCTTGACCCAAACATTTGATGCATCCATCCTTGCCCAAAGTCCATCAGCGATGAAAGTTTGGTCAAATTCCATTAACAATTACTCAAGATAGCGTGCTAACAATGTTTTGGGATGAACACACGCACGGATGCACGAACGGCCTGGAAGCATAATGCCTCCGGCCATTACATTGGCGGAGGCATAAAAATACAGTGCTGCTACCCAGTGCCCAGATAATCTATTGAACAGTGCTGTATCTTTAAATATTGGGAGATAATGTTTTCAGACAGTGTGCATGCAATCAACGGTTAAAAGTTATAAAACAATGACAACTACATGTCATATCGAGATGCACGAATCAAGTGGGCTTCAATTCTGAATACAAATCCATGGAATTTCAGAATAATTTCACTGCGAACTTGATTCAATGATTATATGTATGCACTTACGTGACAGAAGAACAAGATTCCCAGTAGACCTACCTTCTCCAGTGATATAATTCGTCCCTGGAACTCCGTCTTATTCAAACGTTCAATACACAACTCGGCTTCTTCAGCAGTGGACATTGTAACCAGGCCAAAACACTTAGTTCCTGGATTTTTAGCGCTTGTCACCACTTTTGCCCCAGTAACCTGAACACAGTATTTAACAGTTACCGGTACATCACCAGTTTCAACGTGGTACATGTCCAGTATGAATATCTCAAAGCAAATGCGACAAATCACAGCACCAAACCAAAATCATAATTAACAATGCACAGCGTGTTGTGCACACAACACACCTGCATGAAAAGCAATTTCAAATGATCTGTGTAGTAATAACCAATCAGTCAATCAATAAAATAAATCTGTGTAAAGAAACGTTTTTAAATTATGATGAAAAGTCGAGTATGCGGCAGTGTTGCGAATGTCAGCAGGTAGCTGATTCCAGGCTTGTAAAATGTAAAGACAAGAAATCAGAATGTATGCTCATGAGATGCGTGTGAGCCTATAGCAGTTCCAGTTTGCAGGTTGTCTTGGCCTATCGTCATCCATTTCATCGCAATTCACTCTTCTGCCACCAAATATTACAAAAATTTACTAAAACCTATTATTTTGGGGGTTCAAGGTCATCAATGTTGATACCACTAAAAGCACGCTGCCAGTGCTAGTTATCATAAGCACCATGTCTGTGCCTATCTGCAACCATTTCGATGCTAGACAAACAAATAGTGGTAAAAATTGTCTTTTCAGAGATATCTTTCTTTCTGCTCCTCATTTGCGGGGACCCCCCCCAACAGCATAAAATTTTGTCACAAAATGCTAGAGACTCTAGGCTATCATATGGTGTAAACATGAAGTTTCTATATCACCTGGGCTCCGATTGGTGACAGACAGACACCAAGACAGAATTATCATAGCTAATATACGCTCGCGCATAAAAACCATAAACAGCTGGAGTGGGCCAGTTAGCGCAACACTGCCAACAACTGGCAGAAACACCATCTCCAATGACTTTCTTAGAGATAATAAAAAAATGACGGTTGCTATCGCGTTAAGCTCAGTATAAATTTAACTGTAATTATTAATATTTCTCAAACTAAACAATCTAACAGGTCTAACGCATAAACGCACCTTGCCATGTTTAACAAAGAGCATTTTCAAGTCAGCAGCTTTGGTGTCGGTTGAAAGACCATTGACCCACAGCGTTGTAGTGGACGCCATCGGCTTGGCCATGGCCTGTGGCTGTACAATGGCCCGCTTCTGTCGATCCTGAATCGCACAGCAGCTTAACATCACACAGCATTTACTAATTTTTATGTTATACTACCGCTAAGTACAAGTGCCCAGTGTCCCAGTCACTCGGTTTACTGGCAGATGCACCTACTAGAAGACAAACAAGCCATTAACTCAACCCATCGATATTTGCAGTCTACTGAAGATGAAAACTCTAAGCTTTGCTCCTCGCACCTTCTCTGCTGCCGGCCCATCAGCGTGGAACAGTTTGCCACTGGAGATGAAGAATGTATCCTTGTCAGTTCACTGACTACTGGACAGCTCACCAGCAGCCAGCAAAAGACTGAACTGCTTCTACGCAGCTACTATGCATCAACGCAACCATCATAACTATCTGTTACAAGACTAGTGTGATGTATAATACCGTTACTAAACGAAACTAAACTGGTATCACACTGGAGCAGAGCACACGAAAAGTAAATAAGTAATGCTCTGCTCTTACAAGCACACTTCAAGGCTTCTATGGGACTGGATGCTGTGCTAAAGACATCAACAGTGTAATGTAGCCTCATCCTGTTCAGCTTTTGTTCCATCGTCAGGTAGTTACTCGAAAAATCTGGTCCCTACAAGTAATCGTTTGGCAAACTGCCATATTGTAGGCTTTATTGGTAGCTCAAAAAATGGCTTCAACCTCCATCAGAAAAGATTTTTTTATACAAATGCATCTTGACATGCAGAGAGAAATATGAAGACTGCAAGCAAGATATTCATACACACCTGGTTTTGTTTAACCTGTCACTAAATCCCAGTTGGCCTATCCTTATTTACTAAACTTTTAAGAATTAGTGTGGCACTACATTTCTGAACCTCCTTTCATCCAACAGAGTTAATGATGTGCTCAATCATGAATAGCAAGGTAGTTAATTTTGACATAAAACATGCCAATAATTAGAAAGGACAATTGGACATAATGAAGACCATATATAATATGATACAATATGACTAGAGATTTGCACTGAAAAATGACAGATAAGCTGCAGGTTTAATCTAGCACTTAAACTAAGCACAAACTATAAATGTTTTAAATGGAAATAAGACGAAAGAAAGTGAAATGAAAGTACCGTTATGTAAAACATAAAAAATACAGAAACGAAGAAACAGATCGTTATGAGAAATGAGTTAGAAACCGAAGATAAGGAGAGGAATAATGATAACTAAAACCAAAAAAAAACTTTTAAAAAGTTAGGCAATTCCAGATAACAGTGCCGAGCCAAATGCAACAATACGCAATCTGTTGGTTGTACCTTCTCTACTGTTATTTTCTGTCCCTGGACCTCGGTGTTATTCAACTTCGTGATGGCGAGCTCTGCTTCATCAGCGGTTGCCATGACAATGAAACCGAAGCATTTTGAACCTGGACTTTTTGCACTCGTCACCACCTTGGCTGTGACAACCTGCAGTATAAGTGCACAACTGAGATGCATCTACGCTGCAAAATGACTTTGAAAAAAAATTACACTAAACTATACTTTGCCAACTTCACAGACAGAGACTGGTGTTTTGTGGCTGCAAGCAAAAAAAAACTGTGAAACAGTCTTCCACCTGGTCTTAGGCAAACAGACTTGAGCTTTGAACAATGTAAGCATCACTGTCAAAAAAAGTTTACGTTTAAGTGTGAGATAATGTCACTACACTATGACCAACTTGCACAACATGGTCCTAATTTACACAGTACGAGGGTCATCCCAAAAGTTTCCAACCTCGACATATCAGACAACTATATTTTCCACAATCTATACATCAGTGAAACATATATCCTTTACGAACTCTAATGAGTCGGTTGCGGATATGACGTCATTGTAATTTATGACGTCACAGAGCATCAAACAGACCAATTTCCAGCGTCAACAAAAAAGGCTAGAGTCATTAATCATCATGGATAGCAGACACCATCATTATCAGATTTCAGATTTCAAAACAGACAATAGTCACTAGGGGTAAAGGTTGTTGCTGTATGCAAAGTGGCCTTGGTGTAAAGTCATAGTCATGAACAGTCAGCTGGGTAACTGTAGACTTTGGACTGGACTGCACTGCTGAAATTTTGGGAAATTGCGCAAGGCTTGCTCCCGGGCCCCTCCCAGCCCCCCTGCCCATCAGGGGCCCATGTAACTAGTCACAAATTCTGACTGGCCTTTTATTAACAGAACTGATATAATTAACAGTTAAATTTTTAATATAATTTTTCCAACACCATCAGATATTGGCATTGTGTCGTATTTTGGCTAAAGTGCTTTGATTTCCGGATACCACATATTAGGCTATAGCATATTCACAGACCAAATGAGAAATTCATAAACGTAGATGTCAGGGCTTTCGTAAAATCAGATGCCAAGGAGCCCCACTTTGGTAAATCCAGTTACAGACTGAAAAAGTTTCATGCAACAATCAGCCTGATTCAAATGCTGCTTGTGTTAGTGCACCAAATCATTTCAGCTTAATGCTCTATGATGTCACAAATTACAATGATGTCACTTCTACAATCTGCTCACACAAATATGCAAGGTAGGTACCTTCTACTGATATTATAGACAATAAACGATTTTTGTCCAATATGCTGAGGCTCAAAACATTTGAATGCCCCTCATAATTGCATGAAGTTGTGATTGACTTAAATGCTCTTATTTGCGGCTAGCGCAAATATAGGTTGTTGTATATTCACATATGCAAATGAGAAATTCACAAACGTATTTGTTAGGGCTTTCACAAAATCAGATGTCACGGGGGCTCCACTTTGGTAAACCTAGCTACAGTCTGGGAAATTGTCATGCAACAGTGAACCTGATTCTATGCTGTTTGTGTTAGCGCTCAAAATCGTTTTGGTTTAGAGCCATATGACGTCATACAATGACGTCATATCAGCAACCGACTCATTATAGTTCATAAAGGATGTATGTTTCACTGATGTATAGATTGTAGAAAATATTATTGTCTAATATGTCGAGGCCGGAAACTTTTGGGATGACCCTCACACACACACACATTAATACTGGCTAACGCTGGCAGAGTAACAATGTTTTTATCCTTTATTTTCTACATTTAAATGAGGCAGTATCCCTGATAACAGATAAATACATTATTCCACAATCATAAACTGTACAGTTTGTTTTCAGAAAAAGAGGTGCAAATGCAACATGAGTTGACTGGTTTTTTGACCAACATTTGCCACGTACTGTAAGCACTTGGCAAACTAACACATGGTCATAGTCAACGAGTTATGCATCCTTCACGATACACCAATATCAGCAATTTGCAGCATGTACACCTATACCCAGCATCACTACGCAGTACAGACCTTTCCAAACTTGCTAAAAATCTGTTTAAGGTCAGCAGCACGAAATGACGATGTCAAACCACTGACCCAGAGACTGTTGTCAGCACCTAAATATGAAACAACAACAACGTAGCACAGTTTACACTAACCATGGACTAGGCTTCGTGGTGTAATGGCAGGGTGTCAGACTAACGAATGAGATGTCATGGATCTGACTACCACTCGTGTTGCTATTAAGTGGTTACTACTTGGATGGGTGACTGTCAGTGTCTGCAGAGAGGTAAAGCATATAGGCAAAGGTCAACTCAGCCTTCCATCACTCAAGGGTAGGTAAACTGAGTACTGGCCTTGTGGCCTCTCGTGCTGGATTTAAGATGGGGCACGTTCGCCTGTGTAAGGTGGCAGGTAACACTGTGTGATCCCATATGGCAGGTGACACTCTATAGTCCTGTGACAGATTTTCCATAAAGAGCTATATACACAAAGCTTTAACCTTTCAACTTTAGGCTAGAATAGCAAAGTCAAAAAAACAGCAGATTTGAGTTTGCACTGGCAAGAGTAGACTCCCAACCATAGCTCACAACAAATCTAGAGCAACAGTGCATAAGAAACCTTCAGCAGTCTAGTTTCCCATCAGTAAACTGTTATCTATATCTATGTTACTGACAATAATGTTTGTATTAGGCAATGCAAAGTCCTGTGACATCGCAGTTATTCCATGCAACAGTGTGTAGTCAGCAATCAAAATAAAATTCAGCACAGTCAAGCTAACACAACAATGCCAGATACCTGCATTAGTGCCTTCAACGGTGTTTCTACAAAACACAATCAGAAGTGTATTTGAAGAACAAACAGATCAGAATTACAACAGCAGCAGACTTACTGTTAACTGCTCTAGGCTTAACAGTGAAATGCACATATATTATAGCTGCCAGTCTCAATGAATTTCTTACACGATTCACATGTACTAGCACCATAATCAGTCATAATTAACACAGTGACAAAATGGCACCCACTGTTAAAGTATTTGTACAGTATAAGCAACTCCTAAAAACTCCAATTAAACACAAATTTGTACATAGGCATATAATCTATATGACTAACAAATGCACGTTACAATGTCGAATTTCAATTATTTTCAATTTTTGTTCAAAACTGACCAGATGCTCAAAGTAGGCAATAACTGCTTTGGTATTGTAAAAGTGACCCATATGTGCATTTTACTGTGAAAAACACCAACAAAATTCTATTAACAATTAAAACCCGTCAACATCTTTCAGTATAAACAAAGGAATAACTTTTGCCGCAGTATCTAAATGCAAATAATGTGAAATTGCAGAAACTGAAATAACGAACAACTTATATCTCCTAGAAAGCTGTGCTTGGCATTACAAGCACATCAATGGCTCTGCAGTATAAAAAGTGGCAGCTTAGTGTAAGTAATGGAATCATCATTATAAGTGACTCGAGACCTTGCACTGCACTGCAGTCCAGTCACTTATCGACCACTAAGCAAGCAGCATCACGGCAGCACAACTGCTGCAGACCGATCAGACTGAATGCAGCTCATTTGTTCAATCATTCCGCACAAGAGCATGGCATGCCAACGTCGAGTACCAGAACGGTGAGTTTCGGTCCTTGGAGCTTTTCAGCAGCTGCTGATCTGTCGTCATGGAACAGTTTGCCACTGGAAGTGAAGAAGATGTTACCGACAGTGGGAGAGTTCTCCAGCCAGCTAAAGACTTGGCATCAATGCAGCCATTGTAGGTTTCAAACATCGGATTGTGTGAAACAAAAATATTGTTTCTTACACAATGGTGGAGGTATGGTGCACATGCCAACTTCACAACTGCAACCGTGGCTACATGTGAGTAATGAAATCAAAAGACTTGACTCCACTCACAGTACGGCTCATTCTAAGTCCAATAACAGCATCAATGCATTTCTGCATTTCTAAACGATGCTGAATTCCGTGGACTTTGAAACAGGTGGTTCAAATCATACTATTTCAGACAAACAGAATAGCAAATGGCATTATATCCACTCCAGTGTAGACGGTGTAGATTCAGATGCAAAACATCATAGGTGAGACATTCAGCCTCAAATCTGCAGGCTTTGCAATGCCTTATGGACAAAAACAAACTGCATAGCTATTTCACAAAGCTATGTTGCTAGACTTATGCTGCCATAATGATACTGCAAAAGCTTTATCCTATTATAAATGGCAAAAACTTTATGTCAAATTAGGCACTAAACATGCCTCAGTAAATCGCCTGTGTCTCATCCATTTTCTCGAGAATGGTGAACTATGAATACAATACTATAAAAATTTCAGTCATTACTCTAACCAAACAGCAGGCTGGGCAAAGAAAAAATATACTTATTACTGGAGCAGAGGCAAATCCTCAAGATGTTGATCATGATAACAATCATCCTTACGCCATTGGCAAGTTGTGCACGGTTTGGGAGTGCTTACGTTTTGTTGACGACTGCAGCAGACGTTGTGTCATCTTTTCCCGGCGTGACTCCGGAAGCGGTGACCTTATCCACATCTCTGCTTCCATCCTTTTTTCCCGGAGACATAGTGGAGGAAGTTCCAAGTGACGGGAGAGCAGCGTTGTTAGTCACGTTGTCACCGGTGGCAGGTAGTGTGGATTTTGTTGCTTCTACATTATTAGCTGCAATCTTATCATCTTTGGCTGCTGAGATCTGGTTATCTGTCATGTCGGCGGATGTCGACGTAGGCATTCCGTCCTTCTGTGGAGTGATCTGCTGTGACGAGCTGACAATCGCCGATGCGTCTGGTGACTGCATCGCACAAGACGACTCTCGTAAAAATGATGCGTCGACTTCCATTGATGTATCCATCTTTGCCACGGAAATGTCCAATGCACTTGTATCATGGCCACACTGACTACTGTCTGGTGGTCCATCGTTCTCAGTGCCAGACGGCTTTCCTTCAGTCTTCAATGGCTGCGACTCAGCAGTGGTCTGGGCACCCGAAGCATCGCCTTACAATTTCAGGAGACAAATGAATTTATCACTCACCAAATCAAAACACATCTATATTAAATAAGCAAACAAACACATAAGCAAGAACATGTACTTAAATTATTTCATGCACAACTATGAATCAATCATTCCAGTAATATGAATAATTAAGATAGCATAAGTTTTTCAATAAAAACTTAGTCAATCCATCCTATTTTACCACCCAAAGCCCCATCCAAATCCTTGTCAATCTCACATCCATTACAGCTCACATGAAGTCAACAGTTTTCATAGCATAACACTTGCATCTGATAGCTGACCAAATGTGTCCATTCATACCACAAAGAACTACAATTCCCCAGTGGTCAAAATCCTTCATCAGACAATCGGAACAACTGGCCACTTGTCTAATTGTGCTGCACACCAAACTCTTTGTTGAATCTTCTTGCCCACATAATTCACATCCATGGAAAGTAAACCACACTATAGTACAAATGGCTCAGTTGTCTCAGCATCAAAAACGACAAAGTTCACTGTTAAATCCTTCTCTAGTCAGTCAAGCTTTTTCAAGTTCCAACTCATCTGCTATGACACTCTTTCCTCACCAAACCACTATGATGATATCCATATGTAAAATTGTTTGTGTAATATTTACTCAACTTTTGGACATATAATCAGGCAAAATATCTGACACAGTCAACAGAGCATCATTACCCATGCTATGCTATTGCATGGGCAAGCTATTTCTATAGCTAAACATCTCCTGTAATAAATAACATTATAACATCAGAAGAATCAAATCCAATGAACATAATTTGTTTAAAAAATGCTTCTTAGTATTGGAAAATGTCTTGAATTTTTTGCCAGAGATGCAAAATTTCTAAACCAGACATGCAGATGACAGTACTTACCACCAACAGCAGCAGCAGTAGCTGCAGCAGCTGCTGCTGCTGCAGCCTTTCTTGCCTGATTTGGTTTGACACCTTCATCCTGTAATGCCTGCACAGTGCACAGCAGTGAATTAACATGAACCAACAGTCCAACATGGCAGCTCAATGCTCACAAAAAGTGCCACAAGGGTCAAAAGTCAGAACTTTCTATCACTGTCCACGAACACAGGCCGCATTGTCATACTTTAGCAATCAACGTCTGTAACCTAGAGCGTGCAATGTCTCCAGGTCCCAAAACATCTTTAACACCTTTAAGGCTGCCACTCGTTCAAAGATAAAGACTGATAAACTAAGGTACCCATGGGAGGAAAATGTCAAGGTATGTCATAGTCCATATGAGGAAATTGTCCGATCCCAGCCTGCTAGGGCTAGCCTGGTGTTAGGCTGCTAGCCAGCCAGACCGAGCTAGCTAACCTTGATGACTTCAGTGCATTTTGAACTTTCTAGGATATCCAGTTTTTTGGCCATATGTCAGAAGCGAACGACTGTAAATCCCATATGGTTAGGCGCTATCACAAAAGTTAACCACCACAAAGTTTGAAATAGTGACCTAGGCATATGGCAAAAATTAGGTTACATAGGGTTAGAGCTTACCTTAAGATTCAAGTGAAAGTTCTGCAATATTGCCATATTGTTATCATGGTTAAGGCAGATGCATATCTACACGGTGTCCCAAAATTAGCCCCCCTCCTTCCCCTCCTGCTTCAAACATGCCTAATTAAGTTTGTAGTTTATGTATTTCAATAAAATATCGTACACTGCACTATCTTAACATTACTTATGGTCACACTCACACTCATTATGATGATGCACTTCATCGTGTGTGCTAAGTGTAACATCATTATGACATCAGAGTTTCTTTACATTAAGCTTACGTTCAATACATTGTTATTCACAAAGCAATTAACCAGCAGTGTACCTGCCTTAGACTGACAGTGTGTTGTTATTAATTAGTGACTGGCTGGGTCAGAATAAACTAACCATATTCTCCTGCCTGACAAAACTGACATATCTTACCAGCTTCGAGCCCATTTTCGCTCAATCACTCTAATTAATAACTGTCTATAAAGTAGCACTACATAAGTGACGTAAGCCTACAGTTGTAGATCTGAGCGTCCTAGTGATGTCGCCCCTCTGTCTAGGCATGTAGCTCGCATCTTGACGTCGGCATCTAGCATATATATCTGTTTCTAGGCATGTGCAGAGTGCTGGTTTCATCATTTCTGCATTGTCTAGCGGCGTTTGTCTAAATTTATTAAACTACTAGAAGGCTGAGTCTTGATTCTACGTGTAAAAAATGGTCTTGTTGTGGTCTTTTATGAATTCAATCCTGCAATCTTTTCGTAGAGTCTCGCGATGTCATGCGGTTTTCAGGCATATCCTGTGGCCAACTGTATAGAGCTGTGTCCTCTGATGTCAAGTCAAGAATGAATAACTAATATAGTGCATCTGTCTGCTCAGGTATAGGCCTAACTATCTGCGAACTATTCACGGCAGTGGCAATTGTCTTTGATCGTGTGATACAATGCAAGACATTTTTAATCGGTACGTGACATTTGAGCGCCGCCGTTTGAGCGCTGTGCTGCATTAGTGCCATCTCCATATCTCTATCACAGGCTGCGCGGTAGCGCCAGTCCTGTTGTAAGGGTGACTAGCCATTTCAATGGGAAACTCCAAAATTTGACCCCTCGTATTTCCCAAACCCCTTAATTTTTCAACACCAAAATTTGCTCAGATGATTACGTCTAGCATATCTCCTGATATGCAAAATTTGGTGAAAATCCGTTTACGAGGGGCTTACCCACGAATAGGTGAAATATAACGTTCGCGTGACTTTTTGTGCCTTTCCTTTTCTTCCCTTTTTTTTCTTGCCAACCTCTACAGGAAAAACGACTGAACTGATTTTAACACACGATGGCTCATATGACGCGGTTTCACGCAAGGAAGTGCCTTTTGGGGGTTACAAAATTTAAATCCAACATTTTCACTTATTTTTTCACAAAAATATGAAAAATTACAATGGCGTCTATGGGGAAAATTACACAATGCTCTTAACTGTCATAACTCCGGCTATGTATAAGATAATGTCGTAATTTTTGGTTCTAGGGTATGGTTTTCAGGGTCGGCCAATTTAACGGTGTCACTTATATTTACCCCTGATCGACCCCCGTTGCCATGGCAACGAAATTTGGGACAAAATAGGCGATAACTCGGCCCCATTAAAAGAAAATTGCACACTGTTTGCACCTACCCCGTATTTTTGGGCCCACACTATCCGATGGTGTCATTTAAATTTTTCCCCTGCCAACCCCCATTGCTATGGCAACGAATTTTGGGACAAAATTGGCTATAACTCGGCCCTGTAAAAGATAATTGCGCGCTGTTTGCACCTACCCCCATATTATTGAGGCCGGGCTATCTGATGTTGTCATTTAAATTTCTCTCCTGCCAACCCCTGTTGCCATGGCAATGAAATTTAGGACAAAATTGGCTATAACTCGGCTTAATTAAGAGATATCTGCAAAATTTTTGCGTCTATAGGGGGATTTTCAGGGATAGGCCATCAAATGCCACGCGAATTTTCCCCCGAGCAACCCTCGTTGCCATGGCAACAAAATTTGGGACATAACGATTTAGAACTCGGCTTACGTAAGAGATATATCAAAGATCTTTGCATAAGATGGGGTGTTTTCAAGATCGGTTTATTTTGGTATGGGCAGTGCACAATTATTCAAAAGCGCACATATGAACCTCTGCAAAAAATCATATGTTAAGTATACGAAAAATCGTTATTACCTAGCAACAAAAAAAATTCTACATTTTCTAACATTGCTATAATTAACTAATCCAGATCACTTCCATCGGCAATAAAACTGCAAATATTTATGTAAAAAACTGTTCAGTTTATATACAGTGTAAGGGTGACATCGTGGTTGTAGATATAAAACAGCACAAATCACAATTTAAAA
>Ga0056128_1006501_pt1 | contig 14755 bp, 7 predicted proteins | sample WorMetLIZISLAND2_FD_71113 | JGI IMG/M metagenome (GOLD analysis project Ga0056128, IMG submission 71113) | Marine gutless worms symbiont microbial communities from Max Planck institute for Marine Microbiology, Germany - Olavius geniculatus... ...
TGGGACAACCCTGCAGGAGTTAAGCCACGCTGCCCTAGATAGGCAGCGGTGGGCAGCGATAGTAAGAATGGCGTCAGACACCAACGGGCATTGAGCCCACGGTTGTCGATGATGATGACCCCTCTCTGACGCCCTCGTTCGAGGGGAACCCCCTCACCCACGGGCACGAAATTTCGTCACGATAAACTCGAGTTCTTGGGGCAGCCCACAGTGAAGATTTCGTAATTCTAGCTTGCGTCATTTAGACACAATACCGCAGTGTGTCGTACAGACGGACGGACAGACAGACAGACGAACCGACGGACGAACGTCTAGACGATAGCTAAGACGCACTTAGCACTACGTGGTATCGCGCGTAAAAATCATAGTCATCTTATCTGTCCAGCTGATTTTTTCATCTTTTTTTCTGATCCTCATTTCAGAAGCTTTAATCTGCCTGTGTCAACGTCCAGAAAGCCGCAGCGTGAGGTCGGGATGCAATTAGCACCGAGTGCGAGCATATATCACAACGTTGACGCCTGACTGTAGCACCTACTGTATACCTGTGCTGGCAGTCGCAGCTTCTACCTGTGTCAGTTTGTATCAGATCTCGTATTACGTCCCTGCATCACTCGATCTGACTGCCGGTGGCAGCGACGTGACGTAAACATGACGTAAACGTGACGTATCTGTGAGCGCGCGTAGGCGCTAGCAGCAGTGTGTTGTATCGCGTTTTCCCAGAACTCGCGCACGCGCAGTCGCCGCACTATCGCTGTAAACACGCAGGCGCAGTGCAAGCTAACTACATTCTTAACTAGAAGCGATCAGAGTCCTCAAACCTTTGCTGAGAATCGTGCTGGTGTATCATTAGCTCAGGCAAATCCTCTGCCACTTTTGAGATTGTAATACCCCGTTTACATGATCAAGCAAACATCGAGCAAACGTCGACCAAACATCAAGCAAATATGAAGCCTGCATAAAGCATAGCCTACACCAGGGGTCTCAAACTCATTTGGGAGTGCAGGCCACACTGCAAGATATCACTCAGTCGGTGGGCCGCATTGTTCTTAGAGACGACAAAATGCAGTAAATGCAGTAATTAATAGGCCCCTACAAATGACAGAAGTTATTTTTACAGTATGGCCTATACACTGTAGTTTAGAACTTCAGATTTTTTCCCGTCTCCAACTAACTCTTACCGCTAATTTGGCAGAAACCAGAGAATAGACGTTAGTCTTGAAATCATGGGTGTTAGCCAATTGCAATGTTGCATTCAGACGTTTACTAGTGAGTCTTGATTACAAAGCGGATTTGTTGATCTTCATTGATGACAAGAACTGTTCACAAACGTACGTACAGTCAAACATCGCCATTAGGCTATTTCGGAAGCTGCAGAGACTAATTTTAGATACTTTTTTCCTGAAAAAAAATTGTAGAAATCAGGAACACCCATATCCGTGTACTTCTGCTTCTGCTTGTCACACTTCAAATCCAATACCTCCATCTGGTATTCTTCGGAAACGCTTTCTGCGTCAACATCAAACGGAGTGGCAAAGAGTGCAAACTGTGGTTTAAGATTATTGAACTCTTTAAAACATCGGTTGAACTCTGCAAGAAATCCAGAAATGACATCTGCATAATCTTTTAGCCGCCGTGGCTTAACTTCACTTAGGCCTAGAAGAGAAGAGAAATGGTCCAAGTTGCCAGCGCCAGCGTTGGTCGCTGCCAGCATCAGCATGCGGCTCCACTAAAGAGAACGCAAATGAGAAAAAGTGTCGCGGGCCGCAAATGACGCCTTCGCGGGTCGCATGCGGCCCGCGGGCCGCGAGTTTGATACCCCTGGCTTACACGAAGCAAACATCAAGCAGACATCGAGCAAATGTCGAGCAAACATCGAGCCAGCTCGTCGAGCCAGCTTCATCGTGTAAACGGGGTATAAAGCGCTTCTGGTCACCAGTCCAGTGATTTTCAACCGGGGTTCCGCGGAACCCAAGGGTTCCGCGAGCATCTGCTAAGGGTTCCGCGGCTGGTCAATAAAAAAATAAAAAATAACCTAGCATGCGAAATTACGTCAGACCAAGCCATAGAAGTAGGCCTACTACGCACCAAATGCTTAGTTACATATTAGCGCTTCTAGCCGTCTACTTTTGCATACAGTGTTGAATATTTTTCTTGCTGTTAACTATGTTAGAATATTTGCATTGAACAAGAAACACTAACGTAATAGTGCCAGTGTTAATAAATTGTGTGTCCATTTATTGAAAGACTTTCATTTCTTGGAAAATTCAGCTTGAAAAATATTAAAAGCTTTGCCCATCAGCGTAACTGACTGGGGCTCCAGACTCCCTGAACTGTCTGTGGACGTAAAAACGTAAAAAAATCCAATAACAATTTTTGCGCTGTTGGTGATCGCCTCTTAAGGTGTTTTTAATTACGAGTGAAATAAAATTGCTAAATAATATTACACTAATATGGTAAAATGAAACAAGTCTTTTTGCCTGCTGTTTTATTGTCAGCTTTTGGAGGTTTTGCCCCAGACTCCCACAGGTTTTCTGCCTCTTTACTCCGCTAGGGAGATCGGTCTCTTGACATCCTGAAAATTCAACCTCGCCTACGCCGCTGGACTCATGCATCATTGCATAAATGCATGTGGTTCCGTGAGTGATCGTCACACTTACGTAGGGTTCCGCTGCAGCAAAAAGGTTGAAAAACACTGCATCAGTCTACCGCAGCGCCATATCAAGTAGGCCTACAGTATTTTTTTGACCCGTAAATTTTCTTCCTCTTCTGGTTCACCGATATCACCATCCTACAAATAACGATGAGGTTAGTATGGGAGGCTTTCAGGTTATGCTTTACATTTTCCATCTATTTCTATGACCGCCCAACTTGACTTCAACTTTAAGTCTCGTCTACATGGCAGCGGATTGTTTTTGCTGGCAGTGTTCCTGCACTGTTCGGTACCATTCTTGACGCATGTCCAAACCACTGCATTTTGTACTTCCGTTTGTCGCTAACGTTGCAGTAACAGTCGTAAATTAACGTACTGGCGATGATGCCTTAAAGTGCTGCTACATGTGCAAAACAACTAAAACAAAACAAAACAAAATCGTACGCGGTTGACATGTGATTGTGTTCACTTTTGTTTTAGTTTTATCAGACGATCATGTGGGTGCCAGTTGCATGTTTGGAAACGAGAAAAAGGGACTTTGGTGTATTTGTAGTAGAAAAAATACGCCGTTTGTTTTTCTCTGATTAATTTATCCCCACCACTAAAATTTGTTTTACTTTTAAAGGGAGCAGGCCGGCGTAAGGGTCTGCTAGATACACTCACACGGTTGGCGCCTCTTTAAGCCCTATCGAGATGTATAGCCATATAGAAGGTTCAGGTGTCACCCACCCCACTCATGTATTGTTACCGCAGGCCAATGACTGAGCTATAGGCTGTCGTTAGGTCATTGGCCTCAGCCTACGTACGCCAGCCGCAGCAGCTGCAGCAGGTGTGGTGTAATCGTGTCTTTAATCGATCTAGCTAACCCTTCAACTTTACGCCACCAGATCGCGTTCATTCCGTAGCTCGTCCGATTATCAAACTCGACCATTTTTTGACTGAAAATGGTCAAGTTAACGCATTTTACTACCAAATGGCCTAAAATGCCAAATTTGATTTAGCCTATTTGGCATTTCAAAATAGTGGTTGTCAACCTTACCGAACTCGACGATGACTTTTTCCACCGTGTGAAAACTAACTCTAACCACGTCCTCCAGCCATGCTTGCCTCACAAGACTGACATAGGGGCCTACCATATCAGCTTCGAGCCCGCTCTCACTCAATGACTCTGATCAATAAAACTAAATTTCTAAACGATAATGACTTTCTTGTCCGTATGCTGTACAAATATTCGTATTAACGCAACGCATCAACTGATACTACTAGTAGCCTAGCTGAACTGAACTGATGTGAATGTGAATGTTGTGAATCGCTGCTTTTTATACTAATTGTTTTATAGGCGAAGAACTTTCTTTTAATTTACGGTCATTAGCTAACAAACCTATTACGATACTCGATTTGTTTGTCTGCTGTTAGTGGTTTTAGCCATAAATCCACTTATTTGTTTTGCCTGTAACGATAGTTTTTGAACGTAAGTTTCGTTAAAATTGTTTTTAGCTTTCGGACAAACTATGAGACGTTTCCGCTTGCATGCTTTTTGATTTTTTTAAATTTTTATTTTAGTATGTAATAAACACTTGCGACAAACGCGCAAGAACAATAACATAGGAAAACAGTAAATAAAAACTACAAACATTACTAAGATAAACAAAAGGAACACAGGAAATACATAACATAAGAAAAGAATGAAAAAACCGGATACATTACTAAGGGAAACAAAAGAAATACAGAAAATACATGATAAACAAACTACAAATAAACAAACTAATAACAGTTGCTAAATAAAATTCTATTGATAAGTGTCCGTTTGTGCAGTTCAGATGTTACTTGATCTATTAATAAACCATGTCCTATATCTCTTAATCCATATTTGTTAGACTTGGCAACCGGTAATAGGTGATGTAGACAATGATTATCATCATAAGTTGCTTTATAAAAAAGCTGGTCATCATAGCTCTTCTACAGTTATGATGAACTTAACATATCCATACTTAAAGGCACGATTAAACAAACTATTTATCTGAGCAATTTGTGCTTTAGCAAGAAAACTGTACCAAGATTTATTTATTTGTTTGAAACTTGGAAACCAAGTACAATGCCAGGGCCATGAGCACTTATAGGCATCACAGTACATACAAATCAGGCATATGACAGCGCAAAGGGGAAAGATGAGATAGCATAAGTAATTTTGCTAACTATTATAGCATAAAAAACATTATGTACTTTTGGACTTATTATGTATCTTGTGCTTGCATTGTTGAAAGTTGCGCTTGTCAACTTTACATTAAACGAATATATGATGATAACAACTAACAATAAACTACGTGGTTCATTCATTCAAAACACATTTATACATGTACCGTGTGTCGCGAACGAATCTGAGGCGACAGGTTTTTGTCTTTAGACGACAGTGACAAAAATATGTTCGTAAACGTTATTGTTATTCATACACTCATGTGTCTGAATTGTCAATATCTACGAATTTCTGAAGTCAAAATTCAGCTATGGCCAAAGACCTTGTGTGATACACAAGATTAAAACAAACCTCGTAATGAATACAACAAATGCAACATCAGTCACTCTACCCCTGACTTTGCAGCTGTTTTGTCACAACGTTTTAACGCGTTCAAGATAACCAACTTAGTATATGCAATGCATTATGTGAATGATGCGGATTGGGATGCGCAATCTTCGTCTGGTGAAGACAGTTGGTTATAGTATTTGCAAGTTCACTTTTCTGGTGGCATTAATTCGGGCGACGTTTTGAATCCAGAAAACATGGAGCATAAAATCCTGTCTGTAGCACAGAGTGTCAGCTCACGGCGACGATCGTTGAAGTCTAAATTCAATGAGTTGGTCCAAAATTTAGTTACGCATAGATCTGCGTAGATTTGTTCAATTTTGTTGAATCGTACAACAGCAACGGCAAGTTGTCCAACAAACAGCGAGTCGCAGGTGGCACAACTTCAGGCGGCACAACGTGTTGTACAACACGCCCACACAACAACTAACAAACGGCATTCGCGTTTAATGGGTTAATTCAGGTTCCATGAAATCGTCAATTCGCCGCATTGTATCAATTCCTCGCTGCTGCATGCAGAAATACTACAGAAATACGTTCATTAATTCGCGTGTCACTGAATTACTCACGGACGGACGGACGGATCGCAATTCTGTCCGTCCGTCTGTCTGTCTGTCACACGGGTGGATCAGTCAAAACCGGTGCAAGCTAGAATCACCAAATCTTCACCATCGGCTGCTTGGAAGACTCTAGTTTCAGAAACCGTAAAGCTTTTCCACAAATCCGAAGGGGGTCACCCCGAAAGACGGCGCTAAATGAGAGGGGTAGGTAAAATTTGCGATTTTTGGCCAATAAGTCGCTGTATCTCAGTAACGGTGCGAAATAGGGACTATTAATCACTAATAGAAAGTCGTACACTGGCTCTCGATTGGCGCCGAATTTAATGGCCTTGAATGACCTTAAACGCCAAATAGGGGGTTTTATGGATTTTTTGGCGATTTCCGGCTCTCACACAAGTCTATATCATTCACAAGGTGGCGCCACGGAACTATCGTTATGCGATCCAAATAGAGAATTTGGTATTTGTGTATTAACTTAGTGTGAACACTCCAATTCTCAGCTAAACTACTTAACCGGAACTGCTATAGGCTTTCGCGTCTCGTGAGCATTAGCTCAAATTTCTTGTTCGACTTAGGCGCCCGTATAGGTACGTGAAAGACAGACATACAGACAAACGGGCATTATCCGAAATAATTGCCGCTTGTTACGACGGCCGCATAATAAACACAACATTTAAGCTTATACATCAAAGAAAAATACAACGCAATATAAAAGTCGTACAACATAACGTAGATCGTTAACATGTTAGCGGTTAGCGCAAATTGTGTCTTAGGCTGGTCTTTAATAGGCCTAGCTGTCGCACTGTCCTAGGCTACATACAGAGGACAGGTGGGTAACGTAATAAGACCGACAGCTCCGTCCCTGTAATGTTGCTTCCGTTCGCAGCAGAAGGTGTATGCGCACAGGTAGACCTATATAGCAAACGTTATGACGCACAGAAGTAGGCTACACGTTACCTGACATCTGCGAACTTAATCACAACCGAACCTATGTGTAAAAATACGCCTGCAATGTAGATGTACATGTAGATAGCCTAATTTGCTCAATTATATGTTCAAGTTTTTTTCTTGAATTTCTGACAGCCCTGTAAAGAGCATTTCACAACAGAAAACAATTCGAGCTAACAGATAGCAGACGTCACTTTTTAGTGTGTTGTACACAATAAACATCAACGATAATCAAAGCAACTGGTAACCGACTAACCTATTGGGCTATTTTCTACTAATGTAAAAGATGGAGACAACTAATAAACAAGTTGTGATATCTGCCCTAAAAACGATTATCGGCGGAGCTTTGTGTTCTCCTTTTGTTTTTGCCAATAGGCCAAGTCACAAATTTTATCACTATCTGTCTCGAGATTCGAACCTCAGACACGTAGTAATCAAAAATTGAACTAAAGTAATTCGGTAAAAGAGGAATCGCTGATCTACGTTGCCACCTGGTAAATATAAGCAACTGCATCTTGTGGCTGAGAGTTCGATATAATTATTTCTTTTCCCGGATGATGAAAATGATGATGATGATGATGACGATGATGATCTAACATAATATGTACCTGTCGAATGGCATCCGATTTGATCTAAATCTTTCGAACGCGGCACGAATGTGACGGACAGACAGACAGACAGACAACAAACCACGTTACTGTGAAATGGGTAGAAATACGAGACGGAATTGCATGCTCTGGAAGAGCGATTTCGCTTAAAAGTTTATTCGACCTTTCTGGAGTATATCGGCACCGCATGCAATTCCTGTGCGAGTTAGCCTAAGTTTAAAACTAAAAACTTTTCGCAATGCGCGATAAAATCCTTAGCTAAAACACAGAGCCACTGGCTATAACGTATGGTGCAAAACAATGATATTCATAATATATAGCAATTTAAAAAGCGCACAAAGTGAACGTGTGTTTTGTTTAGGGATTAATTATGTTAATTATGTTTTCGACGTTTTAAGTCTGCTGAAGCCTGCAACAAACGGGCAAACATGCTCGCCGTAATAGGCGTAAACGTTTTTGTGTTGTTTGAATTTGTAGGTTCACCGGTTGCCACCAGAACGAATAGAAGGTCAGCAATTTTCATTGTGTTGTTTTATGCTAGTAATATTGCTAACACTTTATCTCACTGCGTGATTCTGAACTCTCCAATGCAATGCAATTGCGTCACTTTTCAATTAAACGTTTTGAAGTATCAGATATCACACAAGCGACACAGATGCTGCAAAGATCCTGGCGACTAATTACTGTTTTGTGTGCGTGTGTGTGTGAATGACTGACGCGTAATTAACTTTCGCGGGATTGTGTTCTTACAGCGGTCCGAGTTCATCAAACACGTCATTTAACTGTTGTCTGCACCGTAGTAGTAATAGCAGGTTCCGGAGACTTGCGAGAATCATCTTTTCTCTGGCTCGGTGTGCTAATAGAAGGAAAAGTAGGAATGCTTGAGATAGCGTCTTGAAGTAAACATGCAAACAGTGACAATGTCGCAGCACTGTTGTCGGCGTGTTTCGATGCTGTGCAGAGTTTCGCGGCGCGTTTCAGCTATTCGACAGGAACAACGACGGTTACATCTCATGCAAGGAGCTCGGAGTCGTCATGAGATCACTCGGTCAGAACCCCACCGAGGACGAGCTCAAGGATATGATCAACGAAGTCGACGTCGACGGTCTGTTCAACCTTCCATCGATTTAAACATCTAAATATCACAATATACAGGATAAGCCAATAAAAAACAAAACAATCCACACAAGTCGTTTATCGCACCCCGCATTTGGTAAAATGTGTAAAAGATTTCCGATTGTTTGTTGCTAAATTAAAAAGTCATTTCTGTCCTCAGACCACTCGATCGCCCCATATTTCTTCACCCTTGAATATTTTAGTTCCCGATCCTCGGGGGTCGAGATAAAACGCTGCGCAAGGCTAAGTCTGTGAAGCCGATATGGGTAAATCTCACCCACTAGCGATTACTGGTCGTCGTCGATCACTTGAGTGCAAATACGAGTCGTAATATGGCGCAAAAACAGTGGGTGCCGATGATTTCAGTTTATAGGGTAAAAGTCGCACGTTCAAATTCCACCGGGTCGCGTCGTGCTGACTTTCTGTAGGCTTATCAGCAAATGAAAATCCGCCGATGCAATTGTAGTACGAGGGAAAAGGCAAAGGCGACGTCCACATTCTGCAACTTCAAAGTCTGTAATAATAATATTAATTACGTTTCTTTTTTCGTTCGTGCAATCACTTCTATTCCGTCAATTAAAGTCGACTGTCGCTGTGAGAGTCACTGGTTGACCCAGTCTTGCGGTGCGATAATTTGCACTGACTAATGAAAATCCTGATGCAGCATCTAAATAGCAATAGTTTTCCGATATTTACGTTGGCGGTAGAGTGGTGAAAATTTGAAGGGCAAATTGAAATTTCGAGTACACATAATTTACTTTGTAGGAAATTTGACCCGTTTATATTTTTTTAACCTACGACGTTGCTGCACGTTGTACAACATCGTGGCATGCTTCAAGTTTTGGTCAGATCTCAGATGATTAAATGTGACCAGAAGCGATCGACGCTTCTTAATATCCCAGTGAGCAGCTGACATTGAATCGGCTGCTGTCGGCACAGGTAACGGGATAATCGACTTTGACGAGTTCGTCGGCATGATGGCGAAACGGATGCGCAATCCGCAGGAGGAGGAGATCGAGCTACAGGAGTCTTTCCGTGTCTTTGACAAAAACGGAGACGGCTACATCAGCACGAACGAGCTGCGCCAGGTCTCTTACTTTCACCCGACCCACGACACTGACTTGCCCGATAGCCTACAGGTGAGCATTGGATGATGCGGAGATGTTACTGCTCAGCTGCATATAGTGACAGTGAATTGTCACCACGGCCGAGCTGCGCCAGGTGATGCTGATTAATTAGGTCACGTGGTGTCGGTGATTGCAGGTGAGACCAGGTGCACCAGGTGATGCAGACGCTAGGTGAGAATGTGAGTGACGATGATCTGGCCGAGATGATCAGAGAAGCCGACTTCAACGGCGACGGTCGAGTCGACTATGGCGGTACGTATAGCCCGTAAAAAATAAAACGTAAAGTTCTTTCCCGAGCCTTAAGGCCCATAGGGCGGCGCTGATCTCCGTTTCCTAAGGCCCTCAGCCAGACACCAGTTTTTACACTGCGAAACCACGAATACGGGGCCAGTGTATCGCACGGTGTGCCTGTTTACGTCCCAGCGGTGAAGCCGGTACCAGATTATATTGATTGGTAACAGAGGCACACGTGTGTGAACAACTTGCCTAAGGTCGTTACCCGGCAGTGTCCCGGTGCGGAGTCGAACCTGCGCCCCTGTGACCTCAGGATTACAAGTCCGACACGTTACCATTTGACTACCAAGCCACGTATAGCCCACACTACGTAATATCAGATGTGCGCCTTTTGTGGCACTTCGTTGCAGGTAGAGTATTAACAATAATTTGCACTTTGTCCCCAAAACTGCAAAATTTATCAAAGTTGGTGGAAATTATTTTGACAAAGTTCTGACAAAACAATTTCGCACAGCTTTCTGGGACATGGTGCAAATTATTGTTAATACTCTAAAAAACTAATGATGTTAGTATTGTTGTTTTTTCAACAACAATACTGGGTAACTGCTACATGTATAATACTCAATGGCGTTGTGTTAGGGGAGGCAGCATTGTCCCCTGAATTTAGCCTGTTTGACAAATTGTTGTGAAAATTTTTTATTTAAAAATACAAAATTTGGGATTGAAAATCTCCGATTTTAAGGGGAAATTCAAGGACAAGTTTACATTTTAAGCATCCTCTACCTCTACCCCTCCCCGCTTTACCTACAGGCTTTCGGCGGACAACTGTAAATAATTCGTCTTGAATTTTGTTGCAGAATTTGTGCGAATGATGGCAAACAAATGAGCTCGCATATTCGTGTCGTTCTGGTGATTTCAAATCGTGTTTATCGTTTCTTGGCTCATCGCGCAACCACGCAGTCGGCATCGATGGTTTTTACGCATCGTCAATATCAGCAGCAGTATACGGCCTACAACTCTGGCGGCGGCTTATCAAAGCCTGCAGGAAACTGATGATTCTTTGAAGACTGTATACAGCTGCTGCTGCACTTCGTTATGTCATGCGCTGCTCTTTGCTAACCTGCTGCTTCAATAGTTCCTTTAAAAAGCTGTAACCTATGCACATGAAAGTAAAACAAAACCGAAACACCGTTAAACAACTCCGGAATAGTTTCGGATATGTTTCAACCTAATTAGCATATTTATTTCATTTCTTTCGTGAATAAATATACTCAAATGCAAAAACAGCTTCAGCCTGCGGTCTGTCAGAGACCACGATGACGTATGGACGCGCAGCATTGTGGCGGTAACGTATGAAACAGAAAGAAAACGAAATTGGCTTGTTTCTGTTTGATTTTTGCCTTGTTTTATTTGTTTATTTACACGTGTGAACATGCAGAATGAGACTCGTAGATATTCGTAGTTTTGCACCAGTCATTGTGCCGTGAGTTAAAACGGCTGCTGGGCCCCGAGTGACCTTTTTAACCGTTGGGGACATAAAGTCGCATTTTTCGGACAGAGAGCTGCAAATGAAATATCCGACAGAGGATATGGGTGCTCGAAAATTAAATATTTTACCTAAATTTTCATATACGCAAGGATTTTAGAGCCAATTTTTTCGAACAAAAAAATTTTCTACATAAAATCATCAATTCAGGCAAAGCGACTACACTATTGCCTGTGAGCCTGTCTTATAGCTCACTCACTCTCTGTGTGTCCCACCTACGAGCGTTGATCAATAAGTAATCAGAATCAAGGTGTTAGACCTAATTTTTTTAACAGTCTATATATCGGTAAAAAATACATTTTCTACGAACATGTACAGGTTTGTTGCGGATGTGACGTCATGGTAGTTTATGACGTCATAGACCGTTAAATACAAATGATTTGCAGCATCACTGCAAACCACATTGAATGATGCATAGCGAACAACACAAAGACAAAATTTCAGATATCAGAACCAATGACAGTTACCATAAACTGTCAACTTTTTGATAAAATTATACTGCTAACGTTAAATTTTGACGTGACGTCATTAATAGCTTAAGCGTTTTTATTTACGGCCAGTGCAGATTTAGGCTATCATATATTTGTAGGGCCTAGTTGCAAATAAGAAACTCACAAACGTATTTGTTAGGGCTTTTCAGAAAATCAGATGCTTTGGGGCACCACATTGCTAAATTCGCGGCTGCAGACTGGAGAATTGTCGTGCAACAACGAGCCTAATTATACGCTGTTCGCGTTAGCACTCCAAATCGTTTCGGTTCAACTTGCAGTGACGTCATAAATTATAATGACGTCACATCCGCAACAAACTCATACGTGTTTGAAAAAATGTACTGTGAAAATTAATTTAAGTCTGACACATTGATTCTCCTTACTTATTGATCAACCCTCGTACTTCACTGGTCACGTCGTGAACTCCCCTTCATTCTGTACGGGCCAGACGGACAGAAAAACGCACAAATAGGCTAAATTCACCAGGCGATCCTAGAACAAAACAACTGCCCCAAACCATCGAAATTTAGTAGTCTGTTAGCCCAACATGGAAATAGGTCTATTGTCTGTCGACAATGCAGAAAATATAATTTAGTAACAAATATCGAAAAGTTTTGCATTTACCTGTTCATTAAAAAGATTATCATTAAGTTTTGAGCCAGCCTGCATGTCCAATTGCAAACTGATGAAGTTTGTTTAAGTTTCTCGACTAGCAGAGGTACTCCATGTTTATACATGTGCAGCCGAAACTAATACGGAGTAGTGCTGCAAAGTAATTACCTCCGCCACGGAGGTTATGTTTTTGCCAGAGTCTGTCTGTCTGTCTGTGTGTTAGCAAGATAACTCAAAAAAATATAAACGGATCTTTCCGAAATTTTCTGGGAATGTCGGGAATGGCAAAAACTACCAGTGATTCAATTTTTGGGTTGATCCGAAAGGAATCCTGGATTCTGGATCAATTTGAAATTTTCGTTAACATTGCTTTCAGTGGGGCATAAGGGAAACCGCTGCCAAACCGAATATAGTGCTGCCACCTGGCGAACAACATGGCGTTGGCGGAGGTCTGCGGTCTCTGACTGCTTTCTAGTTCCGATATGATGTTTTTTTTTGGTTAGGCATACGGACTGAATTTCCTCTGCCACTTGATGATGCAGATTTTTATTTAGGCCTAGTACTTCGGACGTTTTATTTGTCCGCCCGTGTGCGCGTGCCCGTCTACGCCGTTGCTTTTCCATATTAATTTGTCAGTGGTAAGCAGATCCGTATAATTATGCATTTACCGATTTTCATTTTTCGTCAAAGTTGCCGTTGCTTCTAAAACCACCCGGTTTGCAGAATCCTAAAGGCTTTTCATATAGGGTGACACGATAGGTCGTGAACAATATTTTTCGATTCCAAATATAAGCCTGCTATTAAAAGTAACTAGCAACAGTTTTACGTCTCCTTGTAGGTATATTCAATGGAATTCTTCGTGCAAAATTTCAGAGGTGTAGCTGATACACAACATTTACAATACTCATTTATGTAACACCACCATTAAAATTAAATAACAATTGACCGATTAATGTTAACGTCAATTAACCGAGGTCGCTGTTCATGTCTAATGCACCCCTTCTTTGTTTCTAATAACTGCTTACGGTTTTTGAGCATCGCACCGATAAGATTTTGAAGTGTTGGCAGATAAATAATTGGTACCGATGTTTTTCGAAGATGTAGGCCTATATAGTACGTAAGTGGGTAAGTAAGATTATTTAGAAGGCGCAATTTAACAATAGCCACAATGTGCCGCGATCTCAACGCCCGAACAAAAATGTCTTTAACTGCCGTTTAAACTGTTCAAAGTTAATGTCAGTTTGTCTCAGATGAGCTGGCAGACTGTTCCATAGCCTCAGACCTGCAGCAGCAAAGCATCTGTCTCCATAGCTGCTGAAGGTCCTTCTGACGACACATGTCCTTGAGTTGGCAGAGCGCAGCTGACGACGACCTTCGTCGGAGACCAGCTGACAGTCGGCGGCCAGGTAAGGTGGAGACATACAGGACAGTGACAGGTAGACCAGAGTGGCCATCTTGAAGTCCACCCGACGCCGAACCGGAAGCCAGTGCAGCTCCTGTAGCACCGGCGTTATCATAGCGGTGCATCACTGCTTGCAGTGACTGAGGCTCGGTGTCGACATTAACGGCTGTTGCTATAATGCTCCAAACGGTCTCAATCGAAGACAAATTCTCTGAATTAAGCGAAATGTAGTGCTTAATATTTGCATCCCGCCAAGTGATGGTAGCCTTCGATGTACGCGCACGAACGCCATCCTGCTTAAACATACTTCCACGAGTTAAGTCAGTGCCTGTCTGCGTGACATTACTGCTTTTTTGGGTGACTTCATTATACTGGCTCGTATAAATCAAGCAACTAATGAACGGCTGGAGTATTTTGCACACAATATTGTATTAAATTCCCTAAACGCTGATGGCCGTTTAATAATTATTTCTCAATTTCAACATAGTTAATTTGCCATTTAAAATCGTTCACGACCTATCGTGTCACCCTATAAACATAAGTGTAACATTCCTTCCTTTTAAATCCTAGTCCACTAAATTTGCCACCGCTTTTGCTACAATGTGTTCAAATTTCGTTCTTGCAGTCAGTTGGTCCCATTGTTTGGAAGAGACGTATACTCGTGGATGTTTCCCATCTCAACTCAATTTACCATTGACCTTAATGATGAATTCTTCATATAGGCCTATAGTAAGTAAGTAAGTAAGTAAGTAAATGATTCATAAAGCGCCAAAGTCTCAGAAAGAATCAGGGCGCATAGGATGATGGACGCTAGGTGGCAGAAAAGGCTGACTGAAAGTAGTGGGTCTTTAAGTGACATCTGAATGTAGCCAAGGTTTGA
>Ga0056128_1006504_pt1 | contig 14752 bp, 8 predicted proteins | sample WorMetLIZISLAND2_FD_71113 | JGI IMG/M metagenome (GOLD analysis project Ga0056128, IMG submission 71113) | Marine gutless worms symbiont microbial communities from Max Planck institute for Marine Microbiology, Germany - Olavius geniculatus... ...
AAAAGTACAACTAAGTTGATAAAACGTTCGTGGGTTAATCTTCCCAGCTCAGGGGGGAAAGCTAGGGGGGAAGCTTTCCCCCCTTGACCTAAATTGGAGACAGTTTGTCTCCATCCCCCCTCTGTGGAAGACCCTGAATGACTGTGACAGACAAGCACCTTCTCACACGTTCTGTCACATCAGACCACGTGCAGCTTGTCATGCCATTTCAAACGCGCGACATGACTTTGACTAATGATGTCACGTGACTACACTGACCGCCTGACGTCATTCACTACATGACGTCATAGATCACAGTCACACGCATGGCGGACATTTTCGGTATGGACTTTAACATTCCCCCGAACATTCCCCCCGCTAGGTCGAACATTTCCCTGCACGATGTATAAAAAGCGAAAAGGATAGTGTGAAGAATACAAAGCCGAAACTCCTCTTTGAAAAAGATAATACAAGAAAAAAATTAATCAAACGATAAAAGAAGTTTGCCAGGCCTAACGTAAAACATTCTGCTGTAGGTACACCTGAGAAGACCTAAGGTCCAATATAGCTAGATTCTACTGGCTATAGCGAGCAGATAAGCGTATATGCAACTGAAAATTATGCGAAATGGTGAAACAAACCATCTTCACTGTGTACGATAATATTTGGCATTCAGGGGGTAAATGGTTAGCTATAGCGGACCATAACTACTGCAGACCCCTCCCCATTTTTGTGCCCCTTTTACACATTTCTGAGCGCGCCATGACGTCGCTATAGGTTGAGTTGATCATCACATTGCTGTCAGACGAGATCATCGCGCTTTGTGAACACAGCGTGTCAACGTAATCTGTGCCCAGTCAGTCAGTCAGTCAGTCAGTCGATCGTTGTTCAGATCTCATCGCTCGCTAGTCGTCATTCAGCGTATGATGGCCGCTGCTGCTGCTCCCTGCTGAACGCCACGCCGCATCACGTAGGCCTATAATCTCTCTGTCGCTGTGTGTGTATTCGATTTGTGTGATTGGATATTGGACGTGGCCGTCACACGGCGTTACACGACTGACATCACACGACGCACGCCACAATGTCATACGGGCGGTGATGCATCGGCAGGCATCATTCTACTCTATGCATAAGTACAATGCGCTATTACTCGATTCTTTGCGATGCTGCTGTTAAACGCATTATTGAAAGTCATTTAGTAAGTAAGTAATGTATATACTAATTAACCGTAACAACTCTGAACGCGCTCGATAAGCTAGTAGAACGAGGAGTAAAATGTTTAGATGACGTCTGAAAATTAAGTAAAAAGTGTGAGCTGCATTTAAGAGTGTTCGGAAGAGGGATGAGAGTACGCAAAATAAAAAAAGCCAGTGATAGTTTATTTTCCGAAATCAGACAGAGTAGAATTAAACTACCAAACGCCAATACTATAAACTGTTTCAAATGTTAAAAACAAAATTAGTTAAAGAGCGGAGTAGAAACATACTACACTGTATCATCAAATGCGATGTTGACAGTTGAGCTCTAATAATAGACATTATGAAATGAAAATAGTGCCTCTAGCCTATGCGAACACTTGTTCTGTACATATGTTGCCAGTATGGCATTGATTTGTTTTATGTCGACCACATTTTAAGCAACCAGAGTTAGGTTTTCTGACAGCTAATACAATTCCTTGACATGTAGCAGCCTAAAACATGCACGAAGTGACAGAAATAATTGAACTGAACTGAACTTAAATGAGTAAATAGGGGTTCGTCAAATGGGTCCAACCAATCATAGCTCGATATTCAATAGCCAAGTAGTAGTAGTCACGCGGACAGTTTTTATTTTGCAGTTCGTGTTTGCACGAATTTGCTTATTTATCAAGTCGCACACTTGACAGTTCAGTCCATTTAAGTTCATTTCTGCCGTTTTGTGCACGCTTAAAGAAACTGTCTATCTACTTTTGTCTACGACCGTATATGAACGAGCGATTCAGCGCTTTTAGATTTTATTTCGATGTATTTTACACTCTGGGCAACTCCGCAACTGTATCAGCTCATTCATTAGTTAGAGCATGTCACCGCGACAGTGGCGGCGCTACACCAGGGCGAGCCAGGTCAAATGACCTGGCTGGAAGATCCGCCGCCCTGGCTCCCGCCCTGCCTCCGTAATAAAGATGTAGTGTGAACAGAAAATAAAAATATTACCATATCTCAGATATCTGGCTGTTTTTGACGCGCTACAGCTATGCTGTACGGCGTCTTTGGCACAACGTGTCGTCTGTCCGTATGTAACTGATGTATTGTGGCTAAACGGTAGGTCGCAGGGGAAAACTTTTTACACGATTTATCAGCTCCGTATGTTAAACTTAAGCACGCAAAATTTCACCGGTCTAATGCAAGAAAAACTTTTAAATTCGGGGTTGAATGGAGGTGGATATAAAATGTGCGTTCTTCAACGGAAAATTGCTGGCTAGAGGATTTTCTGACCTTGAAATGACCTGGTTCTTTTACTGCTTTGGCACCGCCTTTGCACCGAGGAATTATTCGCGGACCGAGCGACACGCATAGACACTGCAGTTCCCTGAGGTGAGTGTCATTCTAAGAAGATGGATATAGGCTATAGGCTACTGCTGTCACTGTCAGGTCGGTCTGCGACTACACATGTACGTCAAGTCGACGTCGCTATTTACATACTAATGCGGACGACTACTCACGAACGTAGTCTACATGTACGCTTCGTGCAATATCCGACTTCGGTGGAACAACAGTCTTGAATTATTCACGTAGTAGTCGCTCGACCAAAAGACTCCACATTAACAGACTTGCTAGCCCCGCCGGTTGTCAGCTCGTGAATTTGGCGCCCACCCTGCAGACGCGTGTTTGCAGGAAAATTGATGTCAGACTAGTGCAGTTAAAAGTTGCAGTCTCTAAGGAATGTAAAGGGTTTGGTAAGTGACGTGTATAATCGTAATCGTAAATGTTGCAGTGCACTGTCTACATCAGCGAGACCGACAGTGCATCGCAATGTCCGAAGTTGTGGAAACAGATAAGTCTTGAGAACTCAGCGAAAAGCCGGATCACAATGAGAGTTTCTGAGTTGGTTCTGCGGGAACAAAGCTAGCGGCGTCCAGGTTGAATTTGACAATGTTGCTGAATCGGCCCGTGTTAATGAAGGATGGTATGCATCACAGAGGAGATTTTAAACTCAGTTTGCGACTTAAGGGCAATTACGCATGCATTACGGGTGGCATTTTGGCTTACTTTATTTTGTAATAACGGCAGTGGCGTAACCGATGTGAGCGATGAGACTATTCATTTATCGAGAAAAAATATTAATGACGTTCAGGAAAGGTCAATATTCAGGCTAAAGTAGTGTTAGATAAAAGCGAATCTTAACATAAAAGGGTTTAATTTTTTTCCTCGCCACGTTTCCTCGATTGGGCTATATCCCCAGTTAGGAATGTTGCTGAATTCAAGAAGCGACTGAAGAAGTCCGGATTGGTCTGTAGGAGAAAATTGTCGACACTGCTGGAGAAAGCGTCTTATTGCTTGTGTTTGCGTAATGCAGCGGCCCCACTCACTGGTATTCCGGCCGGGATCTAGGTGAGTAGGGCGTGTTACATTGAACTCCAGCGTATCATTTTGTCAGAAATCACCGCCGGGATCCCGGTCAGAATGAACATGTTCATTCGGCCCGGATCCCGGCCGGGATTTTTTGGTTCCAGCCAATCACACAACAGACAACCACGCCTCTATAGAGCAACTGCATTAAGTATACAATGAACGAAAAAATTAAGTGAAAAAATAATATTTTACTCATCCTTACTACTTAGGCCTACTGTCTGCACTTTGCCTCTGGCGCCGCAGTTGTCGTCCGCTGCATGTTTAACGTGTCTGTCATGTACGGCTTAAGATTTTTAGTTTTTTTTTTGTTGCCGTTTCGTTTTCGACTTATTTTCATGTCTATTTTCGTTAGTAAAGCGCTGACTTGTAGATTAGCTTGCAGCAGCACATTCTGCAGCTAGCTATAAAGTTGACCTTCGTAGGCCGAGTGACAGGCTTAGTGACCGCCCTCAAATTTTCTCCGCCGAGATTCTGGCAGGGATGAAAAATCACGGCAAGTGGGACCGCTGCATAATGGGCCGACATTTCAATCATCTTTACTGTAAACAGTTAAAATGGACGTTTACAATATCAGCCAGTGTAAGAAACGTAAAACGGTGAAAAAATATGTTTTCATGTCTTATTTTGCTTAGATTTCGTTGGTTTTCTTTTCCACCGGTAGTGCAGCAGTAGATATTGAGTAAATAAAAAAGTTGAAAAAATTAAAAAACACACACAAAAATGTTGCAAGACTAAAAAACGAAAACACATTTTTGCGTCTATAATTATCTGTGCTTTGACTTGATACAAATCTGTCTATTACTCAGTCACTTTGGCTGTATATTTGCCTGATGCATGGTTTATTCTATCATTGTATGTCTAATGTGGACTGTATATTGGCCCCTTAAAATGTTTAGGACTAACTAGTCAATTAACTAACATGTGCATCATTATTTCTGACTTGACTTGACTTGACTTGATGTATTTGTAGCCGCCTAGTTATGTCTTGACATTGCCTCACTGGTAGACCTGTCCCTTGTTCCGTCAGTGCGCCTATGAAGTGTTCCTATGCTTACTATTCTGGTTTGGCTCCACTGTTGTCTGTTGTGGACTCAAAAATACAATCTATTGACGCGCAGACAGTTTTTGAAATTGTTGGTACACCCTTTTTCCATTGTGGCTTTGAGGCTCGATTTTATAAATTTTCTATTATAATGCCCTGCTCCCATGAGTTAATTTTTAGAACTTTTTGGTTAATTAAGTTACAGAAAAATGGTGCCACCGCATGTCAGATTTTAAGGATAAAATGCAACAAATTCGATTTCTGCTGGGGCTCCGCCCCAAACGTCGCTGCGGGAGCTCATCTAGACTCCCTAGCTGGCTTTAAGGGGGTCCTGCTTTTAGCGAAAGAAAGGAAAGGGGAGAAGAGGGAGGATAGAGCAAAGAAAGTAAGGAAAAGGTGGAAGAAGAGGAAGAGGGAAAGAGAAAGGGAAAGGAAAAGGGAGGAAAAGAAACAGGAATGGTATTGGCCTAGGGCCCCGCAAAGCCTTAATCCGGCTGTAAGAAAACTGGGCAGCTATTTGATGGCCAGTTGTCTTAAGCATATTCGTGTCAAAAATATTATCATTATGAACATCATTTTCGAGTTAGTCGAAAATATCGGGAATGTTTTTGAGACAGAGTGCAAAACTGAATTATCTCTAATAGCATATGTCTTAGTCTACGTGTACACGGTGTTTTGTTCATTAATCGTTCGATTGATAAAGTTAATGGTAGTTGTTTGTTGGTTTTAATTATGCGTTTAACTTTGGGCCTATATATTTTTGTCGAGTTGAAGATTATTGTAGCATGTTTAATGTCTGTTTTTGTCAAAAACCATAAAATAATAATTTAAACAAAGTCAAAAAATCGTTAGGTATATAACTGAAAAAAATAAAATGTTTTTTCTAAATGCTAATTTTCTCTTAATGTATTATACAATCGTTGACGTCCTTCTGAAGCCCTGGTGAGCTGCATTTTGCGCACGTTATCCATCGAAGATAGGCTCATCTCGTCTTACTTTACGATACGTTTACTGTCAGGGGCGTCATTTAGGAGGAGGGCTATGGGTCTACTGACTGTTATTTTATTTTTTTTCTAAATGAGTCCTGCGTGAACGACTGACGACAAACCTTTGGTCCCCGAATTGATCTCTACTGTGTAAACTGCACAAAATTTAGTTAGTTTATTCTCAAAAAATCACTTAAATTGTTGCCACCAAATGTCTCATTTTAGGGCTAAAATGCACCAAATTCAATTTCGGCTGGAGCTCAGCCCCAGACCACGCTGGGGGAGCTTACAGCGCTCTCCCAGATCTTTTAGCTGGATTTTAAAGAGGCCTACTTCTAACGGGAGGAAAAGAAAGGGGAGAGAAAAGGGAAAGGGCAGAAAAAAGGGCTAAGAAGGAAAGGGATGGTAAGGAAAAGGAGAGTAAGGAGGGGAGGGGAAGACAGGATAAAAAGCAGAAAAGGGCCGGGGAGAGTAGGGGAGGGAAGAAGGGGAAGAAGGAAGTGTAAAAGGGGGAAAACAGCAGGGAAGAAGCGAATGGAAAAGTAGGGTAAACAAGGGTAGGGGAGAGAAGAGGGGGAAAAGAGGAAAAAGTAGAGGACGAGAAGGGATGTGGAAGAGCGAGTCCCAAAAGGATTTACTGAAATGACGCCACTGTTTACTGTCTCGCGGTAAAAGTTACGCATTTTATTTGCAAGTTGGCAGCTTTGCTGATTGCTAATTCGCCAACGGATTGCGCTCGTCGTCCACAAATTGCGATCCACCTAAACCTTCTGTCTTGTAATCTTATTTCATCCACTAATAAAGCCCGTTAGCATAGAGACGTGCAGTCAGCCGTGTACGGCAAAAACTCATGATAAATTAACGGATAAAAACATAAGCGAAGTTTTGAGTTTTGATATGAACCAACCAATCAAACTAATGACTAACGACTATACGTATGCAGTCTTCGGGTGCGGCTTGCCTAGCTATTATATAACACATTATAGGCAACAACAACGAATAGTAAATATGAGACATCGTCGTCATTATTGTTCATATTAATGATCAAATAGGCTACATCAGTGACACTGACATTGTTGTATTGTCACAGGAATAGCAAGTCGACATTTTCTGTTGTTGCAAGTTGTTATTCGTCGTCGTCGAGAGATGTCGAAGCGGTGTAAGTGTAGAAGCCCCAGTAGACAATGTTGAACAGAATGAAAGAGGTCGGGAAGAACTTGCGAGAGATCTTGTCAACGCAGCTGGCGTTGCATCTGCCACGATGAACAGCAGCTGGCGCAGCTGCTGACGTAGCTGCTGCTGCAGCTGCTGCAGTTGCCGCCGCGTTAGGTGTGGACGCTGCACGCTGCCGTCCGCTCGCTACTCCATCAGTACCGCCACCGCCAACCCCAGTACCTGTAATACATGAATGAAACAAACATCTTTGTTTTCGTCTGAGATCTACTCCGGCACTTTAGACGCCATGTCGTACAGTACTTTTCGTTTTACTAGCACACCGAGCGCGTCCGAGGTTTTTTACGGTTAACACATTACAAAAATTACCTACCTACTTACTTACTTTGTTAGGTGTGAATGGATTATGTCTGTAATAGGTTTAAAAAGCATTTGTAACTACATTTCAAGTAGTTGTATCTATTTTAACCACTATGTTAAAAATAGTCACTCACAACTAACTAATAGCTATGATAACTACAGGGTGCAGCAAAAAAGTAACCCCCTAAAGTTTTTTGCTGTTTTCTCAGCAACCGTTTGAAATTTTAATTTGAAGTTTTGCTATTTTATTTAGAAAAACCTTCTACATTTAACTGCCGAAGTAAATTTGATTTTGTTGAAAAACGACGAAGTTATAGATTTTTTAACATGATCGCCTACCGATTTTCAGCATTAAAAATGTTCAAGCTAAAAGTGTTATTTAATTTTTAAAAAATAGTTACCACGTTACTGCCGATAACGTCGCAGTGATGTTATGATGAACAATAATTTATTTTGTTTATAAATTATCATTAAATTATCTTTCTTTAAATGCAGTCGCCGGCTGCTCACCGGGTTCATCTTCCAGTAGGACGGCGCGCCAGCACACACAGCGCGCAGCGCACAGAACTGTCCAGATTTCATCACAAAAGACCAATGGTTTCCAAATTCGCCGAATATAAACCCAGTAGACTATCGCGTGTGGGGTGCAATGTTGGAGGCTTACTGCAAACTTAAAACAAAGCCGAAAACAATCGTTAAAGTCAAGGAAGCTCTTCAGGTTATCTGAGGCAACCTACCTGTCACAAAAACCGATCAACAAGGCTGTGAAAGGCTTATCAAATTAAGCGACTGAAAGCTTGTGTTGGAGCTTGGAGCTGGCGGTGGACACTTCAAACGTTCACAGTGACAATAAAATTCTGGCATCTGATCATTAGTTTCAACTGTGTTGTTTTAACGATATTATTGAATTGTTGTTGTAGCTTGAACATTTTTAATGATGAAAAAATCGGCAGGCGGTCACGTTAAAAAGTCTATAACTTTGTCGTTTTTTAAACAAAATCATATTTTGCTTGGCAGTTAAATGTAGATGCTTTTAGTAAATAAAGCTGCCAAATGTCAAATCAAAATTCGAAACGGTTGCTGAGAAAACAGCGAAAAACTTTACGGGGCTACTTTTTTGCCGCACATTGTAGTCAAAAGTGGTCATAGCTATAGAGTCTGGATGCATCAGGTGGTTGTTGATACCTGCAGCGGATGATGTAGAAGACGATGATGATGTCAGTCTGAGAGTAGTCCGCAGCGTTGATGAGGATGTTGCTCTGTGATGATGTGATGAGCCGACGGCTGCTGATGCTGCTGCTGACGGAGACCAGAAACTCGTCACCTTGGCAACGTCCGAACTCACCTCCACGTCTCGCTATAGTACATGCAGCACATCACTGACTGGACTGCAGATTTCACAGTCCGCTTATTTGGCTACATTGAAAATAGCATACAAGCAGACTTGTTTGCCAAAAGAATTACGCTAACGCTAACGTATTTAAAACGACGAAATGACAACAAAAGCGTCATAGCGCACATAAAGAATACTGGGATAGAGACTCCTTAAGAACATAAGATCATTAAAACTTTAAAAAAAATATCGACAGCACGACTCACGATAATAACTTCAAGCTATTATCAAGTCACTTTCATAGCGCAAACCACGAGATCTGGTGAAACCAAATCTGGTCGGCGTAGTTTATACCGTGATGTAACTGTTCTAATCCTATGATAATTACAGCAAATATGAAACGATATGTAATAACGCAGACGTGTTGAAGCAACCTGCGCGGGTGGTAAAGTTTTGACATTGGTGTTACTGGTCCTGGTAGCTGGTCGGCGAGCCAACACGTTGACCAGCGCGTACTCGATCAGCGACGTGAAAACAAACGTCAGACAGACGATCAACCAGACGTCGATAGCTTTGATGTAAGAGACGCGCGGCAGAGAGGCGCGGGCGCCGTTGCTGGTCGTCGTCGTCGTCAGCACCGTCAGCAGACCGATGGTAACGCGCGCAGGACTGGACTCGGCGTTGATCCAGAACGAGACCCAAGACAAGGTGACGATCAGAATCGTCGGCACGTAGACTTGAATCAGATAGTAGCCGATGTCTCGCGCTAACTCAAAGCGGATCTCCAAGCACGGATATGCACCTATATACCGACACGACACGACGTTCAACATGTTACAGTTGTACGTCAGCAACACGCGTGCATACATCTTCGCTTATTTTTGACGCGCAGCTCAGACAACGGATCAGTTGTAAACATCGACGATAAGCTAAAACAATACCGGACAGATTAAAACGTTATAAAAATTAAAAACAAACAACACAAACTTTGAAAATAGCATGACAACAATTTCGGCTAATTAGTGTCGTCGCGTAACATTATATAACATAAACGTAGAAAAATATTTCTCATTTAAGAACCTCAGAAGTTTTATTAATAAAAAGTTTAGTATGTGTGCGGTTTCTACGATTGTGAGTGCTTTCATGCAGTTCGATGATGAAGATATGTTTGCAGAACGTTTTTAAATACTCTTTTTAACAATACGCGCATGTCGTCAGCCAAGCATTATGCTGCATTCCATTGGGATCGTGAACTCGTGTTCACGAGAAGCGGAAACTGGTGATCACCATCGTCAGCGTCCCAAACGCTGGAAGTAAATTGGCGGGAAACGACGAAAACGAAGTAAACAAAGACGTAAAATAGGCCTACAATAAACACTGGATCTATCCTAATGCTTTTCCACTCGAATATGTACTAATTTTGAAGTAACCTAAGTTTAGTCCGAACTACAATCCTAATTAACTTAACACTAAAATTGCTGGGTGAGAAAGTTTTGCACAATACAAACCTTTCCGCCCTGCCTAACAGGCATCAGCTGCGACTGTGAGTGTAATTCGCTCTACATACGGCAACCTATATCTCACGCTTAAATTACAGAAAACCCATATATTCATAATAATGTGTCATGCTGCATGTTGATTACCAAAAATAGCCGTTTATTACAAACTATTGCATTTTACAGCTTTGTTTACTTCGTTTCCGTCGTTTACCGCCAATTTATTTCGTTCGTCAGGAAAATGGAGGTAGTCGCCAAAATCACGAGTTTACGACTTGTGTTCACAAGTTTACTGCGTATTTGGGACAGAATCGATCTCGTGATCACGGTGATCACGAGTTCACGATCCCAATGAAACGCAGCATTAATACAGGGAGTAAAGGAGAGCAGATGCAATATATCACTTCTCTCTTCTTCCGTCTCCTTTTTTATCCTTCTTCCATTTTTGACTTCAACACTATTTTGTTTCTCATTTTTTGCAATCACTGTCTGACATTTTGGCTAGATTTTTATTTCTAAGCTAATAAACAGCTAATGACTTTGTGTAAACGGGAGGCTGATCTGGATTGATAAAATTAAACGGTAGAGCTCTGTAAACAGCAGCGATGTTATTAATATTGTCAGTTACATTACTTATGATAGAAACTGTACAATAGCGGAAGAGAAACATCTCAACCAATCATTCAATCGGTCGAAACACATTGTAATGGCATAACCAGAGGCGCATGGAACGGAAGCTAGACATTGTTCGCGTTATAGGCAGGTAATGTTAAATAGTTTTACATTACAGCTCCATAGTTCAGCGTGCACGAATTTTTTTTACAAAAACGAATATGTTTCTACCAATATTTTAACCATTATAAGTTAACCGATTTGCTGAAAGTTATAATTACATCAAAAAACGAAGTCCGAATAAATGATAACGTGTGTAAAATAAATTGTCGACTGAAAACCTGACGTGTAGTTTGACGAACAGTCCATAACTTTCCAGTCGACAAGACTGAACTGCGGCATCTGCAGGTCTTGCGCAATTTCGACAGGGCTCGGCAAACTGTCGAAATACATTACGTCTGATGTATAGCCGACTACACACGAACACAGCAAGGAACAAGTGGTCTAGTGGTTAGAGTACTAGACTCTTAACTTTCAAGTTGCGGTTCGAATCACACCGCGGGTCATTTGCAAACAACTTTTATCAATTTGCCAAAAAAACTGTGTGCTCAGGTCAATTCAACCTTCTGCCCTCAGCAAGACGGTGAATTAGCAGGCCCATTAGCTTACGGGCTATTTGACATGAGTGTCGGACAGTCGCCCGCACGGACATCCGCCCGCACGGACATATTCCCGTATGAACTATGGCCTGCTACTGCAGGAGCGGTCAGACGCCCGTAGGGCAATTAGCGGCAATTAGCGTCACGGCGGACAGACGCCCGCCCCGCAGACAGCCGACTTCATAGTCTAGCGGCCTTAGAATTTAACTTTTGGACAAAGTTTACTTTTCAGAAGTGGTCATTCTGAATGATTAATCTGCTAGAATTCTGCTCTTCAGCGGGATGACGCGATGGCTGTTGTTGCAATTATCCAATGTCAATGGCACCAAATCCGTCGGCGAGTTTCCCGGAGCTATTGGACATTGCATCCGACTACATAACACTACAATGACATTGATATGTTGACTATAAATGTAATACACTGTCTGGATGTGTTGCTATAGATTTACTGTAAGAAAGTCGTCTTTTCCGTAGAAAAACAAGAAATCTAAGCTAATGCTCATGAGACGCGCGAGAGCCCATGGCAGTTCCTGTTCGCAGGTAATCTTGGTTTGTCTCCATCCATTTCGTGGCAATTCACTCTTTTGCAGCCAAAAATTGCCAAAAAATCACTTAAAAGTAATATTTTTGGGGTTCAAGATCATTCAACGTCACCGATGTTGACATTTCTAAGAAGCTTGTCGCCAGTGCTTGTTATGATAAGCAGCATATCTGTGCCTATCTGCAACCATTTTCACGCTATACAAGACATCAGCGGATAAATAAACACTTTTTAAAAGGATACCCCTTTTTGACACCCGCGTGCCCAGGCGTTTTTGAATCTAGAGAATTCGAACTTGGACTGCTGAAATCTACATTCAATGCTGAAAATTTACAGTTGTCTTGGTCTATCTCCAGCCATTTCGCCGCAATTCACTCTTGAAATGCGTGTCGCATCCCAAAATCGCGAAAAATTTACTAAAACCCTCTATTTTGGGAGTTCAAGGTCATTTAAGGTCATCAATGTTGACATTTCAAAGAAGCTCGTTGCCAGTGCTTGTTATGATAAGCAGCATGTCTGTGCCTATCTGCAACCATTTTCCCGTTAGACGAGCCATTAGCGGTAGAAAAACGTCTTTTTATGAGGGGTGCCCCTTTTTCGCCCCCTCGTTCGTGGAGACCCCTTTCACCCAGTGGCATGAAATTTTGTCACGAAATACTAGAGACACTAGGCTAACATATAATGAAAATTCGAAGTCTCTATCTCTACTGGTTTTGAAACGGTACCGGGTCGAGTCGGACGGACGGACAGGCGGACAGACTTACCATAGCTAATACGCGTTATAGCTAGCTAGCTAGCTCTCGCGCGTAAAAATCATGTACTTTGCTTGCGTCAGTTAATCGATTAAGACATTTTTGTTAAATACCGCGTTAAAATAGCCTATAAATAGGATTACATACTGTACGACAACGTAATGAACATACCTCGTCATTATGCTTACAAAAAATAGCAAGTTAATGCACTTTTGCATATTTCACATACATTATTTCACATACATTCTATAATAGGTTTTGTGACAGGAGTAAGTTAAGTTCACAATCAGAACGCAAGCAACGCGTTGGTGTGTCTACGGGCTATTGCCCTATGCTGCATCCTCGCCGGCGGTTACAGGTCATAGTTTATACGGGCAATTGACGGTGCGGGCGGATGTCCGTGCGAGCGATTGTCCGTTCTTCATGTGGTAAAGGCCAGGTGTAGCTGATATTGGGGACGGTATTCGGTATATTCTGGTGGCTGCAAACCGCTGTCTATGAGTCAACAGTACTGTTACTGTTCGCTGGCGCGGGCAACGAATGCGCCGCGGTTTCATTAGCTAAAGGCTCAAGCCGACCAGCTGCTACTCGAGATTGTACAAATAATTTGAGCAAAGCTCACGTGACGCGCGACAGCATCGGGCCGTCCCATCTGGGCAATCAGTGTACAGCGTGCAATAAAATAATAATGCGTCTAAAAGAGTACCCAAATTTGAGGCCTCCGCTTGGAAGACTCCTTGAACATAAGAAATCGAAACGCATTTGGTTAAAATGTACGTTCTATGCTAAAAATTCCGTACGGAGTTTGTTCGGATCTATCTCCAGCAATTTCGGCGCAATTCACCCTTGAAATGTGCACCACGGCCGAAAATTGCAAAAAACCGATTAAAACCCTTTTTGGAGGTTCAAGATCATTCAAAGTCGTTGATGTAAACACCGCTGAAAGCTCGTCACTATAGTGCTTGTTATGATAAGCAGCATATATGTACCTATTTGCAACCGTTTTTACACAACATGAGTCAATAGCGGCAAAATAACCACTTTTCAAAGAGGGGTACCTCTTTTTGACGCACGCGTGCGCAGGCCTCTTCAAACTTAAGGGGTCGGGACTTAAACTGCTAAAATCTACGTTTAATGCTAAAAGTTTTATACGCAGGTTGGCTTAAACTATCTCCAGCCATTTAGGTGCAATTCACTCTTAAAATGTCTGTTGCAGCCCCAAATGGCAATTTTTTTTCTAAAACCCCTTATTTTAGGGGTTCAAGGTCGTTCAATGTCATCGATGTTGATAGCCACAAAAAGCTCGTCACTAGTGCTTGTTATGTTGAGCACCATGTGTGTGCCTATATGCAACCGTTTTTTACGCCAGACGAGCCAACAGCGGTAAAATAGGAACTTTCAGGGAGTACTTTTTTCACGCCCTCGTTCGAGGGGAACTTCGTCACCTGGAGGCTCAAAATGACGTCACGAGAAACTAGAGTCTTTGGGCAGTCTACAGTGAAAATTTCGTGATACTAGCTTGCACCGTTTTAATAGAGCTGCAGAGTGTGACAGACAGACAAACGGCCAGGCCATAGCTAAGACGCACGAAGCATTCTGCTGTCGCGCGTAAAAACGCTTTGATCACGAGTCTGTTGCTCTACACTGTGTCTGGTAAAAAAGTAAACCCCCAAACATTGTACAATAGAAATGTCAAATTGGAACGAATTTAATTATAATTTTGCACATTTAGTCCGCAATATATTGCTGAATTGACCACCAAATTTCGTTAAAAAATATTGTTTTCTAGCGGAGTTATTAACTGTTGAATATCGATAACAAAATATCTTCGTTACTAATATGGCGTTACATAAGTAAACCTCTGTACATTTGCGTAACTCCAATAAAAATCTGGTTTTGGCCAAATTTTACGTCAATCAAAGTGCCAAATTTCAGTTAAATTTACCAACGCAAACAATAGTTACAGTGACTTTTGTCAGGTCACTCCAAAACGTGAAGTGTCCAGTACTAAGCCAAAAGCAACCATTTCATTAATCCTGACTGTGTCCACGGCTTGATGGAAAATTATGCGATAAACTTCTTAGCACTATACATTTTCTGTTGTCTCAACAGTTCAATTAAAACACGATCGTCTGCAGAAAATACCACTTTGTTATTGTTTACGTTGACAAACGTCACTTTCGATCGAGCGACTGCAGTAGGCTATGT